>ERZ887849.2406-NODE-2406-length-15530-cov-6.178352_pt1 | contig 15530 bp, 16 predicted proteins | sample MGYA00521267_ERZ887849 | MGnify/ENA primary metagenome ERZ887849 (study PRJEB32303, sample SAMEA104408601) | aquatic metagenome | biome: Brackish water; feature: Pelagic; material: water | place: Baltic Sea | collected 2014-06-06T16:11:00 | depth 2,863 m ... | reverse complement strand
TGTGCGGAAACTCGCGATCTGGCGTTGGCCTTCGATCTCGTCGCGCCTGGCCTCGAAGGTGATGAAGAGCTAGTGCTCTTTCTTTCGGCAAAGGCCGCACGCTATCAACTGACTAATCCGAAGGACAGTCCGGCTAAGATCCGGGAGAACATTACCACGGGGATTATGCAGCATGTGTTGGATGAACCTCGTAAGATCCTCAGCAATTTCCCGCATAGCGAGGTCACGCAAATCGTCTCGCAGACAATTTTGGGCTGGCCCGGCAATCGCAGCCAAGTGATGGCTGATTTGCAGACGATGCTTGAAAAGGTCACGGCGGTCGACGGGTTGTCGGGCGAGAAGGGACTTGGGGGCTATGCTTCAATCGCACCGCGGATTGTCGCAGGAGTGCTCGTGCTGTTCAGTCGACTTGATCCGAACTTGTTGCCCGAGATGGTGAAGCGGGTGCCCGGGATCGTGCAGCTATTTCGATTCCATGCCGATGTGTGGATCGCCGATGCAGTGGTGCCACGGATTGGTGATACCGGCGGGTTTGGTCAACTCGACGATCACTACCTTGGAGCCAACTTTACTCGCAGTCCCTTTGATCTTGAATGGAAGAACCTGCCGTTTTGTTCGGACTTTACCTTGTTCTGGCAGCTCTACCAGATCACGGGCGACGAGACGTTTGTGAAGTTGCTCTATCGTGAGAATGATAGCCGCGTCGAGGGACTGCCTCATGATCTGCTCGAAGCCGATCCGGCGGCATTCCAACAAGGTGTGGACGCAGTGATAAACGAACACGGTGAGAAGTTGCCGGTTAACTCGGTCAACAAAGAACAATGGGCACTTGGCCTGTTGCGCACGGGTAACGGAAAGAAGGAGCGTGCGGCTTGGCTCGATTACGATGTGGGCGGGAACCATGGCAGACCCGATGCGATGACGATTGGTCTCTACGCGCATGGGGTGGAATTGCTGCCGGGCTTCGGATATCCGCCAGTCCATTTCGGGGGTTGGTATGTGCCCCGGGCACTTTGGTATAAACGCACCGCCGCCCACAACACCGTCGTTGTCGATGGCAAGGATCAGACGCCCCTCCTTGACGGTCCGGAAACCGAACCCCTCTCGATTCAGCTCAATCCCCAAAAGGGGCTCGTGCGCGGCAAAACCACTGCATGGGCCGATGGCTCGGTCGTCAAGTTGATCGCTACTACTGGACCGGAGTTGATCACGACTACAGCGATGCAACGCTATGAGCGTAGTCTGCTGCTCGTGGATGTCTCCGGAGAGGATAGCTATGTGCTCGATGTCTTCCGCGTGGCGGGTGGTTGTGATCATGCGAAAATGACTCACCCCAATTTCGGCACCGCCACCGTGACCGGTCTCGAACTCGCACCGCTCCCAGACTTCCCTGATGAAAACGTGCAGATGCGGAACTTCCGAGGCGGCAAACCCGAGGCAGGCTGGAGGGTCGATTGGAAGATCGAAGATCCCTGTGGATTACTTCCTGCTGATAGGAATGTGCATCTGCGCTATACTGATCTTTCGAGTGATGTGGAAGCGGCCATGGTGGAAACTTGGCTGGCGTCCAAACACGGTGGAGCCAATCACGAAGGCTACTTGCCGAGCCTGATGGTGCGGCGTCAAACGGCCGGCGAGGTGCCGTTGATCTCCACTTTCGTTGCCGTGATGGAGCCCTATGAAGACCAATCGAACATCCAATCGATTCGTCGCTTGCCGCTGCAGACCTCAGATGGAAACGAGGCTGGCGATACCCATGTCGCCGTCGAAATAACGCTCACCGATGGACGCATCGATCTATTGATCGCCGCGGATACTGATGGTGAACGAACCACACTCGCTCAAACCGACTGGATCTGCACCACCGATGCCGACTTTTGCGTGATCCGGCGCGATGTTTCAGAAAAAATCGCTCATGTCGTATTACATGGCGGCAGCTTCGCACAATGCGGTAAGCATCGGGTCACTCTCGCTGCCGGTTCTTCTTGGATCGAAAGCTAGAGCGAGCTGTGAAACACCTGATTTATTCGTAAGGGAACCGTTCGCTGTAGGGCACCTGGGAGAGCTCGACTAGTAGTTGGGCCAAACCTTTGGCCTGCGATTTGGTGAGAGATTCACCTTTGTCTGAAGATGAAGTGCGAGTTTCTCCACCTGCGCTGATCGGGACATAGAGATGCCAGGGACGCACAAAGTTGGTTTGGTTCAAGGAAGGCACCCGTAGTTTGCCAAATGGGTTGTCGTCTAGCTTATCTGTGCGGACGAGGTCGGGCCGGATCCACATCATCTTCGAGGTTTCGCTTTCACCCGCGTGGTCACTGGGGTGCTCAATGGGATCCTGAAACCCATCGGGTATCATATTCCAAGTCCAGCAAGCAAAAGGCATGTTATCCTTACCCGATATTTCGCGCATAGCCGCATCAAGGGCTCCGAAGTTCCCGCCATGTCCGTTGACGAAGACCACCTTTTTAATGCCGTCCTCCCAGCACTGGGTGGCGATATCCATGATCATGCTCATCAATGTGCGAACGCCGACACGTAGAGCGAAAGGGAATGCCCGCGCATTGGCGTTGTTGGTGATGGGTAGCGTAGGGTAGAGCAAGGCGCGAGCATCCCGCTCATTGGCTTCCTTAACTCCGATACGGCAGAGTTGCGTAACCTGATAGGTATCCGTCCCCAACGGCAGATGCGGCCCGTGTGGTTCAGTCGAGCCGAGAGGCACGACCACGACCTCAGGATTAAAGGCCCGCACATCGTCGACCGTCATTTCTTCCAGCAGACCGAGAAAAGCAGCAGATGCATCGTTACTCATAGGGTTTAATCAATAACTCCTACTCTTTATCACAAACGAATTGTCAGTCAGCTTATCGGTGTGGATAAGACTTGGACTGATCTAACTCATCTCAGAGGTCTCGTTCTCGATGGTAAGCAGCATAGAGGCGTCATGCAAAGGCATGACATTTTTATTGTATTGACCGATCGAAGGATAATGACATCACCCTTCTGAGTTAGTTAAAAAAATAACCCCCATCAGAATAATAGTTATGCAAATCGTAGACGTAATCATTGGCTTTCTTAAGAAAATAACTGAACTCGGCGTCGCGCTCCTAGCACTCACTGTTGTGCTTCAGGTCGTGTTTGGCACACCTGTGCCTTTCATCGGCGTGGATGTCATCGGTAATCTGACCGGTATCATTTCGACGCTTGGCTCCAGCGGACTAGTCGGCTTGATCGCCGCCGCAGTGCTCTATTCAGTGCTAAAAAAGAATTAGCCCTTGTAGGTTTTAGTCTTTGGGTCGTGGGCGAATCGCTCACGACCCTTTTTTGGGTCAGTGTCGCTGAGCGAGTCGTGAAACGGTATCTCCTGAGTATGGCCAGAGCTTCATTGCCTTAGGAATATTCTTCCTATCTCCTTGATAGTTGGCTCGCCATCTACCTGAAGATTTTCCTAATTGTATATGTGAGTCACACGTCCTCTGAATCTAACACCGTTACTCCAACTTCTCCATGCCCGTGTGGTTCGGGGAAAAATTATGGCGAGTGCTGCCAACCGATTATCTCGGGATCAGCTCGCGCCTCCGATGCGGAGACGTTGATGCGCACGCGCTACTCGGCCCATGTGGTCGGCGATACCGATTACCTCGATCGAACTTATCTGCCGACGGCTAAGGGAACCGATTCTGTCCGACACGAACTGGGCAAACGGAAATGGGTGAAGCTCGAAATCCATCAGCACGACATGCAGGTGAAACCTGGTGTATCGCATGTAGATTTTTCCGCCCATTACACCGAAGAGGGCCACGCAGGAGTGATGCACGAAAACTCCGAATTTGCGGAGGTCGATGGAGCATGGATTTTCACGCGCACCCTCCGGCAGGGCCCGGCTCCCGTGGTGAACTCGCCTAAAGTAGGTCGTAACGATCCTTGTCCATGTGGTTCCGGCAAAAAATATAAGAAATGCTGCGGATAGAATAGGTTAAACTATTCTTTAAAAGTAGTTTAAGGGAAGTGTGGCATATGGGTGTTTGGTGGGTTGATTGGCATGCATCCGGCTGTATTGTGGGAGTTAGTAAACCCTACTGATGTGACTTCGTCGCATCTTCAACTGCATCTCCGTTCCTTATCATAACCCATGATTCGATTTGTTTCTCCTCGTATCCTTGTGCCCGGATTCCTCGCATTGGCTTTGCCAAGCTCGTTATTGGCGCAAGGTGACACTCCTAATTTAGATTCCGGCGATACCGCCTGGATGCTTACCGCCACTGTGTTAGTGCTCTTCATGAGCTTGCCCGGTTTGGCTTTGTTTTATGGCGGCCTCGTCCGTGTGCAAAATGTGCTCTCCGTGCTCATGCACTGCTTCACGATTGCCTGTATCGCGTCGGTGCTGTGGGTGCTCGGCCTCTACAGTCTGGCGTTTTCCGGTGACGGAGCCTGGATCGGCAATCTCGATCACGTCGGCTTAAAAGGGATCCTGACTGATGGGCTCAACGGAGGCACGATTCCGGAAACAGTCTTCGTGATGTTTCAAATGACTTTCGCGATCATCACTCCTGCACTGATCGTAGGGGCGTTTGTCGAGCGGTTGAAATTTAGCGCGATGATGCTGTTTACCGCCCTGTGGTTGATCATCGTTTACACGCCTATCGCCCATATGGTTTGGGGTGGGGGTTGGATGCAAGAAGCGGGTGTGCTCGATCTCGCTGGCGGTATTGTCGTCCACGCGACTGCCGGTATCTCGGCGCTCATCCTCGCGAAGTTTGTCGGTCCGCGTTCACGTTTCCCTAGCAGGGTCAGTCCGCCACACAATCCCGGCATGGTAATGATCGGTGCGAGTATGCTCTGGGTGGGATGGTTCGGTTTCAATGCAGGCAGTCAGCTCGCGGCCAATGAATCTGCAGGTATGACGATGCTGGTCACTCATATCTCAGCGGCGGTCGCAAGTCTCACTTGGATGTTTATTGAATGGAAGCAGGCGGGTAAGCCCGGCTTGGTCGGTATCGTTACGGGTATGGTCGCTGGTCTGGCGACCATTACGCCAGCGTCCGGGAATGTCGGACCGATGGGTGCGGTCATCATCGGATTCATCTCTGGATTCGTCTGCTACTTCATGTGCGGAATCGTTAAACAACGTATGAAAATCGACGATGCGCTCGATGTATTCGCGGTCCACGGAGTGGGCGGTATCATGGGCACGCTGCTTTTATCCGTCTTTGGCCTGCCGTTCTTTGGTGGCACTGGAGTTCAAGACGCGCTGAGCCAGCTGGTCATTCAATTAAAGGGCGTCGGGTTTACGCTTCTCTGGTCGGCAGTCGGCACGGTGCTAATCATCCTTGTCATGCGAGCCACCATCGGTCTCCGGGTCGAAGAAGATGCTGAGCATGCCGGTCTCGACCAAAACGAACACGGCGAAAAAGCCTACCATTTAGATTAAAGGGGTCAGGCCGATTAATGTTAATTATATCTTGATTTAGCTCCAGTTAGTGTCATGGGTTACTCCCATGGCGCGAAAGCTTCGAATCGAATACGAAGGTGCGATTTATCACGTGTTGAATCGCGGGAATTATCGACGCGACTTATTTGAGTCGGGCGGAGAAGCGATGGCGTTTATGACGACCCTCCAAGAGGCGGTCGCTAATTATGGATGGCGTTTACACGCCTATGCAGTGATGCGAAACCATTACCATTTGGCGCTGGAAACCCCGCAGCCGAACTTGGTCGATGGCATGCATTGGTTGCAGAGCACTTTCGCCACGAGGTTTAATCGATTTCACCGTGAGCGCGGACATCTTTTCCAGGGTCGCTACCAGGCTATCCTGATTGAAAACGATGCGTCGCTGGCTCGCGTGGTGGACTACATTCATCTGAATCCTGTGCGTGCGAAAATAATAGAAGCTGAGCAGATGGCCGCGTTTCGCTGGAGTAGCTTGGGGCGGTTCGTGAAAGGCGAGAGGTTCGAAGGTATGACGTCATCATCATGGCTGCAGACTCACGGGCTGCATGATACGCCGCAGGAATGGCTCGCTTACGAGGAGCACCTGCAGCGACTCGCCACCGATGATGAAGCGCAGAAGAACGCTGGTTTCGAGACGATGTCGAAGGGCTGGGCTATTGGCAGCGAGGCATGGCGCAGCGCCTTGGCCAAGGACTACGCGCACAAGGCCTTGCATCCGGGATTGGCAGCCGATGAGATCCGCGCAATGAAGGAAGAGCGTTGGGCGGAGTGCTTTAAGCAGATATTATCCGCCGAAGGCAAAACGCAGGATGATCTTTGGAATGGTATGAAGTCGGCTCCCTGGAAAATTGATCTCGCAGCCCAATTACGTCGAGAAACTGGTGCCCCAATCAAGTGGGTTGCTCAGCGCCTACATATGGGGAACCCCAATTCAGTTCGTGGTTACTTAAGTCTGCATTCTAAGCACACATCAGAGCAGATAATTTAACAATAATCGGCCAGACCCCAAATTGATAAAAGGCATCTTGAGATGACTACCAGCCTGATTGTTCTCCTCGGATCCGTTGCCAGAGCAGTTTCAGTCTTTCTTTAAAGCCGTCGATCTCGGGTCGACTTTGGACTAAGGGCGCCTTTTCGCCCGCCGCGAGGTCGAACTCCCACTTAAAAGGCCAAGCACGATCTTGTGGAAGTTGACCCTGGGCCGTCGGAATCTCACCGAACCGCAGGTCGACGACCGTGGCCTTTCCAAGGTCCGTTTTTACCACCGCCCACCAGCCTTGGGAGAACCAGTCAACCACAGCAAAGGGCCTCGCTTCCGCCACCGCCTCCACCGCTTCGACGTGCGGAGACACAAGACGAAATGAGATGGACGTATCTTTGGCATCGAACCATGACCAATATCCAATCAGAAAACCCTCATCCGTTTCGACCAGATGGCGCCAAAGAATCGTGTTAAATGCCGAGGCCGAGGTGAGCTCTCGCTTGGCCTCAATACCCTGTTCCTGCAACGCGTGTTCAAATGCCTTGGAGGTCACCGCCTGCGAGAAGAATGACCATGCCGCGTAGGTAGTCGCTAAGGCGAGTCCTAGCGTGTTTAACCAAACTCTGCGTTTCTTGGATTGCAGAAAGATGGCACTGAGAATGCCGATTAGCAGCGGAACGGTGAAGAGCGGATCGATGATGAACAGATTGTTCGTGCCAAAACCGTGTCGCGAAAGCGGCGCTAAAAGTTGAGTGCCATAAACGGTAAAGACGTCGATCAATACGTGTGTCGTATAGATAGCAAAAACGCCCCACCAAGCCTGGCTGTTGGAGAGCACTCTTGTATATGGAAGTCGCCGCAAAATCCATGCCGTGGTCCAAGAGCCCAGAATCAAAAACCAAACCGAATGCGATTCTCCGCGATGCCAGTAGAGCCGCTCCACCGCGTCGAGCAGTGGATAGGCCACGATATCCAAATCGGGTAACGTGCCCAAGGCGAGCCCGAGAGGCAGCGCCTTGCGACCCAATGGCTTTGACCAGTAGGCATAGCCGACCGCGGCCCCGAGAGCAGCTTGAGTTATAGAGTCCACGGGTAACTAAGGAGGTGGAAATCCTATTTAGTCAAAAGCTATGCCCGAATGGGGATAGGCCAAGACAGGGCTCAATCTTGGATCAAGGACCGCCCCACCGTTGAACAAGTTTCAATTTGCGGGAAATTAGCCGATTTATAACCGATTTCCTCGTATTATACCGATCGCTTCCCGCAATCTCATCAAGAAAATCGAGACTCCCGACATCTAAGACCACGATTGCCTGCCGAGTGAATACACTGCCCATCATGATAATGGCATCGTCCTCAACAATCGCTTATCCCGAACAGTTACAGGGGACATAGAGAGCTCTGACTTCCGCACAAGCGAACCCAACACCAGTGCGGCCGAGAGAATCATCAAATTCTTGATGATATACTGACCCTCAATCGTTGGCAGAAAAGGCACCCCTCCTGCATGGAAAGTCACTACCGGGAGGATGAAAAGGGGCAAAAAAGTGCCGCCCATTTGCAGGAAAAGTAATGAAATTGCGATCCGCGTCGTTGCCCGAAAGAAGAAACAAAAGCCAATCAATACCTCCCAAATCCCTATAATTGAAAGCCACGTTTTCGGTTCCAATAGCGGCATCCAAGCGACCGTGCTTAAAACCAACGGTTCAGCCGATGAGAGGCCGAGGGGCTTTAGCAGACCGAACCAAATAAAGATCACCCCAAACGAAACCCTTAGAGCCACCGGATAAATCCGCCTCATGGCATCCGAGACTTTCGAATCAATTTCTTCAATAGACATTCCGTCGGAACATTCACGTAATCCTAATACTGCGCAAATTTGAGGCACAACTATTAGCGATTCAGCGCAGCACTGTTAGAGGCTATTTAAGGATCCCTAAAAAGGTCCGTTTTGACGATTGGAGTCACGTCTTTTTAATCACGCAACATGGAGTCCTCGGAAATCTAACGAATAGGACTCGGTATTCATCGGCCGGAATGAGTCAATGCATCGCTAGACACAAAGGATCATCTCTCACCCTCAGGGATGAGCTTAATTGTTTATTTTGGGGTGGGGCTTGTGGAACTACTTTGTTCCACCCGATTCCCGTTTGCGACGAGCTTCTCCGAAGCTTTTCACGAAAAACACTATGGCAACCATTGCTGAAGCCATCATCGCACCGACTCGCACGACGGCTAAGTCATTTCCTCTATTGATGGATCCGACCAGCGGCATGATTAAGGATAGCAATACCAGAACGGTGATCGCCATGGCGATGTGGCTCAGGATTTTACTTCCTTTTTTTACCCCGAAATTGAGGGCCACGAGAGCGACACCAAAACCTACAGGAACGAAGGCTGTTTTTGGGGCAGATTCTGATGCGAAGTAGGCCCAGAGGCCCATCGTGATCAAAAGGACGGCGTTAATGAGGCTGGCTTGATGTGCTTTCATACTAGTCGAATAGGGATTTCCTAACACAGAAGGCAAAAAAGGCACACCGTCAAAGCAAGCAAGTTAGAAACTGCCTCTTTTCTGATTTCGACTCCTTCCCGAGGGGATGTCCCCACGGTCCGGTAGGTTGAAACGGTTGGGCATCCTCGTCGATGGCGCCGAAGGCGCCAGAAAAATCGGTTTGAATCGGTTCCAACCAAAACAGTTGTTTCAACGAAACCGTCCTGCCGAAGTCCGCTCCTGTGGTGTCCTTCTGGTTCTGGTCTTAGCGCAGAGTTTCACTAACTATCTCGTGGATGCTCAAGTTCCGTCGTTGGTGGTGGACTAAGCGACGGAGCACGTGACCTCCAAGGTCGTCTTTCTGCCGTGTCTTATCGTGTTCTTACTGCTGATCGGCTGCATGATTGATGTGTTTTCCGCGATCATCATCGTCGTGCCATTACTCATGCCACTGGAAATCGCTTACGACATCGATCCAATTCACCTGGGCATTCTGTTCCTCGCTAATCTCGGACTCGGGTTCCTGACTCCTCCCGTGGGTATGAATCTCTTTATCTCCTCCTATCCCTTCATTAAGGCCATGGGCGAAATCCTGAAAGTCTCATTGCCCTATTTCGGTCTCCAATTCTTGGCCGTCATCATCATCACCTTCTGGCCAGAACTTAAACTCTATCTTACCTAACGGGAGGTGGGAAAAGGATCAATCCATACTGATGGATCCTTTTTTGAGGAGGGAATGTTCTAGGATGCAGCCAAAGCATTGTTTATCTGGGAGCGTAGCAGTGTCGATATGGACGTTACGCAGCATAATCCTGGGGCATGGAATCAGTATGCGAATAATAGGAGTTCTGGATCGGGATCGGTTTAGATGTAAGAGTAGGTTTGAATTCGCCTTAAGGCGGTTATCCATGATTTCTTCCAAAGAGAGGCCAATAATCCAGTCCGCCTATTCATAGTGAGCGCTCTAAGATACTATCAACTATTCTTCCTGTCCTTTCATCCAAACGGTTCGGCGTCTTGTTTTTCTGGCCGCTTTAGGTCTGAAGATTCTCGTCTCCCGTAGAATTATCGTCCGCCGGGACGGCCATTGAAGCGGTAAGGCAATTTTACAGATATATTCAAATCACTAGTCCTTCGTGATAGAACCAGTGTCGGAGTGAACGGCGCGTCAGCACAAATCGCTCTCTCAATTTGAAATATGCCACAAACTACGTTGGATGCATCAGATGAAAACTTCTAACGAACCCCATTCGACCGACCAAGTTATCCGCATGGCATGGCATGATCGAACGAGTTTTGACCGGATCGAGGAGCAAATAGGCCTCAATGAGTCGGCGGTGATTCGCATAATGCGCCGAGAGTTGAAGCCACGCAGTTTCCGTCTTTGGCGCGAGCGGGTGGCCGGCCGAGTGACTAAGCACCGCAAACTAATTGAACACCAGATCTGTCGCCCTAAATACGGGATCGATTAATCCGAAACCGTCGTTTCAAACTGATACGATACGCGATTTTAGGAGGCTGCAGGGTGGTAGAAAGTAAGAATTTAAAGCACCCAACGTCTAACCGCCACAAACACCAAAATCAAACTGGAGTAGGCAATGAAAAATGGGATGATATAGTGTTCGAGGCCAGTTGATAGCATGACGGCCATTAGTAATAGTTGAAATCCCAATCCAAAGGTAGAGAGCAATGTCATGAACCATCTTGGGAACGGGGCGCTATTTATTGCATCTTTATCTATGAAGTAGATCGTTTTGTCGAAGACGATATATAGGGTGTCATAGATTCGATAGAATAGATTGACCGTTCGCTGGCTCTCGCCCTCCATGGCAACTGGTGCCTGATTCTCAAAAACTCGGCTGGTTGTATCTCCAGCCACGTTCTCACGCAAAATTACATAATAATAATTGTATAACGTGCCTTGCAGTTGAATTCCAACAAACGCCAACCCGACGTGCCACAGTGAATCGCCTGTGATGTGCCACAAAGTGATCAGGAAAAGAAAGTTTAAGATGATATCAGCAATCGAATCATAATATCTGCCAATGTATGAAGGCTTGTTTTTGACTCGCGATAATTCTCCATCAGCAGCGTCGAGAACAGATTTCAGGATTAAAAAAAATGCTGCGGCAATATTATACTGCATCAGCATGCAGGTAATAGCTAGGATTCCAGAGAGTATGAACCAGCTCGTAACTTGCACCGGCGTCACGGAGGTGTCCTGCAAAGCCCGAGCAATCTTCCTTGCAGGCTTCCTGCCGTAATCAGACAGATCAATAAACTGATAATGAGGAGGAAGCTTAGACATATGTGGTTGTGTCAGCCGTGACAGTGGAGATCAGCGATGGCAATCGCTTGGCGCCGTCAATTCAAAAGAGGACACGGGCAGTCCGTAGGGGCAGGCACTCTAGCTTATCGTTGAGTGGACCCCAGATTCGGTCTGTGGTTATTTGGGTCTGTATGCGAAGCACGCAGCAGAGCAGAAAAACTAACAATAACGGCCAGATCCCCCTATCGTAGAGATTGGGAGAGGGTTTGCCATTTTTGGATGAGTTGGTCGTCGAAGGGGTCGGTTTCGGCGGAGGCGATGGTGTTGTGTTTGTCCATCCAGGCGACTGTGCGTCGGATGCCTTCTTCGTAACTCGTCGGACAGGTGAACTCGGGCACGTCGCGCTTGAGCTTCGCGTTGTTGTAAACGCCGTGGAATTGGAAGATCTCCGCGAGTGCCTCCAACTGTGGTCGATCAAGCGAGAGCAAGAGGTCGGTGGGGATGTGCATGAGGTTTGGCTTGGGCGCCCCGATTGCGGTTGCGGTGCGCTCGGTGTATTCGTTCCAAGTCACGACATCGCTACCCACGATATTGTAAGATTCGCCGAAGCACGCTTCGCGTCCGGCGGCGTAGGCGAATCCCGTGCCGACATCCTCGGAATTGGTGCTCGCCCATAAGCCGTTGCCATCGCCCGCGACTATGATCGGCAAGCCGCGCCTCAATCGATCTACAAATGTCGGCTCCCACCCGAGACTGTTGATCACATTGCCGCCGACTCCGTAAGTGTGCGAGGGACGAAAGATCGTGACGGGGAACTTCCCTTCGGAGTGCGCTTGGAGGAACACTTTTTCGGCGCCGACCTTATCGCGCCCGTATTGCGAGTGCGGATTCTGCGGCACGGTTTCCAGCGTGGGTATAATCGTTTGCGTATTTCCGTAAGTGCAGACGGTGCTGCAAAAGAGGAAGTGTCCGCACCGACCAGCAAACGCGCGCACATCGCTCTCGGCTTGTTCGACGTTGAAGCAGATCATATCGATGACCACATCCCAGAATCCAGAAGCCGCCATCGATTGTTCGAAGGTAGTAAACTCGTTGCGGTCGCCTCGCAGGTGTTTCACCGCCAGGCCAAGCCGGTCATCGGTTTCACCTCGATTGAAGACGGTGATATCGGCGTCGCGAGTTTGCAGCGCCTTGACGATACCAGTGGAAATAAGACCTGAGCCGCCGATGATGAGGACTTTCATAAGTTTATCGAAGCCTCCCTCGCGACAGCTGTCCATGCCCAAGCTTTGTAAGTCGTGCGCGCATCGGAAAAACAGAGATTAACATTAGCAGTAACATGACTTGATGCTTACCTTCGCGTCTGAGTGGCTAATGATGCATATACCCCGATGATTAACTTATTACAATCCGGTAAAATCGGTCCCGAGCTTCATCGCGTGTCATGCGACCCGGGAATAAACTGGGAAAAGGAAGTGTCTTGGGCGATTGACGCGGCACCTGATGATTCGGGTGTGCCTGATCCCATCTCGAGTTGGCCGCGCGACGCTATACGTAGCGGGATTTACGGGGCCGTGTCTCCTCGGGTGGTTTGTCTTCGGGACGGCAGCTATCGGCTATATTACACCCAAATCTTACCACGGCCGGGGAATCCTGAAGGGGCGAGTGATTACGATCAGGCGACGACGCGGATTCTAAGTGCACACTCTCGCGACGGGACTGAATGGGTGCCGGAGACGGGCGTGCGACTTTCGGCCGAAGCGGGTGGTGCGGGTGAGTATCGCGTCGTGTCATCCGAGGTGGTTCCGGTTGCTCACGAGAGCGGTCATTGGCGGATGTATTACGAGTGCTGTCGCGGGCCGCAGTCCGTAGGGAATACGATTTTATCGGCTCGATCTGAAGACGACGGGATTACGTGGAAACTTGAACCGGGTGTGCGCTGGGGGAATGACCGTTCGAACTTTGCCGCGCCGCGCATCCAGTTTCTCGATGGCGGACGGATGCGGCTTTTCTGCTACGAACGCGGGAAAGGGATTATCAGTGCGATTTCCGAAGACGGGGGAGTGACTTTTGTGCGGGAGCCGGGCTTGCGAATCGCTCAAGATGGACCGTGGGATAGCGAGGCGGCATTCGCTCCGGAAGTGGTGCAGCTCGGTGAGGACGATTTCGTGATGTTTTATGCGGGTTACAGTGCAGCCAACCGTGCGCAAATTCTGCGGGCAACTTCGCAGGACGGGTTGAATTGGCGGAAGGAAGCCCAGCCGGCGATCTCGCCGAATGGAACGGGTTGGGATGCGGTTAAGTGTTCGGAGATGTCGTTGATTCCAATACCTGATAAAGCGGGGAATGCACCGCGATTCAGAATGCTATACGAAGCGTGCGATGGAACCGCAGCTGGAGATCGGGGCGTCTGGCGTATCGCCTCGGCATCGACTGATAATACGAAAGGATCATTTTAATTATGCCATCACGTGAGCTCACGGTCACAGACCGCTACTTAAATATGCCGGTCAAAGCTGGCGCCCCACGATGCAGGATGTGCATCAAAATTGATGGTGAAGTCGTTCGAGCGTTCCATGTCGAGCTTGCCGGAGACGGGATCGATTTCTGGACCTTTATTGATGTGTCAGCATGGCAGGGGCAATCCGCGGTGATTACACTCGAGGCAGATCCGGTTTCTCCCGATGAGGATCAAGAGGGTGCGATTCATGACGATGCTTTGGATGCCCTGGAACTGAGCGAAGAGATCAAAGATGCGGCGGAGATTTATCAGGAAGCATTACGGCCGCAGTTTCATTTTACCACGCGACGTGGGTGGCACAACGATCCCAATGGCATGGTTTTTTATGAGGGGGAATATCACCTCTTTTATCAGCATCAGCCCTTCAGTGTGAGTTCGTTTACCGACAAGTCCTGGGGGCATGCAGTGAGTCGTGATTTACTGCATTGGGAGGAACGTCCGATCGCACTTTATGCCGATCAAGAAGGACAGAAATGGTCGGGATCGGGCGTAGTAGATTGGCGCAATGTTTCTGGTTTGCAGCAGGGCGAGGAGCCGCCACTCCTGCTGTTTTATACTGGGACAGGTCGTTCGGTTCATAACCCGAAGCCGGATGATTTCGTGCAGTCGATTGCCTATAGCAATGATCGAGGTCGCACATGGGAAACTTACGCGGGGAATCCCATTATTCCAAATATCACACCGGGGAATCGCGACCCTTTGGTTCAATGGCATGAGCCTACCCAACGTTGGGTGATGGCACTATTTGTGGGTCAACCTGAGTCGTGGCTGAAGGATGGAAATCAAGTGGCTACCCAGTTTTTTACTTCGGTTGATCTCAAAGAGTGGCGTTATGAAAGCACCGTGGATGAGTTTTTCGATTGTCCTGCTTTGCTGAGCCTCCCGCTGGATGGTGATGCGAGCGATCTGTGCTGGGTGATGTATCGTGCGGATATGAAATACAAGTTGGGTCGTTTTGATGGACGGGTGTTTACGCCGGAAACGGATTTCCTAATCGGGCAGCGAGGGGAATGCGCCTATGCACCACAGGTGTTTAACAACGCACCCGATAATCGCCGAATTCAGATCGCGTGGGGTCGCACGAAAGCGCCGGGTATGTCGTTTAGCCAGATCATGAATTTTCCATGCGACCTCTCAATGATTACGACAGAGGAAGGGCCGAGGATGCGTTGGACTCCCGTGAAGGAGATCGAGAATTTATACCAGTCGAGCACGAGCTGCCGAGATGAGGTGCTTACTGCTGACGCCGACCCAATTGAATTGGCGCGTGGACAACATTTTGATTTGCAGACTGTGATAGCCGTAGGCGTGGCGCACGAAGTGGAAATCACTGTATGTGGTGTTTCTCTGATCTGTGATGTCACGGGTAAGCAACTCACGTCCGAAGGCCACTCAGCACCGTTGAGCTTACGGGATGGAAAACTACACCTGCGTCTGTTGCTTGATCGGATCTCCTTGGAGATATTCGCGGAAGACGGTTTGGTTTACATGTCGCTAGCGGTGATACCCGATGCAGAAAATGATCTGATCACGATAAGAGCTATCGGCGGGGCCGCGACAGTTGAGACATTCGAATGCCACGAGCTTAAATCGATTTGGCCGAAGAGCTGAACCAAGCGATTAGTCTATGATCGACTGCTGTGTGATCAAATCCAAGATTCAGCCCATTGTATGCAATCGCCACTGACATGTCGTAGCTTTCTTTGCGCTTGGATCATTGCACTGATTTGGCTGCTGGTGACGCCATCGGCTTCCTTGGCTGAGGAAGGGCAACGCTTTAAAAAAGGGGATCGATTGGCCGTCCTCGAAGTGGGTGAA
>ERZ887849.2403-NODE-2403-length-15537-cov-53.372626_pt1 | contig 15537 bp, 13 predicted proteins | sample MGYA00521267_ERZ887849 | MGnify/ENA primary metagenome ERZ887849 (study PRJEB32303, sample SAMEA104408601) | aquatic metagenome | biome: Brackish water; feature: Pelagic; material: water | place: Baltic Sea | collected 2014-06-06T16:11:00 | depth 2,863 m ... | reverse complement strand
GAATATTACTCACTACTTTTTCATAATGCCCAAATTTGGTTGCAATGACTGCAATAGGCATGTTTTCATCTATAAGTGCTATAGGGCCATGCTTCATTTCTGCTGCTGGATACCCTTCGGCATGAATGTAAGAAATTTCTTTGAGCTTCAGAGCTCCTTCAAGAGCCACTGGGAAATTAAATCCACGACCTAAGTATAGGAAGTTTTTAGCATCTTTATAGATTGCAGCAATTTGTTTTGTTAGGGTATTTGATTTAAGAGTTACCTCTACTTTTTCGGGAATGGTCTCCAACTCTACGAGATGTCTTCTAAAGTCAGAGCTTGACATGGTACCTTTGGCTTTTGCCAATCGCAATGCTATAAGGGTGAGCACTGTAATTTGTGTGGTAAATGCTTTGGTAGAAGCCACGCCAATTTCGGGTCCAGCATGGGTGTAAGCACCTGCATGTGTTTCTCTCGAAATGGAGGATCCTACGACATTACACACTCCAAATACAAATGCCCCTTTTTCTTTAGCGAGTTTGATTGCGGCCAGAGTATCGGCTGTTTCTCCAGATTGAGAAATGGCGATGACCAAATCATTTTCGGAAATCACAGGGTTTCGGTATCGAAATTCTGAAGCATATTCTACCTCTACAGGGATTCGGACGAGGTCCTCAATAATATATTCTGCGACTAATCCTGCATGCCAAGATGTTCCACAAGCGATGATAATAATTCGGTTGGCATTTAAAAACTTGCCCATATTATCTTCAACACCAGCCATTTTTATAATGCCTTCGTTGGTTAACAATCGTCCTCTGTAGGTGTCTTTAATTGCATTTGGTTGCTCAAAAATTTCTTTTAGCATAAAATGATCATACCCCCCTTTTTCAATTTGCTCAAGATTTATTTTTAACTCTTGAATGTAGGGACTGATGATTCTATCATCTTTGATATTTCGTACATTTAGGGGCTTGTGCAATCTAATAACTGCCATTTCTTCATCTTCTAAATACACCGCATTATTAGTGTATTCTATAAAAGGTGAGGCGTCACTTGCTATGAAAAATTCATTTTCGCCAACGCCAATTGCGAGTGGACTTCCCAGTCGTGCCACAACAATTTCATTCGGTTTTTTAACATCAAATACGGCAATAGCATATGCACCTACCACTTGGTTGAGTGCAACTTGCACAGCTTTCCCAAGTTTTAAATCATTATTTTTTTGAATGTCCTCAATCAGGTTTACTAAAACCTCTGTATCGGTGTCCGACGAAAATTTATAGCCTCTTTTTATGAGTTCTTTTTTGAGTGCGCCATAATTTTCGATAATCCCATTATGGATAATAATTAAATCTCCAGAATTAGAAAAATGAGGATGTGAATTGATATCGTTTGGAACTCCGTGAGTTGCCCAACGCGTGTGACCAATTCCTAAATTTCCTATAGGATTGATTTCTTTAGAAACTTTGGTTTCTAGATCGGCAACTTTTCCTTTGGTTTTTGAGAGTTTTATCTCAGAACCATCATAAAGCGCAATTCCAGCACTGTCGTAACCTCTATATTCTAAACGTTGAAGTCCTTTTAGTATTACTGGATAGGCATCTCGATGGCCAATGTATCCTACAATTCCACACATATGTTAATAATTATTAGGTTCGGTATAATAGATATTGAGTTTAACTCTTTTAGCAGCGTTTGGAGAGTTGTTTCCATGCAGAACAACACTTTTGGGAGACAATACAGTTCCCAATGGGACGCCTTCTATAACAGTATCTTCTTCTAAATCAATACTATTTTGGAATCCTCTTGAGACGACTGCCCCTACATTGGATGACACCACAAGTCCGAGCTTCACATTTGTGGAATCTCTTAAAATGATATTATTTATATGTTCTGTTAATCTAATTTTATATTTCTTTTGTTCGGTTCCATCTGCAGTTGTTTCGGTCGCTAAAGGCACCAAATGTGTAAATTTAGAATCGGAAGAAACTGTATTCGTTGTTTGATCTATATAGAAGTCCCTTACAGGAATGTTGTTTTCTAGGTCATAGAGATAGACTCTATTGGGAAAATCTGTATTTAATTGTGTTTCATCGACAAAAAACTCTAGATAGGCTTCGTTAATCAATCGTTTTACAGTTACCACGCCGTCATTAACTTCTCTAAATTCATTCAGTTGATCTGTTCCAGAATTTCCTTCCTCGTCAGCAAATAATTCCACCACTGCCATTGAACCTTCTCCTCCCTTTAAATAGAGATAGTCGTCTCCTTCTGCATCTGTCGTTGTATCCTCGATGGTTTGCAATACAGAAGCGTTAAAGTCGTTTTCAAAAATATTGACACGATTGCCAGTAAAAGTCATTTCATATTCTCCGTAAGCGGTAGTGGTTGTTTCCACTCCATCATCTACAGTTGTGGTATTCTGATAGTTATAATACAGGGTTACCTTTGCATCGGATGAAGAAAAGTTGAGTTGTATTAGGTTTCCTTGTGCCGGAGCTGTAGGTTCTGCCTTAAAGTAAAGACCTCTGAAATACTCATAAAAATTACTGATTGTGCTTAGAACTTCATCTTCTTCTTTTGAAAAAATTAAGTTATCCCAAAATGCTTCAGTAGTAGGGGCTATGACTCCAGGTTCTATATCTCCTCCAAATAGGTTGAGTCTTAAACTTGGTTGTAATGTCGATGCGACTTCAGCCTCGCCAGTTTCTTCATTGATTTCCCATAACTCTATAGTTTCGGCCTCATATAAAAAGTTGGGATCCTGATAAATTAATTCTCCTTCAAGCTCAGAGGCTTCCATTGTTTCGCCTTGCGCCAAAGTTCCGTTGGAGTAATAATTTTGAGAAGCATCTAAATCGGCGTTTGGATCAAAGTCTCTCAGGAAATAATTATTTTTATAAACCGATAGTTTTATTGGTATTGAAGGGTCGCTTCCATATAAAGAATCAAGCTCATAGGTTGTTGAGCCTTCAGAAGTGATTTCGGTATTTGAATAGGGAATTGTTAAGATTACAGAGTCTAACTTTGTATTGTCTCCAAAGTCAGGTGCTAAGGTTTTGGGGGTTAATTGCCCTACAAAATGAACTTTGGAATCGCCAAATAAAGGGTCGTAATAGTAGCCTAAAAGATTTTGAATGAGCCCATTGGATTGAAAAGGCGTAATTTTTTTATTGTAAGCCTTTACAGGGTAGATACCGTTTTCAATTTCAAAATCTGGAGTTCCTACAATTCCGGTTCCAATTTCAGAAAATTCATTATCACAGGCCTGAATTATAAAAATCAGAGACAAAGAACATACGGATTTAAATAATACGGATTTAAAATATTTCATATTTAAGGGACTAGTTATAAGATTTGTGTATTATAAAATTCGGTATAAGCCTCTGCAAAAGCTTCTGGATATTGGTAATCTAATACAGGTTTTTCACAATTAGTTAAGTAGCTTTCTAAGTCTTCTGGAAGTTCTTGAGACCCTCTTATTAGTCCATCAGAAAAATCAACAGCCACTTTCATTAAGTTAGAATAGTTAGGTGTTTTGAGCTTATTGATGTGGGTGTCTTCAATATCATCAAACCTAATTTTGTCAACCATGTCCATATTGAGGGTTTTGTCAAAACTTTGATTGTAAATAGAAGTTACAATTTTACTTTCTTTGAAAAGTGGTTCGCCTTTGTAGTATTGCTTGAGGTACAAGGGCAATAAAGATGCGAGCCAACCGTGCACGTGGATAATGTCGGGAGCCCAATTTAATTTCTTTACGGTCTCTATAACCCCCTTTGCAAAAAATATAGCACGTTCATCATTGTCATCAAATAATTCTCCTTTTTCATCGGTAAATGTTGCTTTACGTTTGAAATATTCTTCATTATCAATAAAGTAGACCTGAATACGTTCTTTTGGAATCGAAGCTACTTTTATGATTAAAGGCATGTCTAAATCATTGATCACTAAGTTGATACCCGAAAGGCGGATCACTTCATGCAATTGGTGTCTTCGTTCGTTAATGTTTCCATAACGCGGCATGAATATTCGTATCTGCCCTCCTTGTTTGTTCACCATTCTCGGCGCTTCAAAGGACATGGAGGAAATCTCTGTTTCAGGTAAATATGGAACAACCTCGGACGATACGTATAATATTCTCTTATCTTTCATAAATCAAAAAAGTTTTGTCATTTATTAACAAAAAACACGCAAAAATACAAAATTTTATGCAGATTAACAGTAATACCTTAAGTTTGCACACTGTTAATTATTTACTAAATGCGAGTTTATACAACTAAAGCTGATTTAAGCGCCTTTATTTCCAAGCAAAGCACCCCTTCTTTTTCATTGGGATTTGTACCAACGATGGGGGCACTCCACGCAGGACATCTGTCCTTAGTGAATAATGCTTTGGCTGAAAACACACTTGTGGTTGTCAGTATTTTTGTAAATCCTACACAATTCGATAATTTAAATGATTTAAATACGTACCCACATACGTTGAATGAAGATCTTCAGTTATTGGAAACGCTTTCCAAATCTAAAATCCTAGTGTATGCCCCAACAGTTGAGGATGTCTATGGATCTCAAATAAACGCCGAGCATTTCGATTTTGAAGGGTTGGAATCTCATATGGAAGGCAAGTTTAGAAAAGGTCATTTTGATGGTGTTGGAACGATCGTAAAATGCTTGTTTGAAATTGTGAAACCTAACAAAGCTTATTTTGGTGAAAAGGATTTTCAGCAATTACAAATTATCAAAAAGATGGTTGAGATTACTCAGCTACCAGTAACCATTGTAGGCTGTCCAATTGAGCGTGAGCCCAGCGGACTTGCTATGAGTTCACGCAACAGCCGTTTGTCTGTTGAAGAAAAAAAATCAGCAGCTCTAATTTATAAAACCTTACAATCTGTCAAAGAAAAATTTCAATCCGAAAACTATTCTGATATTTCTAATTGGGTAACCACCGAGTTTGGCAACCACCCTTTTTTAAAATTGGAATATTTTCAAATTTCAGACACTAAAAACTTAGTTCCCATTGAACAAATTCAACCAAAAAAGCAAACTAAATACCGTGCATTTATTGCCGTTTTTGTAGGAGATGTTCGATTAATTGACAATATCGCATTAAATTAATTACCTTTGAAAACTATGCAAATACAAGTCGTAAAATCTAAAATTCATCGAGTAAAGGTCACTGGTGCGAATCTTGATTATATAGGCAGTATTACTATTGATGAAGACTTAATGGACGCCGCTAATATTATTCAAGGCGAAAAAATCCAAGTGGTCAACAATAATAATGGCGAACGCTTAGATACTTATGTAATTCCAGGCCCTAGAAATTCAGGAGAAATCACCCTCAACGGAGCTGCGGCGCACAAAGTCTCTATTGGCGATGTGTTAATCCTAATCACTTTTGCTTTTATGGATATAGAAACTGCAAAAACATTCAAACCGTCATTAGTATTTCCGAATGAAGCGACTAATCTATTAAACTAATTTCTTGAATAAGAAACTCAAATCAGCTCTTAAAATCAGCCTATCACTTTTGTTAGCAGGGCTGCTGGTTTGGTATTCACTTTCCAAAACGTCCATCTCACAATTGTTAGAATACTTCAAAAATGCGAATTATTTTTGGGTTGGTTTGGGTGTTTTTTTTGGGTTGCTAAGTCATTTATCGCGTGCCTATCGCTGGAGATTTCAATTAGAACCTATGGGTTACAACATTAAGTTAGGAAATAGTATCATGGCTGTTTTTGCAACCTATATTATAAACTACACGATTCCAAGAGCTGGTGAAGTTGCAAGAGCATCTGTGCTAACGAATTACGAAGGTGTCCCATTTGAAAAAAGCTTTGGTACAATCGTTTCAGAACGGCTCGCAGATATGCTACTGATGCTAGTTATTATTTCCATTGCACTTCTTTTACAATTTGATGTTATTTTTTTGCAAGTTTCTGAAACCATCGAAAAATTACATGTTTCCACAAATCAAATTTTAACCTTAGTAATCGCAAGTTTAATTTTAGTCGTTTTTTTGACACGACTGATTAACAAAGGGAAATCTAAAGTTGTTATAAAAATTAAATCTATTTTAGGGGGATTACTTGAAGGGATTACCAGTATTTTAAAAATGAAAAAGAAATGGGCGTTTATTTTTCATACTCTTTTTATTTGGGGTATGTATGTTTTGATGTTTTACGTGACATCTTTTTCTTTAGCAGAAACAAGTCAACTTCCGTTTTCTGCGATTTTAATAGGCTTTATTTTTGCAAGTTTTAGTATTGCAATAACTAATGGGGGGATAGGATCGTATCCTGAGGCAATAGTTATTGCATTTACACTATTTAATTTTCAAGAAGATCCAAGCAGAGCATTTGGATGGATTATGTGGACGTCTCAAACCCTAATGGTCATTGTTTTGGGCGGATTCTCATTAATCTGTTTACCGATTTATAACAAATTATATCCAAAACAAACTTCAGAATAGTATATTTCATTCTCGCTTATTTTCTTAACTTGGCAACACAAACCTTTTAACGAATAGATATGAAATTTTTTGTGCTTTCAGCCCTGCTGTGTTTTAATCTAGCTCTCGCTCAGACGGTTTATGAATCGATGGAATCCGAGTTTTTAGGAACTACTCGTGAGTTGAAAATCCAACTTCCTCGTAACTATGAAGAAAATTCCGAAAAATATTATCCTTTAATTGTTGTTTTCGATGGAGATTACCTTTTTGAAGTGGTCGCCGGAAATGTGGATTATTATTCCTACTGGGAGGACATGCCAGAAGCCATTGTTGTGGGGGTGAATCAAGACGGCTCAAGATCAGAAGATTGTAATATTTCAATGGAGGATTATTTGCCTTCTAAAACAGGGGCTCAGTTTTATGATTTTATAGAAAATGAACTCCTCAATTTTATGAGCGAAAATTATCGCACCCTCAATTTTAGAGTCGCGATAGGACATGGTAAAACAGCAAATTTCATCAATTATTTTTTATTTAAGGATCGTCCTGTTTTTAATGCCTTGGTCGCTATGAGCCCAAGTTTGTCATCTGCTATGGAAGAAAATCTTACAAAAAGACTTAGTCTTGAAAGTAAGTCTAAAACCTTTTATTATCTCTCGACAGCTGCTTTAGACATCAAGCGTAATCACAAACAAATTGTGGCGCTGAACAGTAGAATTTCTGCCATAGAAAACGCAAGCCTCCTTTATGGGTTTGATAATTTTGAGGCGGCCAACCATTATTCACTCGTAGCACAATCCATTCCAAAAGCATTACAAAGTATCTTTTTAGTCTTTCAACCGATTAGCAAGGAAGAATATAAGAATCATATTTTAACTTTAGAAACATCGCCAGTGGATTATCTTATTGAAAAATATGACATGATTGAAACCTTATTTGGAATCAAAAAGCAAATACTGGTTAATGATTTTAGAGCCATAGCAGCTGCAATTCAAAAAACAAAACAATTTGAATATTTTAAAGAATTAGGTAAAATTGCAAATAAACAACATCCCAACACCGTCCTTGCTAGTTTTTACATCGCTCGGTATTATGAAGAAACAGGAAAGCCAAAAAAAGCAATGGACATCTATAGGTCTGCCTACACCCTCGACGAAGTCGAAGGCTATACAAAAGATGATATGTTTGAAAGAGCAGATCAAATTAAACAAGAATACGGATTCTAATGGCTAAAGTTAAAACCACTTTTTTTTGTCAGAGCTGCGGAGCTCAATTTGCCAAATGGCAAGGGCAATGCACATCTTGTAAATCTTGGAATACAATTACAGAAGAACTCGTCCAGAAACCCGATAAAAAAGATTGGAAAACAGGAGTTCAAAGTGCCCCAAACCGGGTCTCAAAACCGTTAAAAATATCTGAAATTGACACCACCAAAACGGTTCGAATGGATACGGCTGATGGGGAGTTAAACCGCGTTTTAGGGGGCGGCATAGTACCTGGTTCTCTTACACTTTTAGGGGGCGAGCCTGGGATAGGAAAAAGCACACTCATGTTGCAAATATCCTTGAAACTACCTTACAAAACACTTTATGTCTCTGGCGAAGAAAGTCAAAAACAAATCAAATTGCGGGCAGAACGTATTCAGCCCCTGAATGACAGCTGTTACATTTTAACCGAAACAAAAACACAACATATATTTAAGCAAATCGAAGCCCTTCAACCTGATGTGGTGATTATTGATTCGATTCAAACCTTACAAAGTGATTATTTAGAGGCGTCTGCAGGCAGCGTTTCTCAAATCAAAGAATGCACAAGTGAGCTGATTAAATTTGCGAAAGAAACGGCAACGCCTGTTATTTTAATAGGGCACATCACTAAAGATGGTTCTATTGCAGGACCAAAAATATTAGAGCATATGGTAGATACCGTTCTTCAGTTTGAAGGCGATCGAAACCATGTGTTTAGAATTTTAAGAGCCCATAAAAACCGTTTTGGATCCACTCATGAAATGGGGATTTATGAAATGTTGGGTTCAGGCCTACGAGAAGTGACCAATCCGTCTGAGATTTTAATTTCCAAAAAAGACGAAGCCCTATCTGGCAATGCTATTGCAGTGACCCTCGAAGGGGTTCGTCCACTACTAATCGAAGTCCAAGCATTGGTGAGTACAGCAGTGTATGGAACCCCACAACGAAGTGCAACAGGGTTTAATGCCAAACGACTCAACATGCTTTTGGCCGTTTTAGAAAAACGGGCAGGTTTTAGACTTGGTGCAAAGGATGTATTTTTAAATATTACAGGAGGAATTAATGTGGATGATCCGGCAATCGATTTGGCGGTAGTGGCGGCGATATTGTCTTCTAATGACGACGAAGCCCTCGCTAAAAACGTTTGCTTTGCAGGAGAAGTTGGACTTTCTGGTGAAATCCGACCTGTTCAACGGGTGGATCAACGTATTTTGGAAGCAGAAAAATTAGGCTATGAAATTATATTCATTTCCAAACACAATAAAATTGGACTCAAAAACACGGCGATTAAAGTTCAGTTACTCACCAAAATCGAAGATTTGGTTCAGGTTTTAGGCTAATTAAACCAAAAAAAACCAGACATCTCTGTCTGGTTTTGTAAGTTTTTAAATGCTACTAACAGTGTTCGTTATACGCATTCATTAAGTTTTCTGCAATCAGTTCTGCTGGTCGTCCTTCAATGTGATGACGCTCAAGCATGTGTACTAATTCCCCATCTTTAAACAAGGCCATACAAGGCGAACTTGGAGGGAAAGGAATCATATGTGCTCTGGCTTTATCAACGGCTTCTTTATCAACGCCTGCAAACACTGTTACGGTTTGATCCGGTCTTTTGTCATTACTTAAACTCATGATGGCACCGGGACGCGCATTGGCTGCCGCACATCCACAAACCGAGTTGACTACAATTAAAGTGGTGCCAGATTTTGCTAAAGTAGTGTCCACAGCTTCGGCGGTATGTAATTCTTCAAAACCTACTTGCGTCAAATGCTCTCGCATAGGTTTTACTAATTCTGCTGGATACATGTGTAATTATTTTTAATTAAGGCACAAAGATACAAATTTGTAGAGCAATTATATTCATTATTATAGATGACAAATGTTAAATTGATTATAAATTAGTATAGAAATCACAACGGTTGTCAACTGATTCTGTTGTTTTTTTGTAGGTTTGATTTTTAATTTAATTAGGGTACGAATATATGGGGTTTTCAAAATGGATAGGAGCGACGATCGGATGGTCATTTGGAGGGCCAATTGGCGCAATTATTGGACTGGCAGTTGGGAGTATGTTAGACGCGTCTTCTAAAGGTGGTAGCGTTCGTTCTCAAAATCAATCGGCAACCCGTTCGGGAGATTTTGAGGTCAGTTTATTGATCTTGGCATCCATTGTGATCAAAGCAGATGGCAAGCAGGACCAGCGTGAGTTGGATTTTGTTCGTGCACAATTTGTTCAAATGTATGGCAAAGCACGTGCCAACCAAGCGTTTAATTTATTTAGAGAAATAGCTAAGCAAACCAATATTTCAACACGTCAAGTTTGTTTGCAAATTCGTCAAATGATGGACCATGCATCCCGACTACAACTGGTTCATTTCTTATTTGGTATTGCAAAATCAGATCATCATGTGGCCAATTCTGAAGTGGAAGCCATTGCGCTTATCGCCTCATATTTAGGGATTAACCCCAAAGATTTTGAGAGCATTAAAGCCATGTTTTATAACAGCTCTGATAGTGCTTATAAAATTTTAGAACTCGACTCAAATGCCACGATTTCAGAAATTAAAAAGGCGTACAGAAAAATGGCTAAAAAATACCATCCCGATAAAGTCTCACATTTAGGAGAGGAACATCAAAAAGGGGCAGAAGAAAAGTTTAGAAAGGTTCAGGAAGCTTACGAACAACTTCAAAAAGAAAAAAGGATTTAGTAAATTGCGCAAAATTTTATAAAAAAAATGGATCAGATTATCTCTTACTTTAGTAGTATAGACCCCATTTTAGCCGCGCTTTATGCTTCATTATTTACTTGGATTGTGACGGCTTTAGGGGCGTCTCTTGTGTTTTTTTTCAAAGGAATGAATCGTGGACTACTGGACGGGATGCTCGGATTTACAGGAGGCGTTATGGTAGCAGCAAGTTTTTGGAGTCTATTGGCACCAAGTATTGAAATGAGTCCAGGCGAAGGGTTTTTTAAAGTAATTCCTGCAGCCATTGGTTTTGGTTTTGGGGCTTTATTTCTATTTGGACTTGACAAAGTGCTTCCACATTTGCACATTAATTTTAAAGAAAATGAAAAAGAAGGGGTCAAATCGCCTTTGCATCGAACCACTTTATTGGTATTAGCAATTACACTTCACAACATCCCAGAAGGCTTGGCTGTTGGTGTTCTCTTTGGTGGTGTTGCTGCTGGAATTCCAGAAGCAACTATTGGCGGAGCTGTTGCTTTAGCCCTTGGAATTGGAATCCAAAACTTTCCAGAAGGTCTGGCTGTTTCTATGCCGTTAAGACGTCAAGGAGTGAGTAGGTTTAAAAGTTTTTGGTATGGACAATTGTCGGCTATTGTAGAACCAATAGCAGCTGTATTTGGCGCCGTTGCGGTGACATTTTTCACCCCTATTTTACCCTATGCTCTAGCATTTGCTGCGGGAGCGATGATTTTTGTAGTGGTTGAAGAAGTAATCCCCGAAACGCAACGCGATAAATATACCGATATTGCAACGCTTGGGTTTATTGGTGGATTTATAGTGATGATGACTTTGGATGTTGCACTAGGTTAGCATCCACAACCTTCGTTGCCACAACCATTATTTTTCTTTTTGGACTTCCAAAGCTGTTTTCGGAACACATAGACAAGTGCCAAAATTGATACAGAAACAATGATTATTTTTTGAAAGGGTTCGCTCATCCTGGACTATTTTAAGAATTGAAATGCAATCAACGCACAAATATACGCGATGGCCGTCATTCCAATGAACTGAAGAATTGGCCACTTCCAACTTTTAGTTTCCCGTTTTACAATAGCTAATGTACTCATACATTGCATAGCAAACGCATAAAATAGCAACAACGAAATTCCCGAAGCCAGTGTGAATACTTTTGTACCATCTGCATAAGTTTCGTTTCCCATTTTAGTTTTAATAGTGTCTATCTGTTCTCCATCATTTGCACTTCCTACACTATAAATTGTTGCTAAAGTCCCCACAAATACTTCTCGAGCTGCAAAAGACGCAACCAACCCAATACCAATTTTCCAATCGTATCCTAAAGGTTTAATTAGCGGTTCAATTGTTTTTCCAATAATTCCAATATAAGAGTGCTCTAGCTTAAAAGCTGCGATTTGATCGTTTCGTTCATAGGAGGTTTGTGCGGTGGTTTCTACATAGGATTCCGCATTGTTAAATTTATCTCCAGGACCATAAGATGCCAATACCCAAAGAATAATTGAAATTGCCAAAATGATTTTTCCTGCTTCAAACACAAATGTTTTTGTTTTTTCAATTACCGTAATTATAACATTTTTCAGTAACGGTAATTTATAGTTTGGCATCTCTACCACAAAAAAGGTTTTATGTTTTGTTTTTAAAACTCTATCGAGGATGTAAGCTGAAAATATTGCCATTCCAAACCCTAGAAGGTACAATGCCATCAGGGTTAGTGCTTGGTAATTCAACCCAATAATTGAGCCATCTGGGATTACCAAGGCGATAATGATGAGGTACACTGGTAAACGCGCAGAACAAGTTGTAAACGGGACGACTAATATGGTGATCAGGCGTTCTTTCCAGTTTTCGATATTTCGGGTGGCCATCACTGCAGGAATGGCACAAGCCGTCCCAGAAATTAGCGGCACCAAACTTTTTCCACTCAATCCAAATCGTCGCATGATGCGGTCCATCAAAAAGACCACACGACTCATATAACCACTTTCTTCTAAAATCGAAATGAATAAAAACAAAAAGGCAATTTGAGGAATAAATATAACAATGCCTCCAATCCCAGATACAATCCCTTCCGCCACCAAATCGGTGACCATTCCACCATCAGGAAAGGTGTTTTTTATCCACTCAGCTAGGCTCGCAAAAGTAGTATCGATGAGGTCCATAGGAACGGTTGCCCAATCGTATATTGCTTGAAAAATGGTTAATAAAATCCAGAAAAAGATCACGTACCCCCAAACTTTATGAATCAGTAAACGGTCCAATTTACTTCGCAATCCAGTGGCTTTAGAGCGATCTATGGTTTGTCCTTCTTTTAAAATTGAGTTAATAAATTGATAGCGTTTGATGGCTTCTTTTTGCTGCAATCGTTTTAATTCCTGATTTGATTTTGTTTTAAATTTTGAAATATCTAATTCTTGACGTGTGATTTTCCCAAAATTTGCATCTTGGGTAATGACCAACCATAATTTATAAACATCCTGACTTGGAAACGCTTTTTGTAAACTTTGAAAATAGGCTGCGTCAATTGAGCTTATATCTAAACAGGATTCTTTAGAAATCGTTTTATAATTTTCAATGAGTAGTTTTAATTCTTGGATCCCATTATTTTTTCGGGTACTAACAAGGGCTATTTTGGTATGAAGTTTAGTTTCTAATAATTCGATGTCTAAGGAAATGCCTTTACGGGTCATTAAGTCACTCATATTAATAACCAATATAGTGGGGATTTTGAGGTCTTTAATTTGGGTAAACAGCAGTAAGTTACGCTTTAGGTTTTCGACATCGCTGACAATAATTGCAACGTCGGGGTAGTCTTTGTCATTTTTATTGAGTAGTAACTCAATGACTACATTTTCATCTAAAGAGGAGGCATTCAAACTGTAGGTGCCTGGAAGGTCTAAAATATGGGCTTTAACTCCGCGTGATAATTTACAGACACCTTGCTTTTTATCGACCGTAATACCAGGGTAATTCCCAACCTTTTGATTGAGACCTGTCAAGGCATTGAATACCGATGTTTTTCCGGTGTTTGGATTTCCAATTAGTGCAACGTTTATCTGTTTACTCATCTGTTTTCTTGATTATAATCAGAGCGGCCGTTTCTTTTCTTATAGCCAAAAAGCTGTCGTTAACATTGAGATACATCGGATCGGCAAAGGGTGCCAATTGAAGTAAATGCACTTTGTTTCCTGGAAGGCATCCCATTTCTAAAAGTTTTAGAGGGATGTCTTTAGAAGAGCTGTCGGTAATGATCCCTTTTTCACCTTTCTTAAGATCTGCTATGGTCAAATGCATGCTTATTTAGATTCATTTTAAAGAACCAAAAGTACTAAAAAGATTAGTTTTTATACGATGCTTTTAAAACTTTTATATCTTCAAGAAGGCGTTCAATTTCTTTGCGATCAGTTCCATCATAATAACCTCTAATTTGTCGTTTTTTATCTATCAACATAAAATTTTCGGTATGAATCATATCATAGGGGCCGCCGTCGCCAGCGTCTTTCACTGCCAGATAGGATTTACGCGCCAGCTCATAAATTTGTTTTTTGTCGCCAGTCACTAAATTCCATTTGGAGGCATTGACCAACTTTTTTTTGGCGTAGCGTTTGAGTTGTGCAACAGAATCAATTTTTGGCGTTACCGAATGTGAGAGTAACAAAATTTCGGGATCGCTGATGGTTTGTTTTTGAATTTCGTACATGTGATCGGTCATGATGGGGCAGATGGTCTGACAGGTTGTAAAGAAAAAGTCTGCTACATAGATTTTATTACTGTAAAATTCTTGTGTAATTGTATCTCCATTTTGATTGATCAAGCTAAAATCGGCAATACGGTGGTATTTTTTTTGGTGCTGAATGGTGCTATCCACTAACTCATAATTCACTTGTGCAGGTTGATAGATGGGCAATACTTTGACGGGTTTTAGAATGTTGTAAAACAACGCAATAATTATGCACGACAGCACAAAGAGGGTGGTTATGAAGAGTTTGTATTTTTTTAGAAAGGCATTCATAGAGGTGTCATTATACTTGCAAAAATACAATACAGAACAGATAATTTACAAGATATCTTCCTAAAAAGGAAGTATCACAATAAAGTTTTTGTTTCTTAGTTGAAAACTTTACATTTGTTTCCTTAATCCTACACATACAACATGGAATTTGTTATCAAAATATCACAGTTTTTATTGAGTCTATCTTTATTGATTGTTTTGCATGAATTGGGCCACTTTATTCCGGCAAAATTATTTAAAACACGCGTCGAAAAGTTTTACCTCTTTTTTGATGTCAAATACTCGTTATTCAAAAAGAAAATTGGTGAGACTGTTTATGGAATCGGTTGGTTGCCTTTGGGGGGTTATGTGAAGATTTCAGGTATGATTGACGAGAGCATGGACACAGAGCAAATGGCACAAGAGCCACAGCCGTGGGAGTTTCGTTCAAAGCCATCTTGGCAACGACTCATCATTATGTTGGGTGGTGTGACAGTGAATTTTATATTGGCGGCAGTGATTTATATTTTCATGGCGTTTTCATATGGCGATTCGGATATTGATGCTAAAAGCATTAAAGATGGTTATTTAATTACAAACCCCTTACTTATTGAATTGGGATTACAAACAGGCGATAATATTACAGCCATTAATGGTCAAGAAATTGTAAATTATTCGGATTTAAGAAAGAACCTATTATCGGCACAATTGGTCAGTTTTGAGCGTGACGGTGTGCCAATGACAGTGACCTTTCCAGAAGACTTTTTAGGTCGATTAAGCAACAGTAAAAGTCGTTCTTTTTTTGAATTAAGACAGCCTTTTATTGTAAGAAGTATAGCGGAAGGCTCAATAAATGCAGGCATAGATTTACAACCAGGCGATTTGTTGACCAGTATAGACGGAATTTCTTTTCAGTACTTTGATGAATTTGAAGCTTTGGCATCAAACTATAAAGGACAAACGGTAAGTGCCACTATTCTTAGAGCTGGAGAAACGCTTACTAAAACCCTTCAAATTGATGACGACGGAAAATTAGGACTTATTAGAGGGGCTAATTATTCTACCATTGAAGCTCTAGGGTTCTTTAAAGTCGTTGAAAACTCCTATACGTTTGGCGAAAGTATTGGTGTTGGTTTG
>ERZ887849.2400-NODE-2400-length-15547-cov-27.624516_pt1 | contig 15547 bp, 19 predicted proteins | sample MGYA00521267_ERZ887849 | MGnify/ENA primary metagenome ERZ887849 (study PRJEB32303, sample SAMEA104408601) | aquatic metagenome | biome: Brackish water; feature: Pelagic; material: water | place: Baltic Sea | collected 2014-06-06T16:11:00 | depth 2,863 m ... | reverse complement strand
ATATATAAATATATGATTTGGGAAGGCTACAAATGGCAAATAGGAGAAAGGTGGGGAATAATTCATCCTGATAAACCAATTTGTTATTATGATAAAGATGCAGTTAAAATTAATGAAGATGGAGAATTAGAACTTTATACCCATTACAGACCTAGAAAATTTAAAGATAAAACCGTAAACATAGGAGTGGGTCTTATAAACTGTAAAGAAGAGTTTGAATATGGTAGGTTTGATATTGATATTAAATTACCTAAAGGACCTCTTTTGTGGCCAGCATTTTGGATGTGGTCTTATGAATCTTGGCCACCAGAAATAGATGTATTTGAAGGCTACTCTAATAAAAATGGAAGCTATTTTAACTGGAACATAGATGCTCTTTGGGGTAACTTTTGGAATGTTAAGAGCAATTTGCACTTAGGAGTTCAGCCTGATAACTATCAGTATGGCGCAAAAAGACATTGGTTAGGGTGGAAATGTCCAAGTGAGGACTTTCATAAATATAGTGTAGAATGGTTTCCTAGTGAAGTAAATATTCTGTTTGATGATAAGTTAGTGAGAACCATTAAAGATGAAAGAACTTTAAGTCAATTAAGAGACGCTCCAATGAATATTATTATAAATACGCATACTCAACTAGGTTACCCTTCTGATGATAAAGAATTAGTTACAAAAATGGTTTGTAAAAATTTCAGATATTCAAAATATTATGAACAATAAAAAGCCTGCTTTTTAATGGCAGGCTTTTTCTATATTTTTTTCTTTACAATATCCCATTCATATTTTGTACTTAAAGGCATGCCTGGGTTGTCTTGATAAATTTTTCCTTTGTATTCGTATCCTTGAAATCTTTTTTTTATTACCTTTTCTCTCTTTCCGTTAATAGGATTTTTTTTAATAAAACTATATTCAACATATTTTCTTTTGCATAAAAGCCAGAATTTATAATTCCATATACTGTTTTTTATGTAAAATTTTATTTTTTTAAAAAACTTCATTTAATTAAAAATATGATTCAAAAGTTATGGTTCCAAGAATTGTGTATAAAGAAAATGACATCAAAAAAGCTAATACAGCAAAAATTATAAATATTAATCCGTTGACCAATATTCTTTCTGCTAAAGAAGTACTTCTTTCTTCAATGTCTTTATTAAAAAGTTTATATTCTCTATATACTAATCTTCCAAAAAAAATAGAAGCAGCAAATAGCATGACTAAAATTATTTTTAATAAAATTTCCATAATTATTTTTGTTTTACATCAGAGCCAACCGTCATAGAGTCAATCATTTCAAGCATAGAATTTGCATGCTCTAGGCTCTCAAATATTTTAATAGTATCATTTAGCATATTGGAATGGTCTCCAACTCCTACTGGTCTATTTAAATATATTTCTAAGTCAGAAATTGCTTTATCTTTTTGTGCTTGAAAATGTGAACTGACTGCCTTTACAGTGTTATTAAGTTGTATTTTAATATCTTCCATGTTTTTGTTTTTTTTCAATATACCTAAAAAATCAAAAAAGTAAATCTATAATTTATTTTTTTTCAACTCTCTTTCTTCTTTCTTTTTTTCTCTTTTTTCTTCAGATATTCTTTGACATGCTAAATCCACCATCTCAGAACTGTCTAAAACAGTTTCGGCACCATAATGTCTTAAGTTATCATTATATTCCCTTGTATCTGTTGGAGTTTTTTTCAAAGTAGGCTTTTCTAGTGTCCCCATATCAATGCCACACAAAGCTTTGTCAAGTTGAATTATTTTATTAGAATTATCTAAATCTTTCCACACATCATAATAAACTGTTATAATATAATCATAATCATCGTTCACCATTTTATCAATGTCACTTCTTTTTGTTAGTGAGCTTAATACATATCTTCCTCCTTCTTTTTTTGGATTTAAAGTTGAGTATAAGAACTTAATTCTATTAGTTTCAATATCAGCGTTATGAACTGTTGAACTCTTTATTCGCTTCGCAATTAATGAAAGTTCATCGTCTGCATCCATATAACCTTCGTAATCTACAGGTAAAACTGGTGTGTTTTCGAAATTTAAAATATCTATACCATCTGTTGTTTTTGTTGTTTCTGTTGTTTTTGTTGTTTCTGACATATTAATTGTATTTATTATTATTTATTTTTTAATGTTTTTAAATATATGTGCAATTACGGAAATTGTCCAACCATTTCCAAGCATTTTATATCTTTGTGTATCTGAAATACTAATATGTTTAGTATAGTCATCTGGAACTGTCTGCAACCTTTCACATTCTTTAGGTGTTAATTTTCTAAATTTATAATTTTCATCAATTAAGACATGCTCTTTAGTTAGTGATGTTGTTAAGCAATTACATTTATCATCTGTTCTGGGTACCATTTCTTTAGCTCTTCTAGGAGAAAAATCTCTACCGTATTTAGCTCTATATTCTTTTCTTATCCTTTTTGCTTCTTCAGTTCTACGCTCAGTAAACACGGCTTGCTTAGCTAGATGCTCATCTCTATATTTAATGATATTTTGCTTAATGGCGCTCTCTTCTTTTATTAAATATTTTTCTTGTGTTACATTTTTTTCTAACACTTTTGATAAATAAATTTTTTTATCTTTAGGTTGTTTAATGTTAGGTATATTTGTCCAATATAGCCTTTTTCTGTTTTGAGCAGATAGTAAACTACTGTCTATCTCTATGCAATCAACACCCAAATAAGAGCTTATTATATCTCTATAATCTTTTTTCATCTTTACATTTTCTAACAAGAAATATTTTGGTCTTAACTCATTTAGAAGCCTTACAAATTCAAAAAACAATTTACTTCTTTCATCTTCAAAATTAAGTTGCTTACCAGCCATGCTAAAACCTTGGCACGGAGAACCTCCAATTAACAAGTCTATTTTAGGCAGTTTTTTAGCACTTAAATCAGTAACATTTCCTAATTGTATAGTTTCAGGAAAATTAACATTAGCAACTTTCATAGAGTACTCATCTATTTCAGAAGAATAATATTTATCATAAGTAACACCAGCTTTTTTTAATGCTAACTGACCACAACTCATACCATCAAATAGGCTAAGAACATTCATTAAAATGAAATTAATTTATACGAAAACAAATATAGGAATTTAAAACTTAATAATCAAAGATTATCTATGTATTCTTGTGTTTAGAGGGTTCATTAGATTTTTAGACCTGATGCCAGATGCTCCCCTAACTGTTTTGCTGGTGTCATTACTACTATTTCTTTTAGACACATGTGTGTTACACCAGGATTTGCCAGCATCTCCACCCCATAAATTCCAAATTTGCAACAACCCAGAACTATATATGTCTTCTCCTTTTGATTTTTGAGACAAAACTTCAGATTCATTTTTGTCAAAAAATGCTTTCATTCTTTTTAGTTGAGAATGATTTAGAGGCTCTTTGTTTGCTATTGATTTAGCCTTACTTTTCCCAGAGCCTTCATTTGCATTAGAAACGTTTTTAGTTAAGTCATTTTGTTCAACTGCATTTAATGCTTCTAAACAATTTTTAACCATAGAATCATTTGGATAAAAATTACCATCATATCTATATCTAAAATCTTCAAAAAGATTTTCTATTTCTTGTCTGATTATTTTCCTTACTTCATTCACTACTTAATCTACAGAAGTGTTTAAGTCACCACCTGCTATTTTTATCATTGCAGATTTAATGTCAACTGGGTTCTTTGAGTCAAAGCCTAAGTTGTTTAGAATCCAATTTACTTCATCATAAAACCCCATGTTATTGATAGGTGTACCAGACTCTATTGCTCTTTTTATAGAAATGTCTAAAGCCTCTTCTGGCTTAATGTAAGAGAAAGATGTATTTCTAGCTGAGTCGGGTATTGTTGGTAAAAATGTATTCACAGTTTCACCCTGTCCTGCCTGTTTCATTCCCATAAATGGGATTCCATCATTTCCGTACTCTTTTAAAGTTGCTCTATGACTTGAAAGTTTCTTTAATCTATCAGACTCTTCTTTCAACAAGTTTTCGTCAACTTCTTTACTTTTATCTTCTTTGATGAACTCACCTCTTTTTTGGTAAGTTTCATTCAATTGTTTCATTCTGTCAATTTGACTATTTTTTTTGCCTTTATTTTCACCTTCCTCAGAATTAAAGTCAAATATTTCTCCCATTTTAAACATGTCTTATTTTTTATAAAATTACCAAGTAACAACTCCTAATCCCAAATCTCCATAATACCTTTTAGATTTAGCTATAGTTTGTTTTATTGCTTTTTCAGAGCCAAATTTAGATTTACCAACCATTGAGTTGTTAGAGTTGTTTGGCATATCATCATTGTTCATGATGTCTCCGTATTCATCTACTATTTCCTCTAAGGTGTCAGCTTCTAATTCATCTTCTGACTTAGAGTTAGATATAAAATGTTTAACAAAATCAACAACTCCAGAATTTTCACACTCTTCCTGATTTAACCAGTTGTTAAAACAATCATTTTTAACTTTCAAATTTAAAAGCCTACCATCAGTAGTGTTAAAGTCTATTACAAATATGTTTTTTTCTATATCCATGTTTGCATTTGAAACTGAACCAACAATATCTGGTGCTAGGTAGTAAAAAGATTCATTTCTGTCATGAAAACTTTCAAAAAGTATATTTCTTAATCTATTATTTTTATTATACATCATTAAACATTTAGTATATTTAATAAATAGACAACATTTTCAAAAATCAATTAGATTATTCCATTTATCTAAAAAAGAATTTTTAACCTTAAAATTTAAGTGAGATAAACTTTCGCCTTCTAAAGAAATTACACTAGTAGGGATGGCATATTCATTAATATTTCCCACATATTCTTTAATGTAGTTATCTAAAGATGTGTCTGCGCTATATGTAGTCCATGGGTAGTTTGTTTCTTTGTATGATGATACACCTTTTGTGTAATCATTATAACTTTCAATAATACTGCTGTTTTTTTTATTCAAAACTTTTACCCAACTCTCTCCTTCGCTAAAAGATTGTGTCAATTTTATTGAACCCTGATATTTGCTTACAGTTTTAAAAAATCCATTTTCTTCAAATTTTGTTACCAAATTATCTTTAATAACACAATAAAAAGAAGAGTTAGACACAGATATCCCACTATATATTATTTCCTTTTCGGTTTCAATATATTTTATTAAATATCCACTTTTATCATACTCAAAGTAATACATAAAACAAATTAAAAGAAAAAAAGCTTTTGTGTAAATAGTATTTTGACTTTATAAGAATTTTTAATCTCTATTTATTTAAAAGAAATTAAATTATATAATAGTGTCACATTTTTTTACAGGTACAACAGGAATACAAGACGTACTGCCTTCAGATACGCCCAATGAAGGTAGAGTTAAAATTAACGAAAACTTTGACCTCATAGAGGATGTTTTCGGAGATGCCATACATGGGTTGCTTAGTGGTAGCTCTAGAGTTTATGGAGATTTAAATATAAATGTTGTTTCTGGTAGTACTTTAGGCATACCAGAATACACAGTAAGCCTGGATGGTAGTATAGTATTAACTGGTGTTACATCTGAGTTCATTAGCGGCTCAACCATATCTGGAGACACTTACTATATTGGAAACACTCCTTTATTAGATTATTTAACTGGGGATACCGCTGTTTTCACAACAGGTTCAACGGGCTCGTTTTCAATAAGGGCATTAAACGACACTGCTGTAGATGCAACAGGTGATTATGCATATGCTGAAGGGTATGACAACTTAGCTAGCGGAATAGCCTCTCATGCTGAAGGTGGTTATAATGGCAAATCTTCAGACCCAACATCTGCCACAACAAATTCTGCCCATTCTGAAGGTGTAGGAACTTTAGCAAGTGGAAACTATTCTCACGCTGAGGGACAAACAACTAGAGCGACAGGTACTGGTTCTCATTCTGAAGGATTTATAACAACTGCAAGCGGTTTCTATTCTCACACAGAAGGTGGAATGACTATAGCCTCATCAACCTATGCACATGCGGAAGGTGTGGGAACTCAAGCTACAGGAATACAATCTCACGCCGAGGGTAGAGCAACTTTAGCAAGTGGCTCTTCTGCACACGCAGAAGGTCGTGAAACAGTTGCTGGTGACAGAGCTCACGCTGAAGGTTGGGGAACGACTGCCTCAGGAGAAGAGGCTCACTCAGAAGGTTTTGAGACAACTGCAAGCGGAGAAGATTCTCACGCAGAGGGATTGTTTACAATAGCAAATGGTGATTACTCTCATGCTGAGGGCTGGACTTCGAATGCAACAGGAGAAGATTCTCACGCAGAAGGGTTTGGAACTACAGCCAGTGGAGCAGATTCTCATGCTGAAGGTCTATCAACAATAGCAAGTGGTACAGCATCTCATTCTGAAGGTTTTAACACAATATCTACAGGTACAGTGTCTCACGCTGAAGGTTTTGATACTCTCTCAAGTAATGATGCTGCTCATGCGGAAGGTTACAGCTCAACAGCTAGTGGATTAGCTTCTCATTCAGAAGGTCTTGAAACAACAGCAAGCGGAACATTTTCACATGCAGGAGGCTCGAGCTCTATTGCATCTGGTTCTACCTCTTTTATACATTCAACAAATTCACTAGTAAGTGGTGATAGGAGTGCCGTTTTAGGTGGACAAAACATTACAGGAACAACTGATGATACAGTTTATGTTCCTTATTTAAACATAAACAATTTAGCCACAGGAACATCCATTAACAACCTAGGAATAGATTCTAATGGTAACGTAGTTACAGGTTCTACTGGTGGTGGAACTGGTACAACGGTTTTTACAACAGGTTCTGCTGGTTCTTTTTCAATAAAAGCCATAAATACTTCAGGTATAGATGCAACAGGAAATTATTCATATTCTGAAGGATTTGGAAATCAAGCTGTGGGAGAAGCTTCTCACGCAGAAGGAGGGTTCCCAGGGAAAGGATATTTCAATATTGCTGCAGGAACAAGTTCTCACGCAGAAGGGTCGAATACTAGAGCTAGTGGTGCATCGTCTCACGCTGAAGGATTTTTTACCACCGCCATTGCAAACAACTCTCATGCTGAAGGTACAGGCACTAAGACTTTTGGGTCCAACTCTCACGCAGAAGGTAATGACTCAATTACTTACGGCAGTGCCAGTCACGCCGAAGGAGAACTTACAATAGCTTCTGGTGACACTTCTCATGCTGAAGGTTTCCAGACAACGTCTCTTGGAGTCGCTTCCCATGCTCAAGGATATCAAACAACTGCTAGTGGAGATTATGCTCATGCAGAAGGTATTCTAAACATAGCTAGCGGAGATGCTTCTCATGCTGAAGGTGGGTTTGATGGAAAAGGTACTATACCAAATACTGCATCAGGTGTTTCGTCTCATGCTGAAGGGGGTAACACTACTGCAAGCGGAGGCTTTTCTCACGCTGAAGGGACTAACACTATTGCAAGTGGTGACACTTCTCACGCTGAAGGGACTAGTACAACTGCTTTAGGTATAGCGTCTCATGCGGAAGGCGAGAATAACTTAGCCTCTGGTAGAGCATCTCATGCGGAAGGGGGGGTGCATTTTAATGGTAAAGGTACAGTTATTCAAGCAACATCAGCAACCACTTATTCTTCTCACTCAGAAGGTAGAGGAACTTTAGCTAGTGGACAAGCATCTCACGCTGAAGGAGCTTTTACAGTTGCGAGTGGACAAGATTCTCATGCTGAAGGCAACAACACCTTAGCTTCTGGGCAGGCGTCTCATGCTGAAGGTTTTTTGACTGTTGCTTCTGGAATTTGGTCGCATGCAGAAGGTAATCAAAATTTAGCTTCTGGTGATGCATCACATGCAGAAGGAGGTTTTAATGGGAAAAGCTCTCAACCAACATCTGCAACAACAGTATCTGCTCACGCGGAAGGTGTGGGAACTTTGGCTTCTGGTGCCGCCTCTCACGCTGAAGGTCTTGTTACTAGTGCAACAGCTACTGCTGCACACGCAGAAGGAAGTCAGACTATTGCAAGCGGTGTTGAATCACATGCTCAAAACACAAACACAGTAGCATCAGCAAATTCTAGTCATGCAGGAGGAAATCTTTCTATTGCATCAGGAATAGAGTCATTCGTTCATTCAAAAAACTCACTAGTAAGTGGTGATAGGAGTGCCGTTTTAGGTGGACAAAACATTACAGGAGCAACTGATGACACAGTTTATGTTCCTTATTTAAACATAAACAACTTAGCTACAGGAACATCTGTTAATAACTTAGGTATAGATTCTAGCGGAAATGTTGTTACAGGTTCTACTGGTGGTGGTACTGGGGACTTCTTGCCTCTAACGGGAGGTACATTATCTGGAGAAACACTTCCAATACTTACCATATATGGCTCTGGGGATACGAGTCCTATATTTAGTGTTCAAGGTTCCAATGGAGAACTTTTCAGCATAACAGATAACTTAGATGGTCAACTATTCGCTGTAAATGATATATCAGGACTGCCTGTATTAGAGGTTTATTCTGACAACACTATACTGATGGGTGACAATATATCTCCATCATTAAATACAAGTACATATTCGACAGTAAGTGCTGGTGCCAATATTTTATATTCTATACCAACAAGTGCATATACAGGAGGCTTTTATGATTACACAATAGTGGGAGCGACTTCATCAGGTGGTGCTAGAGCTGGTAATGTCTCATCTATTTGGAGCGGTTCTAGTGTAGACTATTCAGATGTTAGTACTAATGACATAAATGGCTCAACTAGTGCAGTAACTATGAGTGTAGTTATTTCCACAGGAAACACTGCAGATTTAACAGCCACAATTACAGGTGCTGACAGTTGGGACATTAAAACTATAATAAGAAGTATATAAGTATGAGCTTTTCTTACTCGCCTAAAATTGTAACAGATGGTCTATGTTTTTATGTAGATACACTTAATCCTAAATGTAGGGACAGAAGCTTTTCGGCCAGTGCTGGTACGGCTAACGAACTTGTAAAGGGAGGGGAGTTTGTTTTAGAAAATGGCTTAAACATTTCCTCAGATTACAAATCTATACAAGTTGATGGAACGGATGATTATATGCAATTTACAGCTGGGGTGAGGAGACAGCCTTTTGTGAATTATAAGCCATCTACTTTCACATTTTCATCATGGGTGAAATCGGGAACAACTGGGCCTGGTGGTATTATGTATTTTGCTGGAAGTAGGGATTATACTTTGGACTACACGCCCTTGACTGGCACTAGTTATTCTGAAGGAGTTTACTCAAATGTCTCAGGAACTAATGTCACAAATGGAACCAAGAGTGTACCAAACTTTACAATAACAATAGACTCTGGTGGCACGGTCACACACGTTAATGCGTTAAGTCAGCCTCATAGCAGTAACAGTGGTGATACTATACTTATTCTAGGCTCTGAATTGGGAGGCACCTCTCCTGCTGACGATGCTTATTTTAGATATAGAACAGCTGGCTCATCTGCTAGTAGATGGGGAATGAGTCTTGGAACTAGTTTTGCATTCAGTGTGTCTAACAATGAAGATGGCGGAATTAATACAGATGTAGTTAATAGAGTTGGAAATGAGCCAAATGAATGGAATTTAGTTACATTCACTGATGAAGGAAAGTTGTTAACCGAAGGAAATAGAAAGTGGTATATAAATGGAGAATTGGTTAATTCTAGTCTGTCTGCAGATACTACCTCTCTAAACTCTTCTTGGATGGAAAGTCCAAGTACTGGTTTGCTTTTCATAGGTAAGGGGGGAGCTAGCTTTTCTAATACCATCAATGGCGAAATATCTTCATTGATGATGTATGATAGAGCGATAAATGCCGAAGAGGTTAGAAGAAATTACAATGCATTAAAAGGAAGGTATCAATAATAAAACAAATAAAATTTTAATTATTTATTAATATGTCAAAAGGTAAAACAATATTTAGAGGAAGAATGATATCGGAAGGGATTGTTTCTGGTAAAAAAGAAGTAAAATTAATTAATGGAAACAGTAACATATCCGTAGACGAAAACTATCTGTCAGATACTGCCTTTAACGTAGGTCTACAATCAGGTGTTCAAATGGTTTTTAAAATCAAAAACACTTTACAACTAATAGGTAATACGTATACTTTTTATGTAAACGAAAGCCCAGGGACAGTAACTGGTGCCTCCATCACCTTTAGGCCAAGTGTTGGTTCAAGCTTTTTTGGTTTAGCGTCATGTTCTAATGGCAATTTAGTAATAAGAAATAGTTCTGAAATTGTCGTTAATGAAGCCAGATATTTAACGGGGTGCTTAATTACTGTTAGACTTATAAGTGCAAACCAAATTTCTTTTAACATAATAAGCCCTGATGAATCATCAAATATAAGTGTTTCTTAAAAATTAATAAATTATGATAAAAAAAGTAGAAGATAGAAATTATATTATTTTTAATATGTCTGAAATTAATTCTGTTGACTTTAGTCAAGTAATGGAAGATTCTCAAGAAACAATTAGAAAATCGATTGATGAACAAAAAACATTCGTCAAATGGGAAGGTGCTAAAATGCCAGACTCAATTAATAGCTTACAGACAAAAGAAGGTCCATATAGTCATAGTGAAATGGCGAAAATAATGACTAGCAGGGAATGGTCAAGTGATGAATTGTAAAAAAAATTAACATTATGAGTGGATGTGTAGGACCTATTAATGTAGCTGGAAGATTTATAATTGCTCACGAATTGGCAACGGGAGTTGGTATGGATGGGCATCAACGGAATGCAATAAACGGTTATGTTAAAAGATTAAGTGGTATAGGTACGGAATATGGTAGTAACCTACTGAAGATGTTTGTAGAATATGGAACAACCCTAATGCCTTGTTGTCCATCAAATGACTCAACAGCCTCAGCTGCTGGTTATCAAATAGATTTATTAAGTGCAACACAACAGGGTGAGTTTCTAAATTTCTTACCAGAAGACATAACTGTTATGGGTGTGAAAGGAGGGTCATCATCGGCAAAAATATTTAAAACATTTAAAGGTCCAATTGATTACCCTTTACTATCTGGGTTTGATTTCTTTTATATAAAAGAGAGGTGTAATGTTTCAGCAGGGGGTAGTAAAGTATATCAAGATAACACCAACAACACATATCTTATACCAAGACATTACAATAACGGTTGGGTATATAGTGTTTTTAATGGTAATTATGATGCTGGATTGGGTGATGGTAAGATACATAAAGGTTTATGTGGTTTATTAAATAGGGAAGGTGTATTAAAATCAATGTATGTTGATGGTCATGGATTAATTTACCCTAATTATGGTGGGTTTTCCTCTACACCTAACACTAATACTGGTACGTATTTTAAATTTCATGATAGCTTATGGTTAGGTGAAATTTCTCTATATTCAGTTAGAGCACCAGAATTAACAAATGAACAGATATGGGACCTTATTGAAGCAACAGATTGGTATCAAGATAATGTATTATCAAACGCTTCAAGAAAATTAGTAATATAAATTATGGAAACAATATTAAAAGTGGATAAAGAAATAATATTCTTAGAGAACAATATGAAGTATCAGTCAATTGAACACTTAGACTTTTTCTACTTCCCCATAGGTGTGGAACCAATGTTAGATAAAAGAGGTATTTCATATGTTAAATTGGATTATGAGTTTCCAGTGGAAGACACGCTAACTAACAATATAGAGCCATGAGTGCAAATGTTCATAACAAGTTAATTACAGATGGTTTAATAGACTGTTTTGATGTTGGAAACAATAGGTCTTACATTAGTGTCGACCAAAAAATTAACAGCTTATCTAGAGCATATAAACCGCAAATTACTATTGCTACCTCTGGCCCGATGTCTATTAATCTTCCAAGTTCGGGTTTTGCTAACTTACGTAATGGAACAACATTTTCAGAAGAAAATAAAGGCGTATTGAATTTCGATGGGATGAATGACTATGTCCAGTTGAATACAAGTGTTACATTGTCACATTTAACTTACTCTATTTGGTACAAACCTTCGTTAGTAGATACATCATTTAGAACTTTAGGTCAAACAGGAAATTGGTCAACTACTGAGTTTGCTTGTTTTTTTAATTCTAACGTACCTGGGCAAACCTTATCTTTAGTTACGAAATCTAACAATGCACGAACGGACGCATTATTACCTATAATAATAAACCCAAATTTTTACAATACATGGCATAACGCAACTTTTGTGGTAGAACCATCAAAACAATCCATTTACTACAATGGTCAGTTTTGTAAATCTACTACACGAACTAATGATAGCGATATTACTATGACTAAATTACGAATAGGAAATTGGATGGGATATGGATATTTTGGCGGAAAAATAGGGCCAACTACACTATATAATAGAGCTTTGTCAGATTTAGAAATTAAACATAACTATAACGCATTAAAATCAAGATTTATATCATAAAAACAATTCAGGTTTTTCACCTTTATTTCTAGTTATTCTCAAATCTCCTACATCTTTATAGGATATATCTTTATCTTCTAAATATAACTTCATCATCTCTCTCTGCCTATTAGAGGCTGGGAAATTGCAATCACCTTTAAATTGTTCAAATATAAGCCCCTCATTTGACACGGTAAGACCTAGCATGAATCTAGATTTTTCATCAAAATTCCTTTCTTTAGATTTGTCATTTGCTAACAATAGCAAATATTGACCCCTACTTATTCTTGTGACATATGAGCCTGCACAGTTTTTCATGTCTTTTGCTGCATCTAAAACTAATTTTGGCTGAGACAAAAGGGTCAATTTATAGTCTCCAACATATTCTTCTAGGTATTTAAACTTTTTTGCAAACTGAACAAATCTTTCATTTTTAGCCTTATCACTCAACAAGTTAAAGTGCTCAACTAATTTATCATGATATTCTTTTAATTCTTTTACTTTTTTTATTTTATTGAATTCTTTATTCCTGTCCCAATCTAAGGCATTTATCATTCTTACACAATCATCATATTCATAAAAGCTAAAATTAGACACTGCTGCATAATTAATTTTAACACTTTCTTTTAATTCAGTGTCTCCATTTTTAGAAACAAAACTATCTGAAGTACTTGAAGAAAATCTATCTGAATAAAATGCATAAGAAGTTCTTCCATTTTCTAAATAATCTAAAGTCAAAGACACAATCTGCTTAAGGCTGTCATAATTTATGTCATTTCTAAATTCAATTAAATCAAAAAGGTTAACAATAAATTGGATGTCATGCTTCATTACCATAGAGACCAATTCTTCATAAGATAAAAATTTTGTAAACCTAATCAATCTTTTATAATCATTAAATTTATCTATTTTATTAAAAATGAATTTTGAAACAGACTTCACCTTTAAATCTTCTCTTACATTTATTCTACCTTCAGCTTTAACAATTGAGCTTTTTTTAGAATCACCAAACCCCCATTTTTTTAGGTCAAATTTTAAATTATGAAGTTTATTGTCTTTAGTTTTGTATACAAATTCAGAATCTTCTTCTTTTTCTGACTCTATTTCTTTTTGAGCTTTTTCATTTTCTAATGACACTAAAAAATTAAATATTTTCAAAGGAGATGTAACTCCCTTATCAGACATAGTATAAGCATTAGGCATATTGCAATTGTTCATCATATCAAACAAAAATACAGTACCTTTAGTTAGTGCTATTGTAGATAAATTTGAATAACAAATTATTCCAAAAAATATAGAATTAATCTTATATAAAACATCCACTCCAGGCTTTCCAATCATTTGATTCATTAAACTCTCAACAATGTCCATGTTTTCAGAGTCTACAACAATGCTAGCAACTTCATTTATAAATCTATGTACAGCTATTAAATTGTCTACTACATTCAATTCTTCTTTGTCAAAGTAAAACTCTTTTAAAATATGCATAATAGAGTCGAGGCTAAATTCTAGTTCTTTTTTTCTAGAATAACTTTTATAAAATAATTTTTTAGTTTTCTTGTTAACAGATATGTATGATTCGGAATCTTTAAATCTTACATATCTAGATTTTGACGTACATGATGATTTTACCTTTGCTCTTTTTAGTTTAACTAAGTTTTCATTTATTTCAAAATCAAAACTACTATAAAAATACTTATTAGAATCAATTATAAATTGCAAGTTTTTTTGCTTAGAAAAATCTTTTTTACACTTCGGGCAAACAACATTTACAACATCATCAAATCTAGACATTATATCTACGTCATACTCACTTTTGTTGACAGACATAGTTACCTCTTCTGGGTTTGCTTCGTTGTTTTCTTGAGTTATCTTTTTTCCACAGGTGCAGAAATATATATCTTTTTTATCTTCAATATGGTGAAAGAAAAATTTTTCTTTTAAATTTTTATACTTCATGTTACTATTTTAATCTGCTTTTAGGAAAGTTTTTTCCAAATATAGCTTTAATTTTTTTTCTTTTATTAAAAACATCTTCAGACAAAGACTTTGAATACTGAGTTGCTTCTGTTTTTAATAGCATTATTTCTCCTGAATTTATCTTTTCTAATAATCTAGACGTTCCTGAGCGACATATAGATATCAATCTTTTTTGGTCAAAAATAGAGTTGCAAAGCTTTATCCAACCCTTTTCAGATGCTACATCAATATGCTTTAAAGTGTGACAAGTTTTACACAACAGCGTATATTGGTAAGTTTCTAAATCATTTACATTGCCTGATATAATATGTATCTCTAAAAAGTTTTTATCTGGAGGGTTGTATCCACAACCTTGACATACTCCGTTACATTTATCTATTGAAGAGTTTAACATGTCTAACCAAGATTCTTCACCAACATAAGCTCTGTATAACTTATCTGGTTCGCACACTTCTAAATTAATGTCAATACCTTCTTTTACAATACTCATTTTTACAATTCTAGATGCTAGCATTTTTCTTTCCTGATGAAAATCCTATTTTAATCTTATCACTGACTACCATTAAATAAAATTCTAAACCAGACGTTTCTGAAGTGTATGTATAAAATTTTGAATCATCTTTTGTTTTCTTTAGATTATCAACATAAAACTCCCCTACCTTTTCATCTGTTATTTTAGTTTCAAAATCTTTTCTACTTATCTCTACCAACATATCTCTATCTTCTAGAAATTGAAGGAATAATGAATTAGAATCTTCTAAGGGTTTTTTTTCTTTTTTTGTTTCATCATTAATGAAAAAATTTGAAAGATAATTTTGATGTCTCTCTAACATCTCCATAATGGACTTCATAACATAATCTCTATTTTTGTCTTCAGATTTCCATTTATCATTTATAAGAATAAATTCCTTATAAGTATCTTCACTCTCTATTATACCTCTTAAGAAGTTGTCATCAAAAGATATTCCTTTCTCATAGAAATAAACTTTAAACAAACTTTCTTCATTGTCATTTTTAACAGTAAAGTGACCTATAAATTCTCCTAAGTTTTTCATATTATATCTTATTATAACAAATATAATAATCTTTTTATTTTCAAACAAGTAAAAATAGTTTTTAAAAAACGAATTTTTCTTTTTTGTATATATTTATAGTTATT
>ERZ887849.2397-NODE-2397-length-15561-cov-13.501806_pt1 | contig 15561 bp, 12 predicted proteins | sample MGYA00521267_ERZ887849 | MGnify/ENA primary metagenome ERZ887849 (study PRJEB32303, sample SAMEA104408601) | aquatic metagenome | biome: Brackish water; feature: Pelagic; material: water | place: Baltic Sea | collected 2014-06-06T16:11:00 | depth 2,863 m ... | reverse complement strand
TATTACAATAAATTATATTTATTTTTAATACATGAAAAATATAATTTATATGTTCGTGTTACTCTGTCCGGCGATGCTTTGGTCACAGTTTATAGAGGAATTTAATGATAGCTCTTTAACTAATGGCCCAATTTGGCTAGGCAACCTAGATAGCTTTGAGTTGAGTAATGATATGCTGCATTTAAATGCACCAGCCCAAACGAGTGAAAGCTATTTAACTACTGCACACTCAGGAGCAGTTGATGGTGATTGGTCTTTCCGGGTACAGCTGGGGTTTAACCCCTCTAGTTCGAATAGGGCGAAGGTTTACCTCCTGAGTGACCAAGCAGATCTTAAGGGCCCCTTAAACGGCTATTATGTGATGATTGGTAATTCGGAAGATGAAGTGAGTTTGTACAAACAGTCAGGCAATACTAGCGTAGAGATAATTGATGGTTTAGATGACTTGCTCAACACGAGCGTTGTTGATGTATGGGTTAAAATTCATCGTAATCCACTAGGAAAGTTTGACTTGTATGCGGACACTTCTGTCAGTTTCAATAATTGGAGTTTACAAGGAGTAAGCAATGATAATGAATTCCTGAGTTCTTCCTACATCGGCGTTTTGTGCGATTACACTTCCACCCGATCAGATAAATTTTGGTTTGATGAGTTTTATAGTACCACTCAAGTCTATCAGGACTTAAGTGCTCCGATTTTAACGGGCTACACGCTTCCTAATTTGAATACGTTGCAATTAACGTTTAATGAAAACATAGATAGTACAAGTGCTGTTGATCCATCTAACTTCCTTTTAAATGGAACAAACTCCCCTTTACAAGTCACGTATAATCAGCAGGGTGTGGAGTTATATTTTTTGCAGGCGATAGGAACGAATACCACCCATCACCTTAGTCTTTTGCTTGATGACTTATGGGGAAACAGTCTAGACACTAGTTTCACTTTCAACGTTTCGGTATCTGCCAACATAGATGAGGTGAGGATCAATGAAATTTATGCTGATGAGACGCCTAGTTTTGGAATGCCAGATGCAGAATTTATAGAGTTAAAAAACCTAAGCACGGATACTGTTCATCTTGTCGATTGGAAAATTGCCGATGCTACAGATACGGTTCAGCTCCCAGCTTATTCTCTTCCACCAAACGGCCTTTTGATCCTATGTAAGACTTCTGCTGTTCAAAGTTTCGATGTGTATGGGGAGGTGCTGGGCGTTCCCAATTTCCCTTCTTTAAATAATACAGGAGATGCCATTAAGCTGCTTAATGAGTACCTACAAATAATAGACAGCGTGAGCTATACGCCTATTTTTTATCAAGGGATATATGATAGTTTGGGTAATGAAAAAGTAAATGGAGGGTTTAGTCTAGAAAGACTAGCTCGTACTTCTACATGTGGTTCTTTATATAATTGGTTTCCTTCTATGGCTGTAGAGGGGGCAAGTCCTGGACAAGAAAATTCGACACAAAACATGAGCTTCCCTCCATCAGAACTTCAGGTACGCGAAGTTGTAATAGAAAACGACACGACGCTTCAGGTCTTTTTTACCGAGCCCTTACCGGCTTTCAACGAGCAAAATTGCACCTTGGTAGGCTATGGCATTGAACAAGCATTTTTATACTACAATCAGAGCGCTTATGTTTTACTTGATGCCCCCTTAAGCCTTAATGAATATTATAGTTTTTCTGTTCAAGGTCTTGTGGATTGTTGGGGAAATCTTGTCCCTGCAGGCTCGTTTAGTTTTTATTATTTAGATGAAATTGCCAAAGGCGACCTAGTCATTAATGAGGTGTTGTTTAACCCCTTCACAGGAGGAGTAGATTATATTGAAATCTACAATAAAAGTGAAAAGCAAATTCGTTTGGAGGGCTTTAGCTTAACAGAATATGAGGTGTTGTTTCCAAGCGAAGAAAAGGGAGGTTTTGATTTAGAAACCACAGTAATTGGTCCGCATGAATATCACGTTTTCACCAGCGACACCTCTAATGTGAAACTTCAATACAATGTGTTTGAGCCTGCTTGGCTTCACGAAAACAAAATCCCCAACTTACCAGATGATGAGGGGATTTTGGTTTTTTACTTCCCCAATGGACGGGTAATGGATAGCTTGTATTATCGATCAAGTTGGCATTTATCAACGCAAGATCTAGATGATGGCGTTTCCTTGGAGCGCATTAATCCTGAACAGGCTACCAACTTGAAAAGCAACTGGCATTCAAGTGCTAAAACCTATGGTTTTGGAACGCCTACAGCTCAAAATTCACAGACCTTTCTCATCGAAGGGGAAGGAGAGTTTAAGTTGCAGCCAGAAGTGTTTAGTCCCAACGAGGACGGATACAAAGATTTCTGCATGATCCAGTACTCCTCAGATAAAATTGGGCAAATCGCTAACGTAAATATTTATGATATTCAAGGTAGGGTAGTGCGATTGATTGCTCAAAATCATTCTGTAGGGAATCAGAATTCTTGGAAATGGTCAGGGTTGACTAATGACTATCAGCGGGCTCCCATCGGAATTTATATTGTGCTACTCGAATTGTTTGATGAAAAGGGCAAAAAGCAAGTGTTTATGAAAAAGCTCGTATTAGGCACGAGATTGAATTGATAATAATTAGGAAGATAAAAGGAAATAGACTTAACTTTGTAGCTCTTAAATGCCCGGGTGGAGGAATTGGTAGACTCGCCACCTTGAGGGGGTGGTGGCAGCAATGCCGTGCAAGTTCGACTCTTGTTCCGGGTACTTAGTTTTTTAAGAAAGATTTCACAACAACTTCATTCGAAGTATTAATCATTACTCGGTAATATGCCGGAGGCAAATCACCCACATAAATCTTTGAGTGGTTTGAATGCTCCAAAACAACTTGCCCAAGCGCATTGTAAATCAATACTTTATAGATGGGGCTTTTCGACCCATGTAATTGGATATAATCTTGAGCGGGGTTGGGGAAAAGTAGAATAAGGTCGTCATTAAACACTTGTTGTATACCAACGTAGGTTTCATCATATTTTAGATTTAACACGGGGGCAAAATCGGGATCATTGGTGTTATTAAACTCAATGATTCCTTCTACAGTGTTGGTTGACTGGAGTAAGAATTGAGTGTTGCTGTTGTTTTTTAAATAAGCCATAAACTCACTAGGCACTTTAATTCTTATCCAATTGTCTACATTGTTTTTATTTCCAAACACACAAGCACTTGCTTCAGCATCTACTGATGCAGTCCAGTCGGCGCCTTCAACCATCGCGGTTGAACCCAGATTTCCAGCTACAATACTTAAGCTTAAGGCTTCATTAAGTGGATTGTCAGCATATAGGCTTTTCACCTGCAGAAAAATTTCTGCTTCACCTACAGCGTCCCAATTCATATCTTGGGTATTGAAATCTAGGATTACTCCAAATTCCTCTCCCGCACTTACACCAAGTATTAAATCATTAGAGACCCCTTGCATACTTGATATGCTACCATTAACACTTGAGTTTGCAAAAAGGTATTGATCGTCCATGAAGAACTTGTGATAGAATTTTTGCGTGTGATAGCCAATTAAATCTCGATATCCTTTAGGCGACAAGTGAAAGCAATCTCTCGTAATTCCAAAATAATCTCGCATGGATTTTTGAGGAGAAGGGTAACTGGGGTCTCCAAAAGGCATGGCTTGTGTAAATGGCGCATAACTTCCTCCTGGAGCAACTGCTAGTGGAATAGTTTGTCCGAAAGTATATTGAAGTAAGCCGGGAACCTTGAAGAATTCTACCTGCGGATCTGCATCAGCATAGTCCTCAATGAGTTCAGAGAAATCATTCAAAATAGTGTTTATTTCTAAGAAAGATGGGAAGCCCATTCCTTCCCATCTGCTATAGAAAGGGTGATTATTGCCGAGAGGGTTTGCGTCTACTATTACCTCTTCGAAATTGGGATACACATACCCACTAAAAACAATCTTCATCCCTGGTTTTAGGGTCTTTAAAAATCGAATAATAGAATCTGTTTGACTGTAAACTTCATCAACAAGGGCGTCTAATTCTGTTTGAGTAAAGCTTACATCCCACTGACCTAAAACATCATTGCCGGCAATACTTAAATGAATCACGTCAATGTCTGGATTGAGAGTGATGATGTTCCTAATATCGGTTTGCATATTTGATTTAAGGAAATCTGTGGTTCGAGCACCATTAACTGCCACATCGAGGGTAGTTAAAAACTTCACATTGTTATGCCCCCAACTTTCGTAAACATTGTTAAACGTACCATCAACGCCCATAAAGAAAGCCCAGCTATCACCAATAAGCAATACCTTAACTTCTTCTTGTTCACTGCATTGAGCATTAGCGGAATGAAGCGAAAAAATAAGCACAAAAACGAAGAGTAACTTTTTAATCATGGAGGGTAGTTTATCCCCTACTAATATAATATATTTTAGTTCTTTAGCAAAAACTGTTTTGCTTCGAAATGGTTCTATTCTATAGGATAAATATTTATTCAAAGCCTTTACCTATTTTTGCACTATGATTACAAGAGATATTTATACAGAAGAACATGAAATATTTAGACAATCTGTTCGCGATTTTGTAGCGAAGGAGATTACCCCATTTAATGCGCAATGGGAAAAAGATCAAATGGTAAGCAAGGAGTCTTGGTTGAAACTAGGAGAATCTGGCTTCTTATGTATGCAAGCCCCAGAGAAATACGGAGGACTAGATATTCACGACTTTAGATACAATACAATTTTCGCAGAGGAGTTAGGCTTAACGGGTTGTGCTGGTCCAGCGGTTGGATACCCATTACATAACGATATTGTTTTTCCTTATATCATTCACTACGGACAAGAAAGTTTACTAGAGAAAGTTGTTCCTGGCTGTATAAGTGGAGAGACCATTTTGGCCATTGCCATGACAGAGCCCGGAGCAGGAAGCGACCTTCAAGGTATGCGGGCTACGGCAGAGGATAAAGGGGACCACTATTTATTAAACGGAAGTAAAACATTTATTACCAATGGTTATTTAGCAGGTGGGGTAGTAGTTGCGGCTAAAACAGATCCAACTAAAGGCGCTAAAGGCATTAGTTTATTTTATGTAGAGGCTAATAGTGAAGGCTTTACAAAAGGGAAGCCCTTTGAAAAAGTAGGTTTACATGCTCAAGATACCTGTGAATTGTTTTTTGAAAACATCAAATTGCCGAAAGAGAACTTGTTAGGTGAAGAAGGAAAGGGTTTTTCATATTTGATGACCGAGTTAGCTCAAGAGCGATTAGTTGTGGCCATCGGCGCTATTGCTCAAGCGGAAAATGCATTAGCAAAAACGGTTGAATATATTAAGTCAAGAAGTGCTTTTGGAACAACCGTAGACAAATTTCAAAACACCCGATTCAAAATTGCTGAAATGGCAACAGAGATTCAAATAGGGCGAGTGTTTTTAGATAAATGTGTGGGCTTACATAATGAAGGAAAATTAGATCACGCGACCGCCTCTATGGCGAAGTACTGGTTAACTGACCTACAATATAAAGTAGCTGAGGAAGGCCTTCAATTACACGGTGGTTATGGCTACATCTGGGAGTATGACATTGCTCGTGCTTGGGCAGATAGTCGAGTGCAAAGAATCTATGCCGGCACCAATGAAATTATGAAAGAGTTGATTGCAAGAAGTGTGTTAGGGAAGTAGTGGAAAAGCTACTTACTGGCTTATTAGTTCACGCTCTTCCAGATACCCCTTTGCAGCTTTCTGCTCCGCTATTTTTTTACTTTTTCCAAATGCATCCGCTACTTGTTCGTAGTCTATTTTTAAACCGATATGAAAGCGTTTGGGGTCGTCTATGGCGTTCTCTTCTAGAAGCACAAATTGTAAGTGCTTTTTTTCTTTCTGACAATAACGAAATAGTGAACTTTTGTGGTCCGTGACTTTAGCTTCTAGTTGCTGCCAGTCAATGTAAGGGTCAACTAATTTTTTTTCAATAAACACCTGGCAAGCAGGATACCCTTGATCAAGATAAACAGCACCTATTAAAGCTTCTAGAGCATTTCCCACGGTATTGTTTAGTCCATCTTTAGTATGTGTTTCTCGATAACTGATAATAGATAGTAAGTTCAAATTATTTCCCAGGGTATTAAGCATGTTCCTGCTCACCATTTTAGAACGCAGTTTAGATAATTCCCCTTCATCCTTATTCGGGAAGTTATTATAGATTATTTCACTGATTATAGCATCGAGAATGCTATCGCCTAAAAACTCCAAGCGTTCATTGTTCTCTTGATTCTTGGATTTGTGCTTAAAGGCAAGCTTGTAGAGCGCTATATTTTTTGCCCGAATACCGGTGAGCTTATGCATTTGCACAAAAAAAGGGTCTTTGTCTTTGAAAGACAAAAACCCTAATATGTTTTTTAGCCAAGCCAAGCCTTAGATCTTTTTAAAGACCACAGAAGCATTGTGTCCACCAAAACCAAACGTGTTACTAAGGGCGACGTTGACTTCGCGCTTTTGAGCTTTATTAAGCGTCAAGTTTAATTTTTGGTCAATGTGCTCATCTGGGTGTTCAAAATTGATTGTTGGAGGAACAACCCCATCTTTTATTGCCATAATACAAGCAATAGCTTCAAGAGCTCCTGCAGCACCTAATAAATGGCCAGTCATAGATTTGGTTGATGATATATTTAAGTCGTAGGCATGTTCTCCAAATACATATTTTACAGCTTTTAGCTCTGCCATATCTCCAAGAGGAGTAGAGGTTCCATGCACATTGATGTAATCCACGTCTTCAGGTTTCAACTGCGCATCTTTAAGCGCATTTATCATCACGTTTTTGGCACCTAAGCCTTCAGGGTGAGGAGCAGTTAAGTGATGAGCATCTGCACTCATTCCACATCCTACCATTTCACAATAAATTTTTGCACCTCGAGCTTTGGCGTGTTCGTATTCTTCTAAAATCAACCCTGCCGCACCTTCTCCCATCACAAAACCATCACGAGTGCGATCAAAAGGTCGGGATGCTGTTGCATAATTATCGTTATTTTCAGACAAAGCTTTCATGGCATTAAATCCCCCCATTCCACCTGCACAGATTGCTGCTTCTGACCCACCCGTCACAAACAAATCGGCCATACCTAATCGAATGTAGTTGAAGGCATCAATCATACTGTTGGTTGATGACGCACATGCTGACACCGCTGAAAAATTAGGACCTCTAAGGCCGTGGCGCATAGAAATATGCCCTGGTGCGATATCGATAATCATTTTAGGGATAAAGAAGGGATTGAAACGAGGTGTACCTGTTCCAGTATAAAAGCCACCAATCTCTTGTTGAAAGACATTGATTCCGCCAATTCCACTACCCCAAATAACCCCAAAACGGTCTTTGTCTACCTCTTCATTCTCAAATAAACCTGCATCCTTAATCGCTTCATCTGCGGCGACAACAGCGTATTGAGAAAATTCGTCAAGACGTTTTATCTCTTTACGATCAAGATAATTGGCTATATCAAAATTTTTCAGCTCACAAGCGAATTTGGTCTTAAACTCACTAGTGTCAAAATGAGTAATGGGAGCAGCACCGCTGACTCCCATTACTAAATTTTTCCAATAATCATGAAGGTTGTTTCCAATTGGAGTAAGCGCTCCAATTCCTGTAACTACTACTCTTTTAAGCTCCATAATGTATTGTGCTTATGCGTTTTCTTCTAAATATTTTATAGCATCACCTACAGTAGCTATGGTTTCTGCTTTTTCATCCGGAATAGAAATATTGAATTCTTTTTCGAATTCCATAATCAACTCAACGGTATCTAGAGAGTCTGCTCCTAAGTCGTTAGTGAAGCTCGCTTCTTTTGTAACTTCTGATTCTTCTACACCTAATTTGTCAACTATGATTTTAGTTATTTTTTCTTGTACGTTAGACATTCTGATTTTCTTTGGTTTCAGTTACAAATTTAATGTTTATTTTATCAATTCACGCAATTTTTTGTTTGCAATCAACAATTGTCTTAATTTGCATAAAGTTATGGGCACCCAAAAAATCACATATCAACCAAAGGTAAATTACTATATAATTGCCATTGCTAGTGTCTTGAAGGATTACCGAATTTCCTTCTTTATCAACCAAGAACTGCACCTCAACCTTGAGAGAGATGAAGATTTGCTTAGTGAGAACAAATCCAAGGAAAGCGCTCAAAAATTTGGGAAGTATTATTACCAAGACGATAAAAGTGAATTTGAATATTTTCTTTTACAAAACAAGCAGCAAGGCGGCCCGTACCTGAAGGCTTTCAAAAATTTCGACTTTCTTTTTATGGTTAAAACTATAGACGAAGACACTATTGATATTGGGTCCTTGTTAACTAAAATCAAGAACATACCAGAGGTTCAGTTAGCCTTAGAGTTGCACAAGCTTAAACCTGCAGAGCTAAAACGCATAGAAAAAGACTTTTAATTTTAGTAGTTTTGTTCTGCGATGAAGAATATGGAAATTCCAGTAAATAAGGCAAAAATGATTGCCACTTTTGGACCGGCAATAAGCTCAAGAGAAATTTTTTTAGAGATAGTTAAGTCGGGGGTTGATGTGATTAGATTCAATTTTTCGCATGGAACGTATTCAGACCACAAAACGGGGTTTGATATGGTCAAAAGCGTAAATAAGGAATTTGGATTAAACATCGCAATTTTGGCAGATCTGCAGGGCCCTAAAATTAGGCTGGGCGAAGTCAATGGTTCTTTATCGCTTAAACAGAACTCAACGGTAATCATAACAGATAAGGAGTCTTTATCCACTAAAGATCAACTGTATATTAGCTATAAAGAACTACATAAGGAAGTTAAACCAAGAGATCGAATTTTAATTAACGATGGTCGCGTTGAGCTTTGTGTCCTTAAAACTGAAAATGGCCTAATTAGCGCAAGAGTTATTTATGGTGGAGTTTTAACATCTAGAAAGGGCGTTAATCTTCCTGATAGTACCTTAACAACACCCGCTCTTACGGAAAAAGATAAGAAAGACCTTGATTTTGCTTTAAAAGAACATGCGAATTGGATAGCACTTAGTTTTGTTCGAAAAGCAGAAGACATTCATGAAATGTCAGATATAATAGGGCATCATAGAAGCTATACCAAAATTATTGCTAAAATTGAAAAGCCAGAAGCGGTTAAGAATATAGGCGAAATCATAGAGGCGACAGACGCCATTATGATTGCTCGGGGAGATTTAGGCGTCGAAATCCCACAAGAACACGTGCCTTTAGTACAGAAAAGCATTATTCAAAAGTGTATTGAGGCAGCTAAACCAGTAATTGTAGCTACCCAGATGATGGAAAGCATGATTGACAACCCTGTGGCTACTAGAGCGGAAATTAATGATGTGGCTAATGCCGTTATTGATGGTGCAGATGCAGTAATGCTGAGTGGTGAAACATCAGTAGGAAGCTACCCAATTCAGGTTATTCAAACCATGCAACGAATCTTAACGAATGTAGAGAAATCGGATTTGATTTATGACAAGCAATTAGTTGCTAGTCCAAAATCTGAAACTTATATTTCTGATGCGGTCTGTTACAATGCTTGTAAAATAGCTAAAGAAGTAGGCGCGAAAGCAATCGTTGGAATGACGCGATCGGGATACACCGCATTTATGATAAGCAGTTATCGACCGAAAGCACAGATTTTCATTTTTACTGATAACGAAAAACTACTCCCTACACTTAACCTTTTTTGGGGCGTTCGAGCATTCTACTATAACGGCTTTGGTGGAACAGATGAAACTATCAATGATGTGATTGAGGTGTTGAAAGAACACAAGCATTTGAAAAAAGGAGAACTTGTAGTTAACACCGCAAGTATGCCTTTGACGCGACAAGGCAGAACAAACACGGTGAAAGTTTCAAAAGTTAGAGATATAGAAAAGTAAGTAATCTTTTTTTGTGGAATATGACATGAATAGGCGTCTTATATAACAGCGCCAGAAATTGCGGTGAAAAAATAGAAATAGTAATCCAATCTCAGCATCAGCTGTTACTAGGGATGATTATGATTGAACCCATACCCGAGATTAACTCGTCCGGGTTCGATGAAAAGTATCAAGAAATTGAACCTAAATGGAAAAGGGAAGGCTTTGACTCTCGACGAGAATACTAAGATTGGGAAAAAGAAAACTAAGTAAGTAAATCGAAGAGAAGGTGTTCAAGCAATTCACCCATAGATTGACAATCCCCTAAACCCACTATTTTTTCCTTTTGACTAAGTTCTTTTCGCAAGGTTTCTAATTTCTCAGGAGTGCTTAATTGATGTTCTTTCATGCTTTTAAGGAGTTCTAAAAGCTTATCCTTGTCATTATAGATTCTTCTAGCAATGGAAGCTCTTTCTTCCTTCTGATACTGTTCTACAGATTCGGCACTAAGGTGTGTAATACCCAAGTCAACATAAGGTCTATTTTCTTTGAAGTAATGAGGAAGATAAAAACTGCGACGACCCTCATAACTCTGTTGATCAAAATCAATGGCCCGCAGTCGATATTGGATTTGGTCAAAATCTGGGGTAACATCAATGATAAAGTTGTAGGCACGCATATCACCCAATAATCTTCGATAACAACGCTCATTAAATTTTACAAACTCCTTGGCTAGGCGCACTTCATTGTGCCCGGCCTCCTGGAGATTGTTGGATATAAATTGATCTCCTGGAATACCAACAATGTGTTCTTCAATTAGCGTGTCTTGATACACCAAGTAAACCACCTTGTTTGGAGAAAGAATCTCTTCTAGTTCTAAGCCAAAGACTCTGGAAGCATCAGCCTGTTTCACGTAGAAATAATCATAATTATCATTAATGGTGTTAATGACCTTTATTCGAAATGGCTTGGAGTTGCCGAAGGTGCAGTAGTCTATTTTGTCAACAGACAAGTGTTTTAAGCCTTTGGTTTCCCCTTCAAATTTTAAAATGGCATAAATGAGTTTGAGCCCATCATGAATTTCTTTGATTAAACGGGGTTCATAAACGACGGTTTCCCATAAGGTGTCATTTCCCTGATGATCGTAGACGTTAATTCCTTGTGAAAAGCTAAGTAAATCCTTATAGGCTAAAGGAAGTTTTAAAGCCCTAGAGTGATTTTCTAAATAATGATAGAGCGAACCTTTAATAGCGTATGTCGGCTTTTTAAAAAGTGCGCTTGACATCTTACCATTTAATTTTTACTGAAAGATCCTCACTGCCACTACTCAACTCTTCTAAACTAACCGCAGCTCGTAAAGATTTTCGATCTTCTGATAAGGTGTATAAGGGATTGTTAATGCTTTTTATTGACACGGGAAGTTTTACGGTAAGCTCATAATCGAACATACCTAACATAGAAAGCATCAATGGGTCGCCCATAGATTCAGTAAGACTGCTCAAGTCTTGTGCGGCAAAATTTAAGATGAGCGCCTTTTTCTTTTGAACATAGTTCTTTGGGGCCTTTTTCTTTTTGCTAGAATTTTCATCACCCATATAATTGGACATTGCTTTATTAAAAGCTTTGGTGTCTTTGAAATCGAAAGCAAAACCCATTCGCTTTTCAGCAGGTTTATTAATCATTTGGATATTATCAACGCCATCGACCCCAGCGAAAGATTCTTCCATGTCACCAAGGCCATCGGCCACATCAAGGTCTTTTTCGGCTCCCTCAGTATCGCCCATAAGGCCTCCCATTTGCTCCATTACTTCGCCGTAATCTATAATTACGGTATTCGTGCCAGACATGTCTTTGTTATGGTCAATGGTGTGCTCAATAGTGCAAGAGCTAGCTATAAATACAGCAACAAAAGCTAAGATTAAGAGTCTCAAATTATTCATGTAGTTTTGATTTTTTAAGTTCAAAATGTTCTCCTAGATAAACTCGTCTAACTTGCTCATCTGCAGCGAGTTCTTCTGCCGTTCCTGTTTTAATTATATTTCCTTCAAAAAGCAAATAAGCTCTGTCGGTAATTGATAAGGTTTCCTGAACATTATGGTCGGTTATTAATACACCGATATTTTGTCGTTTTAATTTGACAATTATATTTTGAATGTCCTCTACGGCAATAGGGTCAATTCCCGCAAAAGGCTCATCGAGCAATATAAATTTTGGTGAAGTAGCTAATCCTCGAGCTATTTCTGTACGACGTCTTTCTCCCCCACTCAAAACATTCCCTTTACTCTTCCGAACCTGTTGAAGACCAAACTCGTTGAGTATTTCCTCTAAGCGTGCTGCTTGCTCGGATTTGCTTAGTGTAGTAAACTCCAGAATAGCCATAATGTTATCTTCCACACTCAAGTCGCGAAAAACGGATGCTTCCTGAGGCAAATAACCAATACCTAATTTTGCCCGTTTATACATCGCCAATTTGGTGATGTTTTGATCCCCTAGATAAACGTCCCCTTCATCTGGGCTTATAAGACCAACAACCATATAAAAGGAGGTGGTTTTTCCCGCACCATTGGGTCCAAGAAGACCAACAACCTCGCCTTGGTTAACTTCAAAAGAAATGCTTTTTACAACAGTTCTGTCTTTGTAACTCTTTTCAATTTTATTTGCAGCTAGCTTCATGATTTTTTCGTACTAGTTCTAATGTCTTTGACGGTTATTTCAAGATTAACCCTTCCGTTCCAATGGTTTTCATTGAGGGTATAACACACATCTACTTTACCGTCTTGCAACAAAGATAATTTATCTCCCATTCTAAACGCAATTCCATTTATTCTATTTCCTTTTTCATCTTTTAATGACAATTTAAGATGCTCGGTGCCTACAATTTTAGAATATCCGGTGTCGCTCAATGCCCGGCTTTCGAAAATGGGCTGCATGTTTCTAGGGCCAAATGGAGCAAACTGCTTCAGTATTTTGTAATAAGAATTTGTGATGTCTTCAAGCCTAAGAACAGAGTCAATAGGGATTTTTGGAATGAGATCATCCGCTTGAATTCGTTTAGCAACCTCTTCGTTGAATCTTGTTTTAAAGGCCTCTAAGTTTTCTGGTTCAAGCGTAAGCCCTGCAGCATAGGCATGTCCTCCAAAATTGAGCATGAGGTCGGAACAAGCGTCTAAGGGCTCATAAATATTGAAGCCTTTAACTGAGCGTGCAGATCCCGTGAGTTTTCCATTGCTTTCACAAAGAACCACCGTGGGTTTATAGTGGTGTTCAATAATTCGAGAGGCTACAATTCCTACAACACCTTTATGCCAACTAGGGTCAAAAACCACATTGGTCACCAAGTCTTCATGTTTGGAAGCTTCTATATATTGCAGCGCGCTTTGAGTTATTTCTTTGTCTAACACCTGACGATCTTCATTATTGCTTTGAAGGATAGAACCGTCTTCTTCGCCCACCAAAACTTTAACAGCCGCATGAGCATGAGCCATGCGGCCAGCGGCATTGATTCGTGGACCTATTTTAAAAACAACATCCATTATAGTAAACTCTTTATCTAAGCCTAACAAGCTTATCATTTTGCCAACACCAAGCGATGGGGATTGGTTTAACTGAGCTAAACCGAACTTGGCCAAAATGCGATTTTCACCAGTAACAGGAACAATGTCACAAGCAATACTGATGCAAAGTAAATCGAGAAATTGAAATAGTTTTTCTAGCTTGATGAAGTTTTTTTCAGCATAAGCTTGACACAATTTAAAGCCTATTCCACAACCCGACAATTCTTTATAGGGATAGGTACAATTGGCTTGTTTAGGGTTTAAAATGGCATGAGCTTTTGGAATTTCTTCTCCAGGGGTATGATGATCACAAATGATAAAATCAATATTTCTATCATTAGCATAATTGATTTTATCTATAGCTTTTATTCCACAATCTAGCGCTACCACTAGGGGGCAGTTGTGTTCTTTGGCGTAATCAATGCCATCATAAGAAATTCCATATCCTTCTTTGTTTCGGTCGGGAATGTAATAGTCTATATTATCATAAAACTGTTTAAAAAAAAGATAGCAAAGAGACACCGATGTGGTGCCATCAACATCGTAGTCACCATAAAACAGAATCCGTTCTTTATGCTTTATAGCAAGCTCAATTCTGGATACCGCCTTTTCCATATCCTTCATCAATAAGGGTGGATGAAGTTGGTCTAGGCTTGGCCTAAAAAAATCTTTAGCGGCGTCATAATTTTCGATGCCTCTTTTTACCAAAAGTTCGCAAAGAACCGGCTTGATTTTAAGCACATCATGCAGAAGGGAAACCTTCTCAGCATCTACATCGATATATTGCCATTGATATTCCATCTAATGGCTAACACTTATCCATTCATCAACCTTAGCAAGGAAATCTGTTTCTGCCCAATCTTTAGGGTTGGGGTGCTCAGCAATTAGGCTTTCGGCAAATGCGGTTTGCTTATCTCCTATTGCCAACGCGGTGCCGTAGGGGATATTTGAAAAGGTAACCATTTGATATTGGGACAGATATCTTCCCGGAAATTTTTCCATAAGAAAGAGCTCTAGCTTTTTCCGAAGCAAGAATGAGTCATCTGCCGTAGCATCACGCATTTCAATAAAATTTCTTAAAGCAAGCTCAGCAATAGCGATACCATTTTTAGCCTGGTATCGAGTATATTCGGCAAAAACCGCATCCCAATCATCTAGTTGGTGGCGTTCAATAATTTCATCGAGAACAAAGCAATCTTCAAATCCAGCATTCATTCCTTGTCCGTAGAAGGGAACAATGGCATGAGCCGCATCACCCATTAAACACACATTTTTATAATGCCAAGGATTACATCTTACCGTTACGAGAGAAGCGCTTGGGTTTTCGTGAAAATCTTTTAAAAGCTCCGGCATCTGCTCTAAAGCTGTTGGGAAATGTCTTTTGAAAAAATGAAGGATTTCATCATCATTAGTAAGCGTTTCAAAACTTTCAGCGCCTTTAAATTTTAAGAATAAAGTAAGCGTAAAACTACCATCTAAATTGGGCAACGCAATAAGCATAAAACTTTTTCTTGGCCAAATGTGGAGTGCATTTTTATCTAAACGATGCTCCCCATTTTCTTTTGCTGGAATGGTTAATTCCTTGTATCCATGCTCCAAATATTGCTGAGAATAATTGAACATATTTGTTTTTTGAAGAGCACCCCGCACTGCTGAAAAAGCACCATCAGTGCCAAAAATTAAGTCAGGCGAAAGAGACCCTGCACTATTAGTTTTTGTGTTTTCAAAATGAATGATATTCTCTCTTAAATCAATGTCGCTTGTTTTCTCATGGAAGGCGAAGGTGACGTTTTCGCTTTCATCGGCTTTGTTCATTAACGCTATGTTTAAATCTCCACGAGAGATAGAATAGATAGCTTGGCCTTTTTTACCGTAAGGCTGAAAATCTGTTGTTCGATCATCTTGGTGGATCATCCTTCCATTCATGGGAATGGCTATTTTCTCTAGGGACTCTTTCATCCCAATTTTTTCCAATGCATTCCAACCGCGCGTGCTCAAGGCTAAGTTTATAGACTTACCTGCATCCATTTGTTGACGACGCATATCTCCCCTTCTTTCGAAAACGCGTACATTATGTCCTCGTTTTGCCATATAGCAAGCCCACATTGCACCAACTAATCCGGCACCAGCAATAACTACGGTCTTTTT
>ERZ887849.2395-NODE-2395-length-15575-cov-9.424420_pt1 | contig 15575 bp, 11 predicted proteins | sample MGYA00521267_ERZ887849 | MGnify/ENA primary metagenome ERZ887849 (study PRJEB32303, sample SAMEA104408601) | aquatic metagenome | biome: Brackish water; feature: Pelagic; material: water | place: Baltic Sea | collected 2014-06-06T16:11:00 | depth 2,863 m ... | reverse complement strand
CCAATGGTGCCCACGTTGACGTGGGGCTTCTTACGTTCAAACTTTTCCTTTGCCACGGTTAGTCACCTCTATGGGATAGCTGGGTTATTTGGTTGCGTTCTTGGCGATAATGTCTTTCGCGATGTTGTTCGGGGCTTCCGAGTACCGGGTGAACTCCATCGTGTACGTTGCGCGCCCCTGAGTCGCTGAGCGCAGATCAGTCGCATAGCCGAACATTTCGGCCAGCGGCACTTCTGCATCGATCACCTTACCGGACACAGTTTCGTCCATGCCGGAGATCACACCGCGGCGGCGATTGAGGTCGCCCACCACGTCGCCCATATTTTCTTCGGGCGTAATCACTTCCACTTTCATAATCGGCTCAAGCAACACCGCGCCGCCTTTCTCGGAAAGCTTCTTGGTGGCCATGCTCGCCGCGATCTTAAATGCCATTTCGTTCGAGTCGACGTCGTGGAACGAACCATCAAACAGCGTTGCCTTCAGGCCCAGCAGCGGGTAGCCCGCAAGAACACCGTTTTGCATCTGCTCTTCAATACCTTTTTGCACAGCAGGCACGTATTCACGTGGCACCGTACCGCCCACCACCTCGTTGACAAACTCCAGCTTTTCGGCGTTTTCGTCAGAGCCGGGCTCAAAGCGCACCCACACGTGGCCGTACTGGCCGCGACCGCCCGACTGGCGCACGAACTTGCCTTCGATTTCGCTGGTGTTGCGAATGGTTTCACGGTAAGCGACCTGAGGCTTGCCGATATTCGCTTCAACGCTAAACTCGCGGCGCATGCGATCAACCAGGATATCAAGGTGCAATTCGCCCATACCGGAGATAATCGTTTGACCTGTTTCCTGGTCCGTCTTGACGCGGAACGAGGGATCTTCCTGAGCCAGCTTGCCCAATGCGATACCCATTTTCTCCTGATCGACCTTGGACTTGGGCTCAACCGCAACCGAAATCACGGGCTCGGGGAACTCCATGCGCTCGAGTACGATTGGCTTGTCGATGTCACACAGGGTATCACCCGTGGTCGTATCTTTAAGACCTACCGCCGCAGCGATGTCGCCTGCCAAAACTTCTTTGATTTCTTCGCGGCTGTTGGCGTGCATCTGCACCATCCGTCCAACGCGCTCTTTCTTCTCTTTGACCGAGTTGTAGATGCCCGTACCGCTCTCTAGCCTACCGGAATAGACGCGGAAGAAGGTCAAGGTGCCGACAAAAGGGTCAGTTGCGATCTTGAAGGCCAAAGCGGCGAAGGGCGCATCGTCGTCGGCTTCACGAGTGGCAACTGTTGAATCCTTATCCAGTAGTGTGCCTTCAATAGGCTTCACTTCAGTCGGTGACGGCAAGTACTCGATTACCGCATCCAGCATCGCCTGCACGCCCTTGTTCTTAAAGGCCGAGCCGCCAATTACCGGGACGATTTCGTTAGCGAGAGTCCGCGCACGAATACCCGCCTTGATCTCTTCTACGGTGAGTTCGCCACCCTCCAGGTATTTCTCCATCAGCTCTTCAGTAGCTTCCGCTGCGGCCTCAACCAGGAACTCACGCATCTCGGCTGCTTCTTCCGCCAGGTCGGCGGGGATCTCACCCAACGTGAATGTCATGCCTTGATCGTCCTCGTTCCAGAGGATGGTCTTGTTCAGTACCAGATCGATCACGCCCTTGAACTCGTCCTCGGCACCGATCGTCATTTGCAAAGGCACAGCATTGGCACCCAGGCGAGTTTTCAGCTGGCGTACAACCCGCATGAAATCCGCACCGGCGCGGTCCATTTTGTTCACAAAGACCATGCGCGGGACTTCGTATTTGTTGGCCTGGCGCCACACAGTTTCGGTTTGCGGCTGCACACCTGAGGAGCCACACAACACCACAACGGCGCCGTCAAGTACACGCAAAGAGCGCTCTACTTCGATCGTGAAATCTACGTGCCCGGGGGTATCGATAATATTAATACGGTGCTCGTCGAACTGTTTGTCCATGCCACTCCAGAAACAGGTGGTAGCAGCAGAAGTAATGGTGATACCCCGCTCCTGCTCCTGCTCCATCCAGTCCATGGTCGCTGCGCCGTCATGCACCTCACCAATACGGTGAGAGCGGCCAGTATAGAAAAGTACACGTTCAGTGGTCGTGGTTTTACCCGCGTCCACGTGTGCGCAGATACCGATGTTGCGATATCGCTTGATAGGAGTCTTGCGTGCCACGATAAATTCCCCTGTAACAGGTTGCCTGGCGTTAAATTAGAACCGGTAGTGAGAGAAGGCCTTGTTGGCTTCTGCCATACGGTGCACGTCTTCCCGCTTCTTCACGGCATTACCTTTACCTTGTGAGGCGTCGATGATTTCACCGGCCAGCCGCTGGCGCATAGACTTCTCACCACGGTTACGCGCGTAATCAACCAACCAGCGCATGGACAGCGCGACACGGCGGGAGGGACGCACTTCAACCGGAACCTGGTAAGTAGCACCACCTACACGGCGGGACTTCACTTCAACCATTGGCGCGATATTCTCAAGCGCAAGGTCAAAAGCTTCGATGGGGTCTGACTTCAGTCGCTCGTGAACGATTTCCAGCGCACCGTAGACGATGCTTTCAGCGACTGATTTTTTACCACTGATCATTACGTGGTTCATGAACTTGGCCAGCGTTACATTGCCGTACTTGGGGTCCGGCAGTACTTCACGTTTGGCGACTACGCGTCTTCTTGGCATAATATTGCCCTTCTCTCTTCAGGTTAATCCGAACACCTTCCTGCCACATAGGTGGGGAGGCAGGGGTTCAGCCTTACTCTCTATCAAGGTTTACCCGGGGCGCACCCCGAGCGCTTATTTAGGCCGCTTGGCGCCGTACTTGGAACGGCCCTGGCGACGCGCCGCCACACCTGAGGTATCCAGGCTGCCGCGAACGGTGTGATAACGCACACCCGGCAAATCCTTCACCCGGCCACCGCGAATCAATACCACGCTGTGCTCTTGCAGGTTGTGGCCTTCACCACCGATGTACGAAGACACTTCAAAACCGTTGGTCAGGCGCACACGGCAAACTTTACGCAGTGCCGAGTTCGGTTTCTTAGGGGTCGTGGTGTATACGCGAGTGCACACACCGCGGCGCTGGGGGCAGCTCTGCAGGGCCGGCACGTCGCTCTTGACGACCTTGCGCTTCCTCGGCTTACGAACCAATTGGTTGATCGTTGCCATTTAGTTGGAACTCCAAAAAATGTGTTTGAATTCATGGCTATCCAGCCATCCTCAAGCCATTTCAGTGGCTTGCCGTGCTTTCGGCCGGCCCTGAAACACGGCCCGCCACATAACACGTAACCCCGCTGCGCCTCGCACACAGCGAAACACCCCGGGAAAGAGGAGGCGGCATTCTATAGACGCCCCCTATGCGAGTCAAGGACAGAATAGAGGCCGAGCCACGGCTCAACACCTACCGCCGGAAACCCTCGCAGGCTCCCGGCAACACCCTTACTCGGCGTCCTGCAGTGCTTCGGTCAATGCCGCTTCGATTTCCTGAGCGGACACGCTAACCTCAACGTTGCCAGCACGCTTACGCTTGCGCTCCTCGTGGTAAGCCAGGCCGGTACCCGCCGGAATCAGGCGACCCACGACCACGTTTTCCTTGAGGCCGCGCAGGTAGTCACGCTTGCCGGTCACCGCCGCTTCCGTCAGTACGCGAGTAGTCTCCTGGAACGATGCCGCTGAGATAAAGCTCTCAGTCGCCAACGATGCCTTGGTAATACCCAGCAACTCACGATCCGCCGCAGCAGGCACCAGGCCCTCGGCGAGGAGGCGTTCGTTCTCTTCGATAAAGGCCACGTATTCAACCTGCTCACCCTTGATCAGGTTGGAATCGCCCGACGCAGTGATCACCACCTTACGCAACATCTGTCGAACAATAACCTCGATGTGCTTGTCGTTGATTTTCACGCCCTGTAGCCGGTAAACCTCCTGAATCTCATTGGAGATGTACTTGGCCAGCTGCTCGACACCTTTCAAACGCAGGATGTCGTGCGGGCTCAAAGCACCTTCGGAGACAACTTCGCCCTTATCTACAAACTCCCCTTCGAACACCGACATCAGGCGCCATTTCGGAATCAGCACCTCGTAGTGATCCGAACCGTCAGCCAAAGTCTGGCCTTCCAGCGGAGTAATGATCAGGCGACGCTTGCCCTTGGTTTCCTTGCCGAAGCTCACAGCGCCAGAGATTTCCGCAAGAATAGCGGGCTCTTTGGGCTTGCGCGCTTCGAACAGGTCGGCCACGCGGGGCAGACCACCGGTAATATCGCGTGTCTTCGAGCCTTCCTGCGGAATACGGGCAATGACCGCACCCGCATCGAGGCGCGCGCCGTCTTCCAGGCTGATCAACGCATTCGGTGGCAGAAAGTAGTGAGCCGGAACGTTGGTGTTCGCCAGGCACAGCTCTTCACCCTTGTCATCAACCAGCGTGATCGCGGGGCGTACATCCTTGCCTGCCGCCGGGCGCTCGCCCACATCCAGCACTTCAATGCTCGACAAACCGGTGAGGTCGTCGGTCTGGCGTTTGATGGTGATCCCTTCTTCCATACCCGAGAAGCGTGCAATACCCGCCACTTCCGTGATGATCGGGTGAGTGTGGGGATCCCAATTGGCTACCACATCACCCGAGGCAACCGTGGCATGGTCCTTCACCTTGATAATAGAACCGTAGGGAAGCTTATAGCGCTCCCGCTCGCGGCCCATCATGTCCAGCACCGACAGCTCACCGGAACGCGATGCCGCGATCAGGAAGCCGTCTTTACGCTCTACCGTCTTGACGTTGTGCAAACGCACCTTACCGTCATTCATCACCTGAATATTGTCCTGCGCAGTCTGCCGCGATGCCGCACCACCGATGTGAAAAGTACGCATAGTGAGCTGGGTACCAGGCTCACCGATAGACTGTGCTGCGACGACGCCCACGGCCTCGCCCATATTCACGCGATGGCCACGGGCCAGGTCGCGGCCGTAACAAGAAGAGCAAATACCGTGGCGTGTCTCGCAGGTGATTGGCGAGCGCACTTCCACTTCGTCGATACCCATTTCCTCGATACGCTTGATCCACAGCTCGTCGAGCATGGTGCCGGCGGTGATCGCAATTTCATCGTTAGTGCCGGGACGGATAACATCTCGCGCCACAATTCGGCCCAACACGCGGTCACCCAGCGACTCGATAATGTCGCCGCCATCGATAACCGGGGTCATCAGCAGGCCTTGATCGGTACCGCAATCCACCTCAGTGACCACCAGGTCTTGCGCCACGTCGACCAAACGACGCGTCAGGTAACCAGAGTTAGCGGTCTTCAGTGCGGTGTCGGCCAAACCTTTCCGCGCACCATGAGTTGAGATGAAGTACTGCAGTACGTTCAAGCCTTCACGGAAGTTGGCCACAATCGGTGTTTCGATAATCGAGCCGTCTGGCTTGGCCATCAAGCCGCGCATACCCGCCAGCTGACGTATCTGCGCCGGCGAGCCCCGCGCGCCGGAGTCCGCATAAATATAAACAGAGTTGAAAGAAGCCTGCTGCTCCTCTTCGCCGTCGCGGTTGATAACGGATTCCTTGGAGATGCCTTCCATCATCGCCTTGGACACGAGATCGTTAGCACGCGACCAAATGTCGATCACCTTGTTGTACTTTTCGCCCTGAGTTACCAGGCCCGCTGCGTACTGGTCTTCGATCTCTTTTACTTCGCGGTCAGCGCGGGCAATCAATTCCGCCTTGGCGTCCGGGATCACGAAGTCGTTCACACCGATTGAGGCGCCTGAACGGGTTGAGTACTCGTAACCTGTGTACATCAGCTGATCGGCAAAGATAACCGTCGCCTTCAGGCCCACCACACGGTAGCACTGGTTGATAATGCGCGAGATCGCCTTTTTGGTCATGTCCTGGTTGACCATATCGTAGCCGATACCATCAGGCACAACTTCCCAAAGCAAAGCACGGCCAACGCTGGTTTCAACGACCACCGTGCGCTCGGAACGCTCACCCTCCTCGTTCTGCACCACTTCGTGGATGCGCACTTTTACACGCGCCTGCAGATGCACGTGGCCACCACGGTAGGCGCGGTTCACCTCGGAGACGTTGGCAAAGATCATGCCCTCGCCCTTGGCGTTCACACGCTGGCGCGTCATGTAATACAAGCCCAATACCACGTCCTGCGACGGCACGATAATCGGCTCGCCGTTGGCGGGAGAGAGAATGTTGTTGGTCGACATCATCAGCGCACGAGCTTCAAGCTGCGCTTCGATCGTCAGCGGCACGTGCACCGCCATCTGGTCACCGTCAAAGTCGGCGTTGTACGCAGCACATACCAAAGGATGCAGCTGAATCGCCTTACCTTCAATCAGCACAGGCTCGAACGCCTGAATGCCCAAGCGGTGCAGCGTAGGCGCACGGTTCAACAGTACCGGGTGCTCACGAATCACTTCGGCCAGGATATCCCACACTTCCGGTGGCTCACGCTCCACCATTTTCTTGGCTGCTTTGATGGTCGTGGCGAGGCCACGCGCTTCGAGCTTGCCAAAAATAAACGGCTTGAACAGCTCCAGCGCCATTTTCTTAGGCAATCCGCACTGGTGCAGGCGCAGCGTGGGGCCTACTACGATGACCGAACGGCCCGAGTAGTCGACGCGCTTACCGAGCAAGTTCTGACGGAAACGGCCCTGCTTACCCTTGATCATATCGGCCAGGGACTTCAGCGGACGCTTGTTGGAACCGGTAATCGCACGGCCGCGACGGCCGTTATCCAGCAGCGCATCGACCGATTCCTGCAGCATGCGCTTTTCGTTGCGCACAATGATGTCAGGTGCATTCAGATCGAGCAGGCGCTTCAAGCGGTTGTTACGGTTGATCACCCGACGATACAGGTCGTTAAGGTCGGAGGTGGCAAAACGACCTCCATCCAAAGGTACCAGAGGGCGTAGATCCGGCGGCAACACAGGCAGCGCGTTCAACACCATCCACTGTGGCTTGTTGCCAGAACCGGCAAAGGCCTCCATCAGCTTCAAGCGCTTGGACAGCTTCTTGATCTTGGTTTCCGAGTTAGTTTGCGGAATCTCTTCGCGCAGCGTAGCAATCTCGCGTTCGAGATCCAGCTGCTTCATGAGATCCTGGACAGCCTCGGCACCCATTTTCGCGGTGAACTCATCGCCGAACTCTTCCATCGCCTCGTAGTACTCTTCATCCGTCAGCAACTGGCCCGGATCAAGCGTCGTAAGGCCCGCGTCAGTAACGACGTAGGATTCAAAATACAGCACCCGCTCAATATCACGCAGGGTCATATCCAACAGAAGGCCAATGCGCGAGGGCAGAGACTTCAGGAACCAAATGTGTGCGACGGGGCTGGCGAGTTCGATGTGACCCATGCGCTCACGACGCACTTTTGCCAGCGCCACTTCCACGCCGCACTTTTCGCAGATAACACCGCGATGCTTGAGGCGCTTGTACTTGCCGCACAGGCACTCGTAATCCTTCACCGGGCCAAAGATCTTGGCGCAGAACAGGCCATCACGCTCCGGCTTGAACGTCCGGTAGTTGATGGTCTCCGGCTTTTTCACTTCTCCGAATGACCAGGAGCGGATCATTTCGGGCGATGCCAGGCCAATACGAATGGCATCGAATTCTTCAGACTGTCCCTGGGACTTGAGTAGATTAAGTAAGTCTTTCAAGGTCTTTCCTCCACGAGGTTTTCCTTCCAGCTACCGCGACACACCGTGCCGCAGTAGCCCCGAGTCCTTATTACCGCTGGTTAATCGCTCTCCAGGTCGATATCGATGCCGAGTGAGCGTATTTCCTTGACCAACACGTTGAAAGACTCGGGCATGCCCGGCTCCATACGATGGTCCCCATCGACAATATTCTTGTACATCTTGGTACGACCGGCCACGTCGTCCGACTTCACCGTGAGCATTTCCTGCAAGGTATAAGCCGCACCGTAAGCTTCCAGCGCCCACACTTCCATCTCACCGAAGCGCTGGCCACCAAACTGCGCCTTACCGCCCAACGGCTGCTGCGTCACCAGGCTGTAGGAGCCCGTGGAACGAGCATGCATTTTGTCATCTACCAGGTGGTTCAGCTTCAGCATGTACATGTAACCCACGGTGACAGGACGATCGAACGCCTCACCGGAGCGCCCATCGTACAAAGTGAACTGGCCACTTTCCGGCAGATCCGCCAAGGCCAACAACTCCTTGATAGACTCTTCCGCAGCACCGTCGAACACCGGTGTCGCCATAGGCACGCCTTGACGCAGGTTGCCCGCAAGGGTGAGGATCTCTTTGTCAGTCAGCGACTTGAGGTCTTCAGCACGGCCGGCGCCATTGTTGTAGATGCGACCCAGGAACTCGCGCACTTCAGCAACCTTACGCTGCTCTTGCAGCATTTGGTCGATCTTCACGCCAAGGCCTTTAGCCGCCATGCCCAGGTGAGTTTCGAGAATCTGGCCCACGTTCATGCGCGACGGTACGCCCAGCGGGTTGAGCACAATATCCACCGGCTCACCGTTTTCATCAAACGGCATATCTTCCACCGGCATGATGACCGAGATCACACCCTTATTACCGTGACGGCCTGCCATCTTGTCGCCGGGCTGAATGCGACGCTTGATCGCCAGGTACACTTTAACGATCTTAAGTACGCCGGGCGCCAGATCGTCACCACTCTGCAGCTTGCGTTTCTTGTCTTCGAAGCGATCTTCCAGCAACTTGTTTTGCTCATCAAGCTGCTTCCTGGCCGATGCCAAAGCCTCGTTAAGGTCGCTATCAGACAGCTTCAGCTTGAACCACTGCTCACGATCAAGGTCGGCCAGCACTTTCGCACCAAGCTCAGTACCCTTGGCCAAGTCCGCACCGCTGACCGTTTTCGCACCCGTGAGCTGGTTGCTCAGCAGGGAGAAAGTGGCTTCCTCAAATATCCGGTACTCTTCCTTGAGGTCTTTGCGGAACTTGTCCAGCTGATGCTTCTCGATCTGCAGCGCACGGTGGTCTTTCTCCAGGCCATCACGGGTGAAGACCTGCACGTCAATGACCGTACCTTTGGTGCTGGTAGGCACACGCAAGGAGGTGTCTTTAACGTCCGACGCCTTCTCACCAAAGATCGCACGCAGCAATTTTTCTTCCGGTGTCAGCTGGGTTTCGCCCTTGGGCGTTACCTTGCCGACCAGAATGTCGCCCGCTTCAACCTCAGCACCGATGTAGACAATGCCCGACTCATCCAGCTTGGACAGTGCGCTTTCACCCACGTTAGGAATATCCGAAGAGATTTCCTCAGAGCCCAGCTTGGTGTCACGCGCAATACAGGTCAGTTCCTGGATGTGGATGGTGGTGAAGCGGTCTTCCTTGACCACCTTCTCAGACACCAGGATGGAGTCCTCGAAGTTATAGCCGTTCCAGGGCATAAACGCGATGCGGATATTCTGCCCCAGCGCCAGGTCACCCATGTCAACCGAGGGGCCGTCAGCGAGAATATCGCCGCGCGCCACAATATCGCCCTGAGAAACAATAGGACGCTGGTTAATGCAGGTGTTCTGGTTGGAACGCGTGTATTTGGTCAGGTTGTAAATATCAACCGGCGCCTCATCACGGCCCACGTCTTTATCGTTGACGCGCACCACAATACGGCTGGCATCAACCAAATCGATAACACCATCGCGGCGCGCCACCACACACACGCCCGAGTCTCTGGCCACGTAGCGCTCCATGCCCGTACCGACCAGCGGCTTTTCGCACTTAAGTGTAGGCACAGCCTGACGCTGCATGTTGGAGCCCATCAACGCGCGGTTAGCGTCGTCGTGCTCGAGGAACGGAATCAACGCCGCTGCCACCGACACCACCTGCTTCGGTGACACGTCCATGTAGTCGACTTTTTCCGGCGGCATGACGGTAAATTCGTTCATATGGCGCACGGCAATCAGGTCATCAACAAAGCGGTTTTTGCTGTCTACCGCGGCCGAGGCCTGGGCGATAACGTGCTCCGCTTCGTTAATAGCCGACAGGAAATCAACGTCATCAGTCACCTGGCCGTTCACAACCCGACGGTAGGGGCTCTCAAGAAAGCCGTAGTCGTTGGTGCGAGCGTAGGTTGCCAGCGAGTTGATCAGGCCGATGTTCGGCCCTTCCGGCGTTTCAATCGGGCACACCCGGCCATAGTGAGTCGGGTGTACGTCGCGAACTTCAAAGCCGGCGCGTTCACGGGTCAGGCCGCCTGGCCCAAGCGCCGAAACGCGACGCTTGTGAGTGACTTCCGACAGCGGGTTGTTTTGGTCCATAAACTGTGACAGCTGGCTGGAACCAAAGAACTCCTTCACCGCCGCCGACACCGGCTTGGCGTTGATCAAATCCTGCGGCATCAGGCCTTCACTCTCAGCCATCGACAGGCGTTCTTTCACTGCACGCTCTACACGCACCAGGCCCACACGGAACTGGTTCTCGGCCATTTCACCGACGCTACGTACGCGACGGTTACCCAAATGGTCGATATCGTCGGTCATGCCGCGGCCGTTACGAATAGACACCAGCGCCTTCAATACTTCAACGATGTCACCGCGGTCGAGAACCCCATTGCCGGTGACTTCTTCGCGGCCCAGGCGGCGGTTGAACTTCATCCGCCCTACGGCCGACAGATCATAGCGATCTGCAGAGAAGAACAAGTTCTGGAACAGGTTCTCCGCAGACTCCTTGGTCGGCGGCTCGCCGGGACGCATCATGCGGTAAATTTCAACCAGCGCTTCCAGTTCGTTCCGCGTGCTATCCAGGCGCAGGGTGTGCGACACATACGGGCCACAATCCAGCTCGTTGGTGTACAGGGTATCGATACTGTTGATACCCATTTCGGTCAAGCGCGTGAGGATTTCGTCGTTCAGCTCGGAGTTACACTCAACCACGACTTCGCCGGTCTTCTTGTCGACGATATTTTTCGCCAGCGCACGGCCGAACAGGTAGTCGCGTGGGATCTCGAGCTCCGAAACTTCAGCCTTTTCCAGCTCGCGAATATGACGCGCCGTAATACGGCGACCCTGCTCAACGATGACCTTGCGGCCCACCTTGATATCAAACGACGCCACGTCACCACGCAAACGCGCGGGGATCAGCGCCATTTTGTAGTTGCCGTCCTTGTCGACGTTGAAGGTGTTGACCTCGTAGAACATATCGAGGATTTCTTCCGCCTGATAGCCCAAGGCGCGCAGCAGTATCGTCGCGGGGAGCTTGCGCCGGCGGTCGATACGCACAAACACCATGTCTTTGGGGTCGAACTCGAAGTCCAACCAGGAGCCACGGTAAGGAATGACACGCGCAGAGTAGAGCAACTTCCCGGAGGAATGCGTCTTGCCCTTGTCGTGATCAAAGAACACACCCGGGGAACGGTGCAGCTGCGAAACGATCACCCGCTCCGTGCCGTTGACGACAAAGGTGCCGTTATCCGTCATCAGGGGGATTTCCCCCATGTAGACTTCCTGCTCCTTGATGTCCTTGATCGTCTTGCTTGAGGCGTCCTTGTCATAAATGATCAAGCGCACCTTAACCCGCAAGGCGCAGGAGTAAGTGATACCGCGCAGCTGGCACTCGTTGACGTCGAACACCGGAGTGCCCAGCTTGTAGTCAACGTATTCCAACGCCGCATTGCCACTATAGCTGACAATCGGGAAGACCGATTTAAAGGCCGCGTGCAAACCGTAGTCGCCGCGCTCCTCGAGTGGTATGCCCTGCTGGGTAAACTTCCGGTATGAATCGAGTTGGATCGCAAGCAGATAGGGAATATCCATCATGTTCGACAATTTGCCGAAGTCCTTGCGAATACGTTTTTTCTCAGTGTACGAGTAAGCCATCAGTACTCCCCAGCGTGTTTAGCTTCCCGCCGCCCTGCCGGCGGCAAGCGAGGCTTTTGACGGACAAGCTGCGCGCACGCAACCCGCCCTGAAAACTTGTGTTCATCAAGCGGGAAAAGGCCGGCAAGCAAAGTCGCCCACCAGCCTTGTCCTGGTCTAGCCACAGCCAGACGTAAGGCAAGCGCTTACTTGACCTCGACGGCCGCGCCTGCTTCTTCCAACTTCGCCTTCAGCGCGTCTGCATCTGCCTTGGAAACACCTTCCTTGACAGGTGAGGGAGCGCCGTCGACCACTGCCTTGGCTTCTTTCAAGCCCAGGCCGGTGACTTCACGTACTACTTTGATGACGTTAACTTTCTTCTCGCCAGCGGCGGTCAGAATAACATCAAACTCGGTCTGCTCTTCAGCAGCAGCACCGGCATCGCCAGCAGCGGCAGCCGGCGCAGCAGCAACAGCTGCAGCGGCGGTTACACCGAACTTTTCTTCCATTGCGCTGATGAGCTCAACGATATCCATTACGCTCATTTCAGCGACTGCATTCAGAATGTCATCTTTGGACAGAGCCATGACTCATATCTCCTGGTTAGCTGATAAATAAAATAGCGGGAGTTTAAGCCGCTTCTTTCTGATCGCGTACTGCTGCCAGTGTGCGAACCAATTTTCCAGGTACCGCGTTCATTGTCTGTACCAGCTTGGTTACCGGCGCCTTCATAACACTCATCAAAATCGAGAGTGCCTGATCACGCGTCGGCAGTTTGGCCAGTACATCCAGTTGATCGGCACCCAGCACTTGGCCGCTCACCGCCAATACCTTCACCTCGAAGTGTTTATTCTCCTTGGCGAAATCTTTGAACAACCGTGCCGCTGCACCCGGATCTTCCATCGAAAATCCGAACAGGGAAGGGCCCACAAGCGCGTCACTGACGCATTCATATTCCGTTCCCGCCAGCGCGCGCTTGGCCAGTGTGTTCCGCACAACGCGGAGAGTCACTGCATTTTCGCGAGCGCTTTTGCGCAAAGCCGTCATTCCGTCTACCGTGACGCCACGTGCATCGGCGATCACTAAAGACAGGGCATTGGTGGCAGTCTCGTTAACTTCAGCAACGATCGCTTTCTTGTCGTTGAGTCCAATTGCCACTGGTATTACTCCTGGATTTACAGTTCCGGTATCGCCAACACTATGGCAATACCACCTTGCGTGGTGAACACATCCACCATCTGCGTAGGTTAGGCACCCCTCACGGGCCGCTCGATTAAGCCAGCTTGTCGCAATGACAACCCCGGCGCCTACGGTCTTTGATGGCCTTCAGTTCTCAGCTAATCAGGCGCTTGCCCAAGACTGCTCCAAAGACCTCAAAGCGGGTAGAACACTCCTGTAAGAGCACACTACCCAAGCCACCCATCCATAGATGACCTTCGCGGAACCGCCCCTTGTGAGGGCGACCCCTATTACTCGGCGATCGACGCCTGGTCGACCGTCACACCCGGGCCCATGGTGGTGGACAGGGTGATTTTCTTCATATAAATGCCTTTCGCAGCGGAAGGCTTCGCCTTGCGCAGGTCGGCCAGCAGCGCTTCAAGGTTGCCCCTGATCGCAGCAGGTTCGAAATCGATTTTGCCGATGCCACCATGAATAATGCCGTTCTTGTCAGTACGGAAACGCACCTGACCTGCTTTGGCGTTTTTCACAGCTGTCAGCACGTCTGGAGTGACCGTGCCGGTCTTCGGATTCGGCATCAGCCCGCGGGGGCCAAGAATCTGGCCCAGCTGGCCTACCACACGCATTGCGTCTGGAGACGCTACAACCACGTCGAAATCCATCATGCCGCCTTTGATCTGCTCGGCGAGGTCTTCCATACCCACGAATTCAGCGCCAGCGGCCTTGGCCTGCTCGGCGGCATCGCCTTGGGTAAACACAGCTACGCGCACGTGGCTACCGGTACCATGCGGCAAGGTGGTTGCACCGCGCACGGCCTGGTCTGATTTACGGGCATCAACACCCAGGTTTACAGACACTTCAACCGTCTCGTTGAACTTGGCCGTGGCCAGCTCCTTCAACAGGGCAACGGCATCGTCAAAAGAGTAGGCCTTGCCGGGCTGAACTTTTTCCTTGAATGCGCGTACGCGCTTGGACAGCTTAGCCATTAGATCACCCCCTCAACATCGATACCGGCAGAGCGTGCGCTGCCTGCAATAGTCCGCACCGCAGCGTCCATATCAGCCGCAGTCAGGTCGGGCCACTTCTGTGTGGCAACATCTTCCAACTGAGCGCGGGTCACTTTGCCCACCTTAGAGGTGTTCGGCGTGCCAGAGCCAGACTTGATGCCAAGAACTTTACGCAGCAGCACAGCCGCTGGCGGGGTTTTCTTGATAAAGGTAAAAGAGCGGTCACCGTAAACCGTAATCACTACGGGAATTGGCAGGCCGAGTTCCATACCCTGTGTTTCAGCGTTGAACGCCTTGCAGAATTCCATGATGTTAACGCCGTGCTGGCCCAATGCGGGGCCTACCGGCGGGCTTGGGTTCGCTTGGCCTGCAGCCACTTGCAGCTTGATATAAGCCGTTACTTTCTTCGCCATCTGTACACTACTCCCGGGTACCAGCGCTGTTGTCGTTCAAGCCACTAAAGCCTGCCTGACTCGAGCTCCCCATCTGGGCGACCAAAGCCGCCGTTCACGTTTGCGAGCGCCACTTACGCAGCATTCGCGATACTGCAATCAGGCCTTTTCGACCTGACTGAATTCCAATTCCACCGGAGTGGAACGACCAAAAATGAGCACGGCCACATTCAGGCGGCTCTTTTCGTAATTCACTTCCTCAACAACGCCGTTAAAGTCGTTGAAGGGGCCATCCACTACCCGCACCATTTCGCCGGGCTCAAACATCGTCTTCGGACGCGGAGCTTCTACACCGGCTTCAACACGCTGCAAAATGGCAGTCGCTTCAGCCTCGGTGATAGGCGCAGGCGCGTCGGCTTTTCCGCCGATAAAGCCCATCACGCGAGGCGTCTCCTTCACCAGGTGCCAAGTGCCGTCATCCAGCTCCATTTGCACCAGCACGTAGCCGGGGAAAAACTTGCGCTCACTGCGGCGCTTTTGGCCCGCGCGCATTTCTACCACCTCTTCGGTGGGCACCAAAATATCACCGAAGCGGTCCTGCATACTGTGCAGTTCAATACGCTCCTTCAGGGCTGCCGCAACTTTCTTCTCAAAACCTGAGTAGGCGTGGACCACGTACCAACGCATTGCCATCGGCTATCCCTTATCCTTTCCCGACTAACCAATTACCAGCGAGACCAACCAGCCGAGGAGCGAATCAAGGCCCCACAACATTAGTGCCACCACTATTACAAAAACCACGACAATCAGCGTGGTCTGAACCGTCTCTTGCCGCGTGGGCCAGACGACCTTGCGGATTTCCGTGCGAGAGCTCTTGACCAGGGCCCAAAACGACGCACCCTTGGCCGTTTGCAACGCGATCATACCAGCTACCGCAGCTATCGCTACGATGCCCAGCACCCGGTACAGTAACGACTCGGCCGAAAAGTAGCTGTTGCCGATAATGCCGACTGCCAGCAGGGCGATCACAACCACCCACTTTACGGAATCGAGGCGCCCAGCGTTCGTTTCCACACTCATTCCTGCTACCCTTCAGATCGGGCCGCGCCTTACGCACAACCCCCTGCCATAAATGGCAGGCCAGGAGGGAATCGAACCCCCAACCTGCGGTTTTGGAGACCGCTGCT
>ERZ887849.2393-NODE-2393-length-15592-cov-7.815408_pt1 | contig 15592 bp, 16 predicted proteins | sample MGYA00521267_ERZ887849 | MGnify/ENA primary metagenome ERZ887849 (study PRJEB32303, sample SAMEA104408601) | aquatic metagenome | biome: Brackish water; feature: Pelagic; material: water | place: Baltic Sea | collected 2014-06-06T16:11:00 | depth 2,863 m ... | reverse complement strand
ATATCGCACAGCGTGTCGCCGTTGGGAATCTTCTGTCAGGCGGCGAACACTAGCAACATTAAAAAGGGCCGCCCCAGAGTGGAGCGGCCCCTATGATGTCAGATCAAGATCAGATCAATGCGCAACCGCGCCTGAACCGTCCCCACCGGATTTCAGGGCTGCCTCGGCGGCCGCGGCCTCCTCGGCGTCCTGATCCCATTCGATGGGTTCGGGCATCCGGGTGAGGGCCAGTTTCAGCACCTCCTGCACGTGGGTGACGGGGATGATATCGAGCCCCTCTTTCACGTTATCGGGGATTTCCACCAGATCCTTCTCGTTCTCCGCCGGGATCAGCACCGTCTTGATGCCCCCGCGCAACGCCGCGAGAAGCTTCTCCTTCAAGCCGCCGATGGGCAGCGCATTGCCGCGCAGCGTCACCTCGCCCGTCATGGCGATATCCTTGCGCACCGGAATGCCCGTCAGGACCGACACGATGGACGTCACCATGGCCAGACCCGCGGAAGGGCCATCCTTCGGCGTCGCTCCTTCGGGCACGTGGACGTGGATGTCCCACTTGTCAAAGCGCGGCGGCTTGATCCCCAAGCTTGGCGCAACCGAGCGCACGTAGGAGGAGGCCGCATCGATGGACTCCTTCATCACATCGCCCAGCTTGCCCGTCGTCTTCATCCGCCCCTTACCCGGCAGGCGCAGCGCTTCGATATTCAAAAGCTCCCCGCCCACGGATGTATAGGCCAGCCCGGTCACGACACCGACCTGATCGGTTTCCTCGGCCAGACCGAACTTATGCTTGCGCACCCCGAGATACTCGCTGAGGTTTTCCGGCGTCACAACAACGGCTTGCGTGGTTTTCTTGATAATCTGCGTCACCGCCTTGCGTGCGACTTTCGCGATCTCGCGCTCAAGGTTCCGCACGCCCGCCTCGCGGGTGTAGTACCGGATAATATCCGTCAGGGCCGCATCGGTCAGCTCAAACTCGCCCTTGCGCAGGCCGTGGTTCTTGACCTGCTTCTCGAGCAAATGCTGCTTGGCAATCTCGCGCTTTTCGTCCTCGGTATAGCCCGCCAGCGGGATGATCTCCATGCGGTCCATGAGCGGGCCGGGCATGTTGTAGCTGTTGGACGTGGTCAGGAACATCACGTTCGAGAGGTCATATTCGACCTCCAGATAGTGATCCATGAAGGTGGAGTTCTGTTCCGGATCAAGCACTTCAAGCATGGCCGACGCCGGGTCGCCCCGGAAATCCTGCCCCATCTTGTCGATCTCATCCAAGAGGATCAAGGGGTTGGTCGTCTTGGCCTTTTTCAGCGCCTGAATGATCTTGCCCGGCATGGAGCCGATATAGGTCCGCCGGTGGCCTCGGATCTCGGATTCGTCGCGCACCCCCCCCAGCGAGATGCGAATGAACTCACGTCCCGTCGCCTTGGCCACGGATTTCCCCAGTGAGGTCTTGCCCACGCCGGGAGGGCCGACGAGGCACATGATCGGCCCCTTCAGCTTCTTCGAGCGTTGCTGCACCGCGAGATATTCAACGATGCGTTCCTTGACCTTCTCCAGACCATAGTGATCATCATCCAGCACCTTTTCGGCGCGGCCCAGATCCTTTTTCACACGGGATTTCACGCCCCACGGGATCGACAGCATCCAGTCGAGATAGTTTCGCACGACCGTCGCCTCGGCGCTCATCGGGCTCATATTCTTGAGCTTTTTCAGCTCCGCATCCGCCTTCTCGCGCGCTTCCTTGCTCAGCTTGGTCTCGTTGATGCGGTTTTCCAGCTCGGCAATCTCGCCCTCGCCTTCCTCGCCATCGCCCAGCTCCTTCTGAATGGCCTTCATCTGCTCATTCAGATAATATTCACGCTGGGTGCGCTCCATCTGGGTCTTCACGCGGGTCTTGATCTTCTTTTCGACCTGCAAGACGCTCATCTCGCCCTGCATCAGGCCGTAAACCTTCTCCAGACGCTCGGACACCGACAGCGTCTCCAGAAGCTCTTGCTTCTGCGCAACTTCGATACCCAAATGCCCGGCCACGAGATCCGCAAGCCGTGCAGGTTCCTCGGATCCGCTTACAGCTGTAAGCGCCTCTTCTGGGACATTTTTCTTGACCTTCGCATAGCGCTCAAACTCGGTCGTGACGGTGCGCAGCAGCGCCTCGATCGTGGCCACGTCACCCGGCATCTCGGTGAGATACTCGGCCCGCGCCTCGAAGAAATCATCGTTCTCAAGGTATTCGGCGATCCGCACCCGCGCGACCCCCTCGACCAGCACCTTCACGGTGCCATCGGGAAGCTTCAGCAGTTGCAGCACATTGGCCAGAACACCGGCCTTGTAGATACCTTTGGCCTCCGGATCATCCTCGCTCGGGTCGATCTGGCTGCTCAGCAGGATCTGTTTGTCGTCTGCCATCACCTCTTCCAGCGCGCGCACCGATTTCTCGCGGCCCACGAAAAGCGGCACGATCATGTGCGGGAAAACCACGATATCGCGCAGCGGCAACACCGGATAGGAGGAATTGAGGGGCTCGTGCATGCTCTTTCCTTTATAGTGGCGCGAGGCTCTGGTCCCCGGCCTTTTCTTGGCAAGAAGATCAGGCCCCGCTCGGCGGCAGCCACGCCTTCTCCGTTACTCTGCGGTTAACTTGGGGCGGTCGCCCACATGTTTCAACCAATCTTCGATCACAATGCCCGCCATGCGACATGGCGGCAAGGTCAATCCCCGGCTATTTGCGTTAAAATTCGGCGCATTTCGACATATTTGTAGAGTGAGTTCGAATACCGCGCAACATGTCCTTGCGCCGTTACGGCTCCACCCAAATGTCGCCGCAATTGTTGCCTAGCGTAAGGCCCATCGACGGGCTTTCAGGATGGATATGGCACATGATCTCACGTATCGCACGCCAGCACAGACGCTTTTTGTTGGGCAGTCTCCTGCTGACACTTTTTATGGCGGCCATGCTCGCGCAAGGCACCATGGAGTTGCCCAGTGACGTGGAGGCCGGGCCATTGATGGCCCTGGCCTGGGTCATCACGCTCATCCTTGTGATCGGCATCCCTGTAGTGCTTTTCGGCCTGCTGATGCCAGCCCTTCTGCCTCTGGTTGAGCTTTGGCTGATCACGCTGGTGTTTTTGGCGCTCATTGATGCACCCTTGCGCAGCGTCTTGGGCCTTGGGGCCCTGCCCGGTTGGGCCAGTTGTGCGGCTCTGGTCATGGGCTTTGTCGCGGTCGAGCGCGCGCTCTACGGGCCGTGGCTCAACCGCGTCTGGCGGCGTGACATGGCCCGCAAGACCAGCCGTTTCATCACGCAGGCAAGCCCGGAGGAGGCTTGGCGCGCGCTCTTTCCCGATCCGGCCCACATAGATCATTTTTATTGGCCCGAGGCCGGTTTTCTTGCCGCACCGCAGAGCAGCCACGCCGATTTCGTCCTCAGCCTGCCCCGCCGCGGCGGTTACAAGAACACGCTTGCCGAAGTGATCATTGAGGCCGCCGAACCCGAGCAATACTTTCGCTACCGCACCAAACCCATGCCCGGATCAGGCGACAATGCACAGATCATCGAGGTGCAGATCATACCGCAGAGCAACGGGCGCAGCATGATCACCTACAGCGAGCAAAATCTCGATGTGGCCTTCGGCAAGCGGTTGTTTTTCTACCTAAGCCACGGCTTTCGCGACACATTGGCCAGCTTACGCGCGCGCCTGGACGGCCGTAAAGATCGCTCCATCCAGGGGCAGCAGATGCTGCGCCCCTAGAGCTGCTCGATGTCACCTGTCGCGCGCAGGGCGTGAAATTCCGCTTGAAACGCGGCAAATGTGCCCGCCGCAATGGCATCGCGCATCCCCGCCATAAGATCTTGGTAATACTGCAGGTTATGCCATGTGAGCAGCATGCCTGAGATCATTTCCTGACTGCGGAAGACGTGATGCAGATAGGCGCGCGAATAGCCCCGGCAGGCGGGGCATGTGCATGCCTCGTCCAACGGGCGCGGGTCGTCCACATGCCGCGCATTTTTGATGTTGAGCACGCCGCGCCGGGTAAAGACCTGCCCCGTCCGCCCCGAGCGTGAGGGCAGCACGCAATCAAACATATCAATGCCGCGCGCCACGGCACCCACCAGATCATCGGGCTTGCCCACGCCCATCAGGTAGCGCGGCTTGTCCTCGGGCAGCTGCTCGGGCGCATAGTCCAGACAGGCGAACATTGCCTCCTGCCCCTCGCCCACAGCAAGCCCGCCCACGGCGTAACCATCGAACTCAATGGCGCGCAGGGCCTCCGCGCTACGGGCGCGCAGATCTTCCTCAAGGCCTCCTTGCTGAATACCGAAAAGCGCGTATCCTGGGCGGTCGCCGAACGCCTCACGCGACCGCGCCGCCCACCGCATCGACAATTCCATGCTTTCGGTGATCCGCGCGCGATCGGCAGGCAGTGCCGGGCATTCATCGAAACACATCACGATGTCCGAGCCCAAGAGCTTTTGGATCTCCATCGACCGCTCAGGGCTCAGCTCATGCTTTGATCCGTCGATATGGCTTTTGAAGGTCACGCCGTGCTCGGTAAGCTTGCGCAGGCCCGCAAGGCTCATCACCTGAAACCCGCCGCTATCGGTCAAAATAGGCCGGTCCCAGTTCATGAACCTATGCAGCCCGCCAAGCCTTGCTATCCGCTCCGCCGTGGGGCGCAGCATCAGGTGATAGGTGTTGCCGAGCAAGATATCCGCGCCCGTCTCTGCCACCGACGAGGGCAGCATCGCTTTCACCGTCGCCGCGGTGCCCACGGGCATGAAGGCGGGCGTGCTGATCGCGCCGCGCGGCGTGTCGATGACGCCGGTGCGCGCGCGCCCGTCCTGGCCCTTACGGGTAAAGCTGAATCTCTGAACCATCGCTCTGACCTTCGTATTTGATGCGCATTTCAACGGGTTTTACATCCTCCGCCCCCATAAACCGGATGAGCGCGACTTGCAAAACCTCGCGTGCGCCTGACATATAAACCAACCACCATGCCAAAGGGGCCTGCCATGACCGAAGACCTGATCCTTGATTTGCTCTCTGCCAACTTGCTCTACACCTTGCTTTTTGTCGTGATCGTTCTTGTGATCGTGAAAGGCGTGAAGATCGTTCCGCAATCCGAGCAACATGTGGTCGAACGCTTTGGCCGGCTGCATTCGGTGCTGGCGCCGGGGATCAACATCATCGTGCCCTTTCTCGATGTGATCGCGCATAAAATTTCCATCCTTGAGCGACAGCTTCCCACCGCGAGCCAGGATGCGATCACCAAGGACAACGTGCTGGTGCAGGTCGACAGCTCGGTCTTCTACCGCATCGTGCAGCCTGAAAAGACCGTCTACCGCATCCGCGATATCGACGGCGCGATTGCCACCACCGTGGCCGGGATCGTGCGCGCCGAGATGGGCAAAATGGACCTCGATGAGGTGCAATCGAACCGCTCGCAACTTATCCAGACGATCAAGACCACCGTGGAAGATGCCGTGGATAACTGGGGCATCGAAGTAACCCGCGCCGAGATCCTCGACGTGAACCTTGATCAGGCCACCCGCGACGCAATGCTGCAACAACTCAACGCCGAGCGCGCCCGCCGCGCGCAGGTGACCGAGGCCGAGGGCAGCAAACGCGCGGTAGAGCTCAACGCTGACGCCGAGCTTTATGCGGCTGAACAAATCGCCAAAGCCCGCCGTATCTCCGCCGATGCCGAGGCCTATGCCACCTCCGTCGTGGCGCAGGCAATCGCCGATAACGGGCTGGAGGCAGCGCAATACCAAGTGGCGCTCAAGCAGGTCGAAGCGCTCAACAAGCTGGGTGGCAGCGCAGGCTCGTCCACAATCGTGGTGCCGGCCAATGCGCTCGAAGCCTTTGGTGATGCGTTCAAAATGCTGAAAGGCCGAGGATGAACGCGCTTCTGGAGCTGTGGTGGGTCTGGGGGGCTGCCGCAATGATCTTTGCCGTGGTGGAGCTTTTGGTGCCGGGCTTCATCTTTCTGGGCTTCGCCATCGGGGCGGGCGTGGTCGCCCTCGTGCTTGTGCTGGGCTTTGCGCCGGGGCTCGCAGCCCTTCTGGTGCTCTTTGCGGTTCTGTCGCTTCTGGCATGGCTCGGCCTGCGCCGCGCGTTTCGTCTGCCCGAAGGTCAAGTGCGCCGCTTCAAGGACGACATTAACAGCTGAGGCCCCTTGCGGCCCGCAGCGCGCTGCCGTCCGGTGTTCGCTGGACAGCAAAGCCGATAGGTTGGGCCCGAATCGCACCATCTGAAGTGCACCGCCTCAAGGAGACGCGCGCCCATGTCCGAAGACCCAGAGACTCCTCCCCTGCAATTTGGCTGGGAAGAATGGATTGGACTGCCAGCGCTTGGCGTGCCCGCCCTGCGCGCCAAGGTGGATACCGGGGCGCGCACCTCGGCGCTCCATGCGTTCGATATCGAGACATTTGGCCCTGCCGCCAAACCAAAGGTGCGTTTCACCCTGCATCCGATCCCGGGCCGCGACGATCTGGTGATCGCCTGCTCCGCGCCCATCATCGATCGGCGCGAGGTCACGTCATCGAACGGCGAAAAGGAATCGCGCTTCGTGATCGAGACACCCCTTGAAGTGGGCGGCGACACATGGCCCATCGAGATTACCCTGACCAATCGCGGGAGCATGGCAAGCCGTATGCTTTTGGGGCGTCAGGCATTGAAAGATCATATCTCCATCGTCGCCACCGACCGTTTCTTGCAGCCGGAGCTGAGCTATGACGTCTATCACACTGCGAAAATGCGCCAAGCCGCGCCGGACCGCGCGCTGCGGATAGCGGTGCTCAGTCGCGAAGATAACTACTCCACCCGCCGTCTTGTTGAAGAGGGCGAGACGCGCGGCCACACGGTCGAGGTGATCGACACCACGCGCTGTTACATGGCGATCAATGCGATGGCCCCCGAAGTGCATTACGATGGCAAGCGCCTGCCCCGGTTTGACGCGGTGATCCCTCGGATCGGCGCGTCGATCACGCCTTATGGTGCGGCCATCATTCGCCAGTTCGAGACAATCGGCACATGGTGTGTCAACGGCTCGGCGGGGCTCACGGCGAGCCGTGACAAGCTGCACGCGCATCAGATCATGGCGCGTGCCAAGATCGGCATGCCCAATACCGCCTTCGCCGCAAGCCCGCGCGACACAGGCAACCTCATCGGGCTGGTGGGGACCGCGCCGCTTATCGTGAAACTGCTGGAAAGCACGCAAGGCAAGGGCGTCGTGCTGGCCGAGACCAAGAAGGCAGCCGAGAGCGTGATCGACGCGTTCAGGGGACTGAAGGCGAATTTTCTGGTGCAGGATTTCGTCAAGGAATCCGCGGGCGAGGATATCCGCTGTCTGGTCATCGGCGGCAAGGTGGTGGCGTCCATGAAGCGCACCGGGGCCGAGGGTGATTTCCGCTCCAACCTGCATCGCGGTGGCAGCGCAAAATCAGTGCGCATCACCAAGATAGAGCGGGAAACAGCCCTGCGTGCTGCCAAAGCGTTCAACCTCAATCTGGCGGGGGTGGACCTCTTGCGCTCGGAAATGGGGCCGAAAGTGCTGGAGGTGAATTCCTCGCCCGGTTTTGAGGGGATCGAAGGCTCCACGGGCAAGAATATTGCAGGCCTTCTCTATGAGACGATCGAGGCGCGCGTGCGTCCGACCCCGATCCGGCGCCGCAAGGGCGGTTGACCCCGCCACATGCCACCCCTCAAATCTGTCGGCGCGCGGCCCCTAGACGAGCGGTCGGATAATTCCTATATATTCAGTCAGAAAAGACCGCAGGATACACCATGACCGAGACCCCCCAACCCTTCGAGGGTGCCCCCCTCATCGCCCCCTCCAGCACCGAGCATCCGCTCTATGAGCAGGCGGTAGAGGCGTGCAAATCTGTGTTTGATCCGGAAATCCCAGTAAATATCTATGATCTTGGCCTGATCTATACAATTGATATCGATGATGAAAATGCAGTCAAAATCGCCATGACCCTGACCGCCCCCGGCTGTCCTGTCGCGGGCGAGATGCCTGGCTGGGTCGCGGACGCAATTGAGCCCATTGCGGGAATCAAGCAGGTCGATGTGGAACTGGTCTGGGAGCCGCCCTGGGGCATGGATATGATGAGCGACGAAGCCAAGCTGGAGCTTGGCTTTATGTAACTGCCGCACCGTGCGACCCGAAAGCGCCCGGTGTCACGCAAAATCTTGAGATTTCTCCGCAAAACGGTTATGATCCTTGAGTAATAAATGAGGTGACCACGATGTTCGGAATTCCCGGAAAGCAGGCCGTCACGATGACGGACAAGGCTGCTGCCCAAATCTCGAAGCTGATGACGAAAGACGGCCATCAGGGCCTGCGCATCGGCGTGAAGAAGGGCGGCTGCGCCGGGATGGAATACACGATGGATTACGTGACCGAGGTCGACCCATTGGACGAGGTGGTCGAACAAGGTGGCGCGCGCGTGATGATCGCGCCGATGGCGCAAATGTTTCTCTTCGGCACCGAGATCGACTATGAGGTGGCGCTGCTGGAATCCGGCTTTAAATTCCGCAACCCCAACGTGACCGAGGCCTGCGGATGCGGCGAGTCTATCAAGTTTGCGGAAACGTAAAGCGACTTAAATCTCTACAATTAAACAGTTTTCAAGAATACGCCTTGCGCGCCTCGTCGCAATGCAGGACACTGCATGCGTGGTATTCGGAGGGGCGGTATGCGGCGTAAATTGGCGGCTGGAAACTGGAAGATGAACGGCACTCGCGCCGCTTTGGGTGCGCTGGAGGCCTTGTCGCGCGCCCATGCGGACCCGTCGGTCGATATCCTGATCTGCCCCCCTGCCACGCTTCTGGCTGAGGCCGTTGAGGCGGTCGCGGCCTTCCCTCTTGCCATCGGTGGGCAGGATTGCCACGCCGAGATCGCGGGCGCGCATACGGGCGACATCTCCGCCGAAATGCTGCTCGATGCAGGGGCTACAGCCGTCATTCTGGGCCATTCCGAGCGGCGCGAGGCGTATGGTGAGACCTCAGAGGCCGTGCGCGCCAAGGCTAAATCCGCGCAGGCCGTGGGGCTTACCACCCTAATCTGCGTCGGTGAAAGCCTGACCCAGCGGGAGGCTCAAAACACTCTAGATATTATCGGAGCACAGCTTGCATTATCCATCCCCGACACGTCCACGGCCGAGAATTGCGTCATCGCGTATGAGCCTTGCTGGGCCATCGGCACGGGCCTCACCCCCACGCCTGCGCAGATTGCCGAGGTGCATGGCTTCATCCGCGCCACCCTTACGGCGCGATTCGCGGACGCGGGGGACATGCGCCTGCTTTATGGCGGTTCGGTGAAGCCGGGCAACGCGGCAGAAATCTTCGGCATTGGCGATGTGGACGGAGCACTTGTGGGGGGCGCCAGCCTCTCGCCTGCGGATTTCTCCCCCATTATCAAAACGCTGGAAGCCGCTCTTTAACTTGAATCCAGCGGCAGGATGGTGGTCGATTTGATCTCTTCCATCGACAAGAGCGCCGTTACGTTATGAACTTTCACCTCTGAAATCAGCGCTTGGTAGAACGTGTCATAGGCGCGCGCATTCGCGACCCTCACCTTCAGGATATAGTCGATATCACCGGCCAGCCTGTGCGCCTCCTGAACCTCGGGCCGGTCCTGCAGCGCTTTCAGAAACCGCTGCTGCCAGCCCGCATCATGCTCGGAGGTGCGGATGAGGACGAAGAAACACGCCTCAAACCCCAGCGCCTCTGCGTCCAGTAGGTAGGTCTGATGGCGGATCACACCCGCCTCGCGCAGCTTGCGAATCCTGTTCCACACAGGGGTCTTTGAACTGCCCACCAGCTTGGCAATATCGTCAAGCGATTGCCCGCCATCGCGCTGCAACTCACGCAAGATTTTCCGATCCAGATCGTCGATGCGAACAGACATTCCGCATATTCCTTTTTGCTGGAACATCGCCCCAACGCGCCTGAGCGGTTGGAACACACGTCCTTAATCACCGGCCTATATGGCGCCAAGGGGGGAATAAATTCTATATTACGGCGAACGTCAACCAAGCCCGAGGCCGCTCCATGCAACATTTCCCGATCTTCATGGCTCTCGCCGGGCGCCGCGTGATCCTTTCGGGCGGTGGCGATGCGGCAATGGCCAAGCTGCGCCTCTTGATGAAGACCGAAGCGCATCTGACCGTTTTCACCCCCACACCTGTCCCACAGATTGAAGCTTGGGAGGCCGAGGGCCGCTTGCGGATCATGCGCCGCGCGATGGAGCCGGGTGACGCGCTTTGTGCAGCACTCTTTTATGCCGCGGATGAGGACGCCACCGAGGATGCACGCACCGTTCACCTGGCGCGCGCAGACGGGGCGCTGACCAATATCGTGGACAACCTCGCCGACAGTCAGTTCATCACACCTGCCATCGTGGACCGTGACCCGGTCACCATCGCGATTGGGACCGAGGGCACAGCCCCCGTGCTCGCCCGCGCTATCAAGGCTGATATCGAGGCGATGCTGCCTGCACGTCTCGGCCCCCTCGCCCGCGCCGCCAAAGGCTTTCGCCGCGTGGCAGAGGCGCTCCCCGTGGGCCGCGCGCGCCGCGCCTTCTGGACGGAGTTTTTCTTCATCAAGGGCCCCGATGCACTGGACCGCGACGAGACGGCAGACCTGCACAATGTGCTTGACCAGCAGCTGCACACCCATCTCACCGCCCAAAGCGCCAAGGGCCGCGTGACATTCGCCATCGCCGCTGCAGCCGATCCTGAGCTTTTACCGCTCAAGACCCGCAACACGCTGCATGAGGCCGATCTGGTGCTGCACGGGCCAGAGATTGCGCCCGAAATCCTTGAGCTTGCCCGCCGTGAGGCCGCATTCGGGCCGCTCAGCGATGCCACCCACATGACGCACGCCGCGGCCGAGGGCACCCATATCCTCGCTCTCGTCACCACGCCCCCAGCGCCCGCAACCCTCGCCGCCCTGCGCAGCGCTGGGATCGACGCGCTGGTCATCCCCGGCATAGCCCCATTGCCCAATCTCACCATGCTGAAGGAAACCGCCTGATGCTCCGCGAATTTACCCCCAAAGTGATCACCGCCAACGCCCTTCTGGAGGGTGATGTCGTCTACCTCACCGACGCCGGCACATGGACACGGCACCTCTCTGAGGCGGAAATCCTCACCGATGAGGCGGATGCGGAGCTACGCCTTCTCGATGCACAGGCGCAGGCGAGCACCGTGGTCGGCGTCTACCTCGCCGATATGACTCCGACGGAGCATGGCCCCGAGCCCACGCATTTCCGCGAGGGTTTTCGCCGCACGGGTCCCTCCAATTACAACCACGGCAAGCAAGCGGAGCGCGCATAATGTATCGCTACAACGCGTTCGACACCGCCTTCATCGCCGAGCGGAACGCACAGTTCCGCGCCCAAGTGGAGCGCCGCATCGACGGCAGCCTCACCGAGGATGAGTTCAAGCCCCTGCGACTGATGAACGGGCTCTACCTGCAACTGCACGCCTATATGCTCCGCGTGGCGATCCCTTACGGCACGTTGAACAGCGCCCAGATGCGTCAGCTCGCCATGATTGCGGAGCGCTGGGACAAGGGCTATGGCCACTTCACTACGCGCCAGAATATTCAGTTCAACTGGCCCAAGCTGCGCGATGTGCCCGACATTCTCGACGCGCTGGCCGAGGTGGAGATGCACGCGATCCAGACCTCCGGCAACACGATCCGCAACGTCACGGCTGATCATTTTGCGGGTGCTGCTGCGGATGAAGTCGCCGATCCGCGCCCCGTGGCCGAGCTGATCCGCCAATGGTCCACGGATCATCCGGAATTTCAGTTCCTGCCGCGCAAATTCAAGGTCGCCGTCACCGGCAGCCCCAATGACCGCGCCGTGACGGCGGCCCATGATATCGGGCTGCGCATCGTGGAGCGGGATGGTAAGATTGGTTATCAGGTGCTGGTCGGTGGGGGCCTTGGCCGCACGCCGATGATCGGCAAGCTGTTGGCCGATTTCCTGCCAGAGGCGGATTTGCTGCCTTACATCGAGGCAGCGGTCGCGGTCTGGAACCTGCTGGGGCGGCGCGACAACAAGTATAAATCCCGCATCAAGATCACCGTGCACGAGCATGGCATCGACGACATCCGCGCCCGCGTGGAGGAGGCGTTCGCCCGCATCAAACCTACGTTCAGCGGCGTGGACCAAACCATGCTGGCCGCGATCCGCACACAGTTCGCCCCGCCCAACCTGCGCGACGGCAGCACGCACCATTACGACGCGGCCTATGTGGGCAACGCCATGTTCCGCGCCTTTGCCGATACCAACCTCACGGTGCACAAGCATCCCGATCATGCCATTGTGACGATCAGCCTAAAGGCCCATGGCGCGCCCCCCGGCGATGCCACGGCGGATCAGATGCGACTTATGGCCGACCTCGCCGAGCGGTACGGGTATGACGAGCTGCGCATCAGCCATGAGCAGAACGTGATCTTGCCCCATGTCCACAAATCCGACTTGCCCGCGCTTTACACAGCGCTGCGCGAGGCCGGGCTCGGGACCGCCAATATCGGCCTCATCTCCGATATCATCGCCTGCCCCGGCATGGATTACTGCGCGCTGGCCACCGCGCGCTCCATCCCCATTGCCCAAGAGATTGCGCTGCGCTTCGACGAGTTGAAGCTGGAGCATGAAATCGGTGAGATGAAGATCAAGATCTCGGGCTGCATCAACGCCTGCGGGCATCACCATGTGGGCCATATCGGCATCCTCGGTCTCGACCGGGCGGGGGTGGAAAGCTACCAGATCACGCTTGGCGGCGATCACCGCGAAGACGCCCGCGTGGGCGACCGCACCGGACCGGGCTTTGCCGCAGATGAGCTTCTGCCGGCGATCGAGCGGATCGTCTATGCTTACCTCGATCAGCGCAGCGGGCCGGAGGAGACATTCCTCGCCACCTACCAGCGGCTTGGGATGGCGCCGTTCAAGGCCGCACTTTATGACGAGGCGGCCTCCTATGCAGCCGAGTAATCCCACCGCGGATACACGGGCAGGCGCGCTCAACGATTGGTATCGCTTGCACGCGGCGCAGGAGGTTCTGAACCATGCGCTGCGCGCGCCTGAGACTGGGCAATTGGCGTTGGTCTCAAGCTTTGGGGCGGAATCGGTGGTGCTGTTGCACATGGTCTCGGTGATTGACCGGGCGACGCCCGTGCTGTTCATCGACACCGAGATGCTGTTTACCGAGACGCTGGTCTACCAACAGGAACTGGCCGAGCGGCTGGGCCTCAAGACCCTGCACATCATCCGTGCGGGCGCGGAAGACATCGCGGCCACCGACCCCGACGGCACGCTGCACCAGACCAACCCCACCGCCTGCTGCGCCTTGCGCAAGTCCGTGCCGCTTGAGGCTGCGCTCAAGGGCTATGACGGGTGGATCACCGGGCGCAAACGCTTTCAGGGCGGCGCACGCGCGGCGCTCGATTTCTTCGAGGTCGAAGAGCCTTCGGGCCGCATGAAGGTGAACCCCCTGGCCCATTGGCGCCCCGAGGACGTGCGCACCTATATGGAAGAAAACCGCCTGCCCCGGCATCCGCTGGTGGCCAAGGGCTATCCCTCCATCGGCTGTGCGCCCTGCACCTCGCCCGTGACCGCCGGAGAGGACCCGCGCGCGGGCCGCTGGCGCGGGCAGGCGCAGTCCGAGTGCGGCATTCATATTGAGAACGGCCGGATCGTCCGGCCCCCAAACACCAAACACACTCAAGAAGGAGAAACCGCATGAGCATCCTCGTGACGGATCAGGGCTTTGGGCCCGATGACTGGACCGCACCGATTGCAGCGCTCAACGATGCCCATGACGGGATCGGGATTGACCTGCCCTCCTCCGCCGATCCATTGGAGCTTGCCGGGCGCTTGCCCGAAATCCCGCTGATCCGTGTGGATTTCCCGAGCTTCGCCGATGGGCGCGGCTTCACCATTGCTCGGCAGCTACGCCTCATGGGCTTCAAGGGCCGTTTGCGGGCGCGGGGCCATGTCATTGCGGATCAATACGCGATGGCGCGGCGCGCGGGCTTTGACGAGGTGGAGATATCGGGCGATCTCGCCGAACGCCAGCCCGAGGATCAGTGGATGGCGCGCGCCAATTGGCAGGCACATGACTATCAGGAACGGCTACGCGGCTGATTGCCCCCTTTATCTGATCTCTATCAAAGCCTAAAAGGAGGGGCCGGTGATATCCATCGGCCCAAACGCCTTATGAATGAGATATTACCTGTGACGCAATCCGCCGCCAAAGCCGTGCCCGAAAAGGCCACCCCCACCCTGCCCGACGCGGCAACTGTGACAGCGGTGACGCACTGGACAGACAGGCTTTTTTCCTTTCGTGTGACGCGCCCCACGACCATGCGTTTTCGATCGGGTGAGTTTGTGATGATTGGCCTGATGGGTGATCCACACCCCGAGACGGGCAAGCAAAAGCCGCTCTTGCGGGCCTATTCCATCGCCTCGCCCTCTTGGGATGATGAGCTGGAGTTCTATTCCATCAAGGTGCAGGATGGGCCTCTGACCAGCCGGCTGCAACATATCGAGCCGGGTGATGAGATCATCCTGCGCCCCAAACCCGTGGGCACGCTGGTGCATGACGCGCTTCTGCCGGGCAAACGGATTTGGTTCTTTGCCACGGGCACGGGGTTTGCGCCCTTCGCCTCGCTGCTGCGCGATCCGCAAACCTACGAGGATTACGATGAGGTGATCATCACCCATACCTGCCGCGAAGTGGGTGAGCTGGCCTATGGCGCGCAGCTGATCGACGAGATCCGCAAGGATGAGATGCTGGCTGAGCTGATCGGGACAGGCTTTGCCGACAAGATCCGTTACTACCCCACCACCACCCGCGAAGAGAGCCCCAAGATGGGCCGGATCACTGATCTCATGCGCTCGGGCGACCTCTTTGCTGATCTGGGAGTGCCCCCGCTCAACCCGGAGATGGACCGCGCGATGATCTGCGGGAATATGGCATTCAATCTGGAACTCAAAGCGCTCTTTGAGGAATACGGCCTGGTTGAGGGGGCGAATTCAAAGCCGCAGCATTACGTGGTCGAAAAGGCGTTTCTCGACTGAGGCGTCCAAACGCCACGCATTAAAAAACCCGCGCCGGATCACTCCCGCGCGGGTTTAACTTTGCCGTGCGGCAAGATTAGTTGCCGAGGGCCGTTTTCACCTGATCCAGAACACCCGACAGAACTTCGGGATTATCAGCGGCCTGCTGAAGTGCGGCTTTGAGGCCCATCTTCTGCACATCCCCAAGGTTGGAACCGTCAATCATGTCGCTCACGGCGCTCATGTCGAACCCAGCCACGGTCAGCGCGTCGGGCGTGACGTCAGTCCCCATGGAAGTGGCGGTATCTGTCGCTGCATCTGTTGTTGCGCCGTCAACGGCACCTTCGAGCGCCTCAACAGCCGTATCAGCCGCCTCACCTGCGGTGTCGGTCACAGCATCCACTGCACCTTCCACAGCTTCCGTGGCAGTCGCCTCCGCTTCTGCTGCCGCTTCTTCCAGGGCTTGTGCTGCGGCGGCGGCTTCTGCTTCTGCTGCGGCGGCTGCTTCCTCGGCTGC
>ERZ887849.2389-NODE-2389-length-15611-cov-28.229301_pt1 | contig 15611 bp, 13 predicted proteins | sample MGYA00521267_ERZ887849 | MGnify/ENA primary metagenome ERZ887849 (study PRJEB32303, sample SAMEA104408601) | aquatic metagenome | biome: Brackish water; feature: Pelagic; material: water | place: Baltic Sea | collected 2014-06-06T16:11:00 | depth 2,863 m ... | reverse complement strand
CAACCAGTGTGGATATAACACAAAAATAAAATGCAATTATATTAGACACTTGAATAAAAAGATAAAATGTGTTACAATTGTTGATTCTAAACATATAAATGTTGATCCGAAGTCTATAGAAGTTGATCCGAAGTCTATAACAATTGATCCTAGTTCTATGGATGTTGAACAAAGAACTATGAATATTGAGTCTGTAGATTATCATAACATTGATGATATCTTTGTAACGTGTATAAAGTGCAATATTACATTACGTAAGAAGAATTACAAGGGTCATTCGAAAATATGTAAGGGTGTTCCATCAAATTATTGTGAATTTTGTAAACAAGAATTCAAGTCTCCATCTTCAAAATCGCATCATAAAAAACGATGCAAGCTTAATCCAATCAACATGGAGATCAAGGTACCCACGTCGACCAGCACCACGGAGGTGTCCACGTCCAATATTGCGACACAGATCGTGAACAACTATTACGTGAATAATTCAATAAACAATTCGACTGTGAATTCGACTGTGGATAATAGTTCCACGAACAATAATAACACGGTGAACAATAATAACAACATTACATTCACAAGCTTCGGACGTGAGAATTTGGAACACTTAACGAGTCAGGTGATGATAGATCCTCGGTTAAACAATATCCGCAAGTGTTACCGAGACACGGTCGATTTGTCGCACTTCAATGCGGATCACCCGGAGAATCACACGATACGTAAAACAAACCTAAAGAGCAATCTCATCGAGTTTCGGACACATCAAAACAAGTGGGAATATGAAAGTGACAAGGCGGGATTCCGAAAGATACGGAAGAATCTGGAAGACAAATTCAAGACCAAGTTTGATGATGTGGACGATATGACGTTAACGGCGTTTAATGAGATGTTGTATCGTCAAACTCAACGAGGACCGCTTCCGGAGGAAGAAATTTTAAACAAATACAAGAGTATCAAATATGTGGAAGCGATGTGCGACGCGGAGGTGGAAAAGCAACGAATCAAGTACTTGGACGAGATGGAACTCCCACACGATCACAACATACCAATTTACGGAAGGCAAGAACTCCGTGTAAAGGAAAATGAGCTTAGAAAAACATACGGGCTTCCGTTAAAAACGGAAATTGAGTTTGTTTCGTGTACCGAAAGATGGCGCCGGGAAGATTAAGATAAATGATTACGTTTTACTAACCAATCACTGTACTCCAATAACAATTGTTTACAAAAACGCTCGTAAGAGTCGTATGAATTTTCACCGTGTATACCAATGCTTTGTGTGCTCCTGGATTTAAAAAACCTGTCCACTATGACTTCAAAATTGTCCTTCATCTAATACTATTCATAACACAAAAATATTAGTATACTTATACTTGGAAGGTTTCGCCCTTACCGAAAATATTGGTAAATTCCAATGATTTGTCAATGTTTGTCGAAACCCCTCGATCCAATGGTACCGGCAATTGTTCGATATCCCTGCGATAATTCATGTAAGATTGCATATTGAAGACAATATTTTGAACACATTCTTCAATCACCAACTTGTTCAATTTTAGTATCTCATTTTGTATATTTCCTGGACATTGGGTATTGGCGTTTAGTTTGTAATGCTTGTGCATAAAATTGAGTAAATCTATTTTGGATTGAGGTCCAATGTCGATGTTTGTCATGGACTTGACTGATGCAATAATCGAATATTGTAAAGTGTGAATATTTGTTTCCGAGAAGAAGTGGTTCAACACATCAGACGTACCATCTGTCCTATATTCACGTGTATAGCTGTTTGTCATTTGGTATAATCATACATATTATTTTTTAAAATTATTATTCATTTAAAAATATAATCACTTAAAGAGTTATACGTCGAAACTCTATTAAGAAAGTGGTAATCTGAACGATGTCTTTAGACTTGATTTGGTCCACATATAATACTTTATCAAAACAAGAAGAAGACGTCGAAGTGGTATCCACCGACATATGCAATATATGTGGGTCACACTCAATAGTACAAGATTTTGCGCAGGGAACACAAGTGTGTACGAACTGTGGCAATATACTGGAAAGTTCCATCATGGATAACAGACCCGAGTGGCAAAATTCATTCGACGAATCTGGGCCAAGTAAAGATAATTCCAGATGTGGATGTCCGATAAATCCTCTGTTGGAAAAGAGCTCTATGAGTACGATGATAAAAACGAACAAGTACATGTTCATGAAACGATTACACAACCAAATGTCTATGGACTACGTGGAGAGAAGTCGATATCACGTATTTGAGCGCATCAACAGGATGGCGAACGATAAAGGACGATTGTCTTCGAATGTCATCGAACAAGCCAAGTATTTTTATAAAATTTTGTCGGAACGCAAGCTATCACGAGGTGTAATCAGACAAGGACTTATAGCCTGTTGTATATTATATGCCTGTAAATATTGCAAAGTGCACAGATCGATTAAGGAAATATCACTCATGACCAATGTAAGCATTCCGACGTTAAACAAAACAACGAAAATATTCATTAAAGTCATGTCCGATGTATTGAACAACGATGCGAGTGAAAAATACGAGTTTGATGCCACAGAAAGTTATCATTTGATTTCAAGGTTTTGTAATTTACTCAATATCGAAAACCATAAGGATAAAAACAAATTTGTCAGGAGAGTGAGGAACATAGACGAAGAACTAAAAACAGTAGGTTTGCTGGATTGTAAAACACCGTCCGCGATAACCTCCGGTATAATAATGTACGTATGTGACAGAGAACCCGTAGTGAGTGTTAATAAAACTGAAATTTCTAAACTGTTCAATGTAAGTTTGGTTACAATTAACAAAATAGTCAAGTTGATAGACGATTATTATAAAAATAAGTATTTATTGTATAATGCCGAAAATACTTAAAGTGTCATGTATCATGCCAACCAAAAACAGAGCGCACTTTGTTCGAAAATCAATTAAAATGTTCAAGAATCAGTCTTATCCTAACAAGGAACTAGTCATTATTGATGATTCAGATGAACCCCAAAACATAAAAACGACGGATGAAATACAATATATTCATTACACAAACAGCTGTTCCATTGGAAGTAAACGGAATATAGGAATTTCTCGCGCAAGTGGTGATGTCATACTTTTATGGGACGACGACGATTACCATGGAAGTGACAGAATTGCGAACCAGATAGCGGCGTTGGTAAGGTCCAAAAAGCATGGAATTGTGTACAATACATGTGTGTATTACAATCTTCCTTCAGAGACTATGTATGTGTTACCCCAAAAAATTCACAATGAATTATGGAAATATGGATACATTGCGGGCACTTTTATGTTTTACAAAAAGTTGTTCACTATCGGGATCAAATTCAAAAACCAAAATTTTAGGGAAGATATTTTGTTCATTGAAGACATCTTGAATCGTGGTTTCAAAATCGCCACATTCAAAATACCTGCCGGTGATTTCGTGTATGTCAAACATGACGCCAGTTCGATGAAAGTGAACGACGCGTACGCACACAAAACCCTAAAAATATCTAAGAAAGATTTTTACTCGTTATAAATTCTGTACACGTAGCGAACCATTGTTCAGAAAAATGGAATTGTAAGATACGCCGAAAATATGAGCCGTACAGGACTGTTCAACAAATTGATTTCGTGTCAATGTTATTTTGTTGTTTCCCGACATTTTGTCGAAGTTTAGGCTACCACAAGGTTGCGTGATGTGGGACGACAGATTGAACGGAATGACGTAGACAAACGTATCTGGTGTTCTTATATGAGGTTGCTTGAGTCGATACAAACTAGCGGATATGTTAGTGTCTTCATTCGTCAAAGGAATATTATTAATTGTTATTTTAATCTGGGACAAGGGCAAAAACTTGAAGTGTAAATTGTTGTCGATATTATGATTAGATATTAAAACTATCAAAAGCTCCACAATGTTGCCTTTCAATTTAAAGGTATCTGTGGTTAGTTTTTGATTCTTCTCAAACTGAATAGTAGTTTCTTGTATTTGTGTAAACAAAAGCTCGGAAGAATTGTTATTGAACAAGTTTTTCTCAAAGTACGATAATCTGAAATGATCGTAATACAGACTTACTTTAATTTTTGTATTGGAGATGCTTTCAAGAATTTTGTAAAAATTGATATAGACATGCTGAGATATTTCATTGATTCTCATTCCAACTCCGATTGTGTTTGACGCAATATCTTCTTTGAAAATCAGTTCCGATAATGACCTCAGTGTAACGAGTATAGATAAAGGCTTTTTCTTTGACATGAACAACGGAAAATATTGTTGATCCATCGCAGATTTCATAAACGGGATTTCGATGTAACACGTTCTCGATTGTTCGTTCAAACTGTATTTGGAGTTGTAGTATCCAATCATTGTACAATTTGCCACGTAATGCGATGCCACAGTGTCGGTTAAGAAACGAATCTGTAAATAATTCCCGGAACACTTGTAGATTTCATAATCGCCTACCAATAACTTGATTTCCTTTATTACGGCGTTACCCACTGAATTTATCCATTTATAGTTAAGATCGAGTATAGGAAAGTCTACACGTAGAAACATGTTACCAATCATGTCAATGTCTGTCTCGTCAATCTGAAAAACAATGTTCCTTTCGTGCGTAAGGTCCACATATCCCTTGTCGATATGCAACGACTCTTTGTCGAATGTTGTGTGTCTCAGATACGACGGATCGAACGGACTGCATGCGCCTACATTTGCATACATAACATCATGTTCCATAGTACTTGATGCCATAACCTGTATTATAGACGCGACACCGTTTCGACCATTTTTTTCATTTTTTTGTTCTGATTCATTCTTTTTCATTTAAAGAACTATATCATAATAGTATATAAATTACTTTTAATTGTATACACTATGGCGAATGAATATTCAACTATTATTTTTCGCAACGATTCTTACAATATTACGGTATTAGGTGGACTCGATGACACACACCAGGATGATGAGTTTAATAATATAGAAGAGGACACATTAAGTGTGTTTGAGGAACCCGATATTTTCGACGACGAGCATCCATGGGATTCTTTGCATGAACGTAGTTTTCGTCATTACCCAGAAATATGGTTGTACGGATACAAATGGTTGGGATTTGACGAAACCTGATATTTTTATGTTTAGACATATTATACAAACACCAAAATATGGGACTATACAATAAAATGAAAAAGACGTACCACAATTTACGCAATAGCACTCCTTTAAAGAAACGTTATTTCAAAGTCATTGACGTTAAGAAGAACTCGACCAGCATGGGTCCCAAGCTGACAAAACCTATCAGTGGGCGCACACCCGTGTCTGCTGCCAAAAAAGCGATGACTAAATTATGTAACAAATCGAATATACCTTGTGACAAGAACAAACAAACACTCACCATTGTATTGCATGAACAAAAAAAGAAGACATTGTCCAACGGCTCTCATCGTTACGTCAACAAGCAAGTCATAAACAAAAACCAGCCTAAATTAGTGCAATACAAATACGATATTCATCGCAAGAAACAAACTAAAAAAGAAGGCACTGTGAACCATAATGACAAGAACGTGTACTACAAATACAAACTTACCGTGAAGAAGGGTACTGGTCGTAAACTGATCAATCCTTAGATTTTTTGTTTTCTTCACACTTTAGTTCTTCAATTACTTTTGTTTCTGGCTTAGTGACTTTCGGTGTGACATTCGGTGTTGGGGTTTCAATAGTTTTTGGGACATCGAGCTTATTAGCGATGTTATCTAGTTGTAGTTTGACGTTCAACAATTCTTTGTACAACAAGTATATTGAATAAATATTTATCAATATACATATGTTCATTATAATTGTATCCAGTTTCTGTATTTGCATCTTTATAATACTATATATATATATTTAGCGTCTACATGGGCGCGCTCTATATACTTGCGTACATATTACATTCTACTATTTCCGTTGCTATATATAATGTAATATTTTTATTACTTAAAGAGTGGTTAGTCAAACCGGTGAATAAGATGGATACCGTAGCTAACACCATTTCGTCTATGACGAACGACAACCTTATGAATCTGTTTGATGACTACGAGACCAAATGGAATATTGAAGACGATATGCAAAACCGTTCAAATATATTCGAAACCCTCCAACGAAAATTCTCTGTTGGATGTGACGACTCGGATAATCTGGATGCCGTGTTTTCCAATCAGAACAAAATATTGCAAGAAATTGAGTCTGAAATGCGAGTCCGTAAACTGATCGACAACAAAGAAAATATTGATAATTTACAGCGATTCAACCGACTTTTGGAGCGAATGCATTATAGTTATTATTTGATGAACAATTATCTGAATCTAAAAAGAACGTTCGCCAAAAGTTATTGTGAAAACTCGGATCCGACATATTTCAAGTACGTTTCTCTGATTTACGAGGACTTGAAACCGTTTCAAAAACTGATTTACAAAATGTTGCGCTACTTCGAGTCGAACAATTTACGAAAGGTGGATGATTGGGTGTACAAGGAGATTACAATACAAGACAAAGGAACGCATGCCTGGACAAAAACGCGTCAGATTATAGATGTGATTCATGAGCAGTGTGCTATGACCACCGAGACGACCAATTGGCAGTTATTCACGTCGGCAAAAGATATGGACGCTCGACTTACCGAATACTTTGTCAAAACGAAAGACAAGCGCTTTCCAACCCTGCAAAAAAACAGACATGTGTTTTCGTTCACGAATGGGGTTTATTTTGCGGTCAATGCCGAAGCACAAGGAATTACATGTAACAATAACGGAACGTTGACGGATTTGTTTGTACCCTACACATCGAACATTTATGATGACATTGACAATTCGGTCGTATCGTGTAAATTTTTTAACAAGACGTTTACGTACGAGGACAATGTTGATAACTTTAGAAAAATTGACACACCGGTACTGGATTCCATTTTCAAATACCAAAACTTATCGGAGGAGGTGTTGGATATTTGTTACATGTTTTTGGGAAGAATGCTTTACAATGTGGGTTCAATGGACAATTGGCAAATCATACCGTTTTTACTCGGTGTGGGTGGAAGTGGAAAGTCGACGATTAACAGTGTCGTTCGTGATTTCTATCAGCATGAGGATGTCGGAATCATAAGCAACAATTACCAGAAAACGTTCGGCATGGCGGACATCTTCAACAAGTTTTTATTTGTGGCTCCAGAAATAAAAAAGGACTGGACAATCGACCAGGCGGAGTTCCAAGAAATGGTGAGCGGAGGAAAGGTCAACGTGAATATAAAACACAAAAACTCTACGGTTGTAGACTGGAGGACACCAGGAATGCTAGCCGGAAACGAAAATCCAGGCTTTGTAGACAACGCGTCTAGTATTCAACGCAGAGTTGTGGTGATTCGATTCGACAAAAAAGTGCAAGACGGAGACCCCCATCTGGACAAGAAATTGGCCGCCGAGATTGACTGTATCATGCGAAAATGCAATTTAGCGTACCTCCATTACGTGAATGGGTTCTACCACAAAGACTTTTGGAAATTCGCACCTGCTTACTTTCTGGAAACTCAAAAACTGATGGCAGCGGCGTCCAACGCACTGGAAGCGTTTCTCAATTCGGATAAATTGGTACTCGATTCAGAAAATTGGATGCCGTTTACAGAATTTTTCAAATGGCTCAACGTTTTTTGTGTCGATAACGGATACAGAAAACCTACAATCAATGTTGATTTCTACAGAGCGCCGTTTGAAAAATATGGAATCAAAGTGCAAATGGTAAGCCAAATTAAATACAACGGGACAACTTTGCGAAATCAAAAGTTTATTTTTGGAGTTGACTTTAAGAAAGATGAACTTGATTGTGTAAATGACGACTTGTGAGATTTTTATGTGATTTACAATAAAATTACATAAAAATCCCGGGCGGGGATCGAACCCGCATTTATAGATTAGAAGTCTATTGCTCTATCCATTGAACTACCAGGACGAATAAAATAGTCGCATATAATATATGGAACCAAATAGACGAAACTCTTTAGAAACCAAACGAAACTATTCAGAAACCAAACAAGACGAATCGTCAAAATATTTGATTGACTATTTGTTGCGAGAACAAAAAAAACGAGATCATGAAATCGCAAAGCTTAAGAAAGATATCCAAACATTAAAAAAAGAGCTGCAAATTTACACCAATTTTCTTAATGAGAACATGGGATATCGATGATATCTTAATTGGTTTATTTCTTTAATTTATTTTTACTTAAAGAATGATTTCCCCTAAATCAACAACTGTATGGTACAATTATGGACCTCTTAAGCAACGTACACGGCGCTCTGAATTGTACACTCATTCGGCCTTATCAGCCCGAAGGGTGTTTATGGATGGTCAAACGTGAAACTGAAAGTATATTCATTGATGATGAACGCATTCCGAATGGTGGCATCTTGGCGGATGAAGTCGGGCTTGGAAAAACCATTCAAGTGTTGTCCGTGATTGTCGCGAATCCCAAAAGGAGGACGTTAATTATTGTTCCAAAAAGTATAGTGTCGCAATGGAAAGAGCAAGTCTTGAAATTCGTAAAAAATCCTGTCTTATTTGTTATAGATTCGACCAAGCAAAGTATCGATTTTAATAACGATGGCATCTATCTGATTTCTCAGAGCATTATAAACCACAAAAATGTGAATGTGGGTAAAAGCGGTATACATGACGTATATTGGGACAGAGTCATCATTGACGAGGCGCATTCCCTTCGAAATAAAAAATCGAAATTCTACGAGTCCTGTATGTTGATCAAGTCGGACATTAAATGGGGTGTTACTGCCACACCTGTCATGAATCGTATGTCTGATTTCGTCAACATCATGAATTGGATCGGCGTGTCTCAATATCTGTGTCAAGGTCACAAAAACGTCGTGTCGATTCATTGTGTGTTGCGACGTACAAAAAATGACATCAAAAATTCGACCAAATTCGATTTTAATATGAAAGAATGTCACATTGAAGTCAAATATATTCCATTTGTGAATGAAGATGAGTTGAAGCTTTTTTTGAAAGTGTATAATGAGGAGCGCGAAAAGTTGTTGTACCAGAAAACAAGGAACATTAGCGACTTACTCGAACATCTACTGCGTGTGCGACAGTTATGTGTCCATCCTCAAATATATTTGGACGGGATGACGAAAAAAAAGAAAAATGACTTTGGGAAATGGTCTTTTGACTGTGTCACCAAAATGTATGAGTTGGATAAATGTATTCGATTGCAACCATCGGAAGATAAGACGCTTATTTTCTGTCAGTTTGTACAGGAGATTGATATTTACAAAAAGTATATGGAAACCCAGGGTTATTTGTCGGTACGTTTGGACGGTACCATGAACACAAAAGAACGTGACAGGGCATTGTATGAGTTCAACACGAATCCCGACTGCAAATTGTTCTTTATTCAAATCAATACGGGCGGGCAAGGCATCAATTTACAGCAGGCGAATTATGTATACATCATGTCCCCCAACTGGAATCCTGCCGTAGAATACCAAGCTATAGGACGAGCGTTTCGAACTGGACAAAAGAAGACTGTGTACGTTACAAAGTTTTGTATTTCAAGTGGTAATAAGAGCATTCCCTTCGTCGAAGAAAACATCATCAAGCTTCAGGAACGTAAAAAGATTATCATTTCAGACATTTTGAATGATGAAAGTATTGTCAATGACGGTGTGGTCCATAAAGACTTGGTTTTGAATAAGGAGGAGATATTGAAACTCTTTAATATTTATAATGAAAAATAAATAAAATATAAGTGTATACTAATTTGTTAATACTATGGAAAATGTAGTAGGATTTGAACTTCATGAGAACAAAAACAATACGAGTGCAACAAATTCAAGAATTAATGGAATAAAAGTATCCGATGGAACTAGAACTTATATCCATACCGAGATTCGTATGCCCGGGAATGATAGCGAAGCAAGACAAGAATGCGGTAAAATTTGTTATAGACACGGAGATTGCAACAGTTTCTCCGTAATCAATAATTATTGTTATCTGAGCCATCTTTCCGAGAGTGAAGGTATAACGGTGGAAACCAGTCCCGGCAACGCGTTGTATGTACGCAACGCTGAACAAAACTGTCATTACACGGAAGGAATGGACCCAAGTATTTGGGGTGGGACGGAATTTGAACCCTGTGGAACGTTTTTAGCATCGAATCCTTTCCCAGAAATCGTGTATCCTCCAAGTGTTTCGACTCCAAGTGTTTCGACTCCTCCAGGTGACGTTGATAATGAGGATGATTATTTTTTAAGCGACTTGTTCCCCGAAGATTACGACCCTTTATTTGGGTCGAAAAAATCGGATGGTTATGTATTTATTGGTATAAGTTGTTTGTTTGTTAATTATAATTTTATTATTGAAAACGAAATAAACACCATGAACAACTTTTATCCCGTTCTTGGAGTTTTGTATCGTAACGATTTTATACAAAGAAATTAGTATAACACCATCGATCCAAACACCAATGGATACCATCCCGAATGTATGTCTTCTCCAACCCGAAACATATATATGGACGATCCAAATCGTCTTATATCACCCGGTTCACCCGGTGTACTTGCGTTGATTTCTGATTCGGATTCGGCTATGTTCAATACCTCGTTGATATTAACCACTTTTTTCTTAAAATCGCCACCAATTAACGGTCTGGTTGTGTCATTATTTGAAATGTAAAGCTTGTTAGCACCGGTTTCGTATCTTCCCGCACCGTTTCCTAGAAACAAATTCGATAAGTCGTCAGACCGGTCTGACGTGTCTATTCTTGGAGGTTTTGCTGGCCATCTGGTATCCACGTCGAACAGTCCTGCGTTTTTTAAATCGACAATCATGTCTGACCTCGTTTTACCCATATAATCGATACAAAGATGTTTACACTCGGCACGTAATCTTGCAGATGAAATACCGTTTATGGCAGTTCCCATATTTATATTAAATGTATATATTTTTTACTTAAAGGATAAGGTTAATATATGTTTAAAAGAATTATGGAATTCCAAGTCATTTCATGGGATTCGAATGATATCAACACGGACGATGGTTTGGTGTTTCATATTCACTTGTTTGGTCGAACCAAGTCTGGCGAATCCGTATGCTGTAAAACGGAGTTTCATCCGTACTTTTTCATTGAAGTGCCGGAACATTGGAGCTCGTTGAACAATCTCAAAATAGAGGAATTGTTAAAATCGAATTTCCCGTACTATCTGAAAAAGGACAAAAATCAGATTCTGGACATATCCATGGTGCGTCGCAAAAAGTTTTTCGGGTTTACGAACGACCAGTTGTTCTATTTCATACGTGTCACATTTAAAAGTAAAAAAGCATTTAGTAACGCATTTTACGCTTTGAAGAAGACAGGATACCGCGACAAGCTCTATGAGGGAAACATTGACCCTATATTGCGCTTCATTCATATTCAGAAATTAGAGTCAACCGGGTGGGTCAAGGTTTCGAATTTCACAAGTACAATAGAAGATGATATCGATAGTGAAACCTGCTGTGTGCACGAAATCAATGTGCCTTCTTGGCGAGATATAAACCCGTTGTCCAACGACGAAACGGGACCGGTGATTACCGCCTCATTTGATATCGAAACCTACAGTGAAGACGGGAGCTTTCCGGACCCTGAATCGACATCGAACTATTGCCCGGTGATTCAAATCGCCACCACCTTCCAACGATACGGAGAAAAGGAACCGTTCAAACGGAATCTAATCACGCTGAATAAATGCGACCCAATACCGAATGTGGATATCATCGAATGCAAGAGCGAGAGAGACCTTATTTTGAGTTGGGTCTCTTTGATTCAAGAGGATGACCCAGATATTATTGTTGGGTACAATATCTGGAAGTTCGATTTGTCGTACATGTACAAAAGAGCAAACAAGTTACAAATAGAAGACAAATTCGTTTTGAACCGATTCAAGACACAGCCTTCTAAATTGTACTCTAAAAAATTTTCGAGTTCCGCGTATGGCGAAAACGCATATGAAATGGTGGAAAGCATTGGAAGAATGCAAATCGATTTGTTGGAGCTGTACAAAAGAGAGCACAAACTGGTCAAATACAGTTTGGATGCAGTATCCGAACACTTTTTGGGAGACAAAAAGGTGGACATGCCTATCCCCGAGATGTTTGAAAGGTTCAAACGGGGAACTCCTGAGGATATGGCGGCTATAGGAAAATACTGTGTGAAGGATACAGAACTGCCTTTGAGACTGATGCAAAAGTTGGCAAATTTACCGAATCTGATAGAAATGGCGAAAGTCACATTCGTCCCTATGAACTATCTGATTGAGAGAGGCCAACAAATCAAGGTGTTTTCTCAAATCACTCGAGAAACCAGAAAAGAAAACATGTTGGTCAAGGCGAATGTGGACGAAAAAAGTAACGAGTCATTTGTGGGTGCCACCGTATTGAATGCGAAGAAAGGCGCGTATATGGATAAGGTTGTTACGGGTTTGGATTTTGCTTCGCTTTATCCGAGTATTATGCGAGCACACAATTTATGTTACAACACGATTGTGTTGGACAAAACGTACGATAATTTACCCGATATCGAATACGAAACGGTATCCTGGACAACGACCGACAATAACGGAACAGAAAGTAATCATCGATACAAATATGCTCAAAACAAACCTGGAATTTTACCCATCATTTTGGAAAATCTCGCTAAGTCTCGAAAACAAGCCAAAAAAGACATGGCTTCTGCAAAAAAGAACAAGGACGAGTTTATGGAATCGGTATACAACGGAAAACAGCTCGCGTACAAAGTATCCATGAACAGCATCTACGGATTTTGCGCGGCGTTCATGCTTCCTTGTCAGCCCATTTCGGCTTCAGTCACAACGATTGGAAGAAACATGATCGAACAAACAAAAACGCTGGTCGAGAAATGGTACCCCGAGAGCGAGGTGATCTACGGTGATTCAGTGAAGGGTGATACACCGCTACTCTTGAAAAATGACCATGGTGTTCTATTTCAGAGAATTGACGATTTGTTTAATGCTTCAAAAAATATTGAAAATGGAATTGGTACTGCAAAAGAGTATGCAAATATTGAGAATCATGATATTTATGTCTGGAGTGACATCGGATTTACAAAAATCAAACGTGTTATGCGACATTATACAACAAAAAAGATATTCAGAGTTCTTACTCACACAGGTTTGGTAGACGTCACAGAGGATCACAGTTTGCTACTAGACAACGGGTCTGAAATAAGACCGAGAGATACGACAATTGGTACACACCTTCTTCACAACAAACCAACATTTGAAACGAATGAAGTGATCACCGTAAGCATAGAAGAAGCAAAAATAATGGGGTTTTTCTTCGGAGATGGTTCATGTGGAGTTTATGACTGTCTATCTGGGAAGAAAAATACTTGGGTACTTAATAACAGTAATCTTGCTATTTTGGAACAACTACAAGCTATTGCGCCATTTGAGACAAAGATATATGATACTATGAATAGCAGTGGAGTTTACAAAATGAATCTAATTGGTGACAAGTTGGTCGAAATAGTACAAAGATATCGACGATTGTTTTATAACGAGAATAAGGAAAAAATTGTACCAAGCTGTATTTTAAATGCATCCATTGAAATTCTTCAAAGTTTTTATGAAGGATATTATCTTGCAGACGGGGATAAAGATATTAACGGATACAATCGATTCGATTGTAAAGGGAAGCAAGGCACCGCCGGTCTACTGTATGTGGCACAACGGTTGGGTTATAACACATCCATTAATACCCGAAAGGACAAACCAAATATTTTTAGAGTTACATGCTCTAAGAGTAAGAGTAGAAGATGCACAACAAGTATTAAGAAAATTGAGGAAATTGGTACAACTACAGATTATGTCTACGATTTGGAAACAGAAAACCATCACTTTCATGTAGGACCTGGAAACTTGATAGTACACAACACTGACTCAGTAATGGTCATATTTGATACAAAGTCCACCGATTCGGCTGGAAAGCTCAAAGAATCGTTTAAGATGGGCGAGGAAGCCGCTGATAGAATTTCTAAGACCTTCAAAAAGCCAATTGAGCTGGAATTTGAAAAGTGTTACTATCCGTACCTACTGTTCAGTAAAAAACGATACGCTGGACTGATGTACACCAATCCCGAAAAGCCAGACTATATTGACGCCAAAGGAATCACGCTGGTTCGCCGAGACAACACCACGTTTGTGCGCAACGCAAGTAAAAAGATATTGAATATGATAATGTATGACAGGCAGCTTTATGAAGCGATGAACTTTGTACAGAATGAGGCGAGACGATTACTTCGAGGTGACGTGGAAGTGGGAGAATTGATATTAAGCAAATCGTTAAAGTCCTTTTCATATGTACCAGGCTCACGGTCGTCTTATTTGAATGGAGGTATGGTCTACGCGGGATTCAATTTGCTCACAGCACAGCACGAATTCACTCAAAATGTATTTGATAAAAAAACGAATGGGCATGTGACCAAAACAGTTACTCCACCCCCTCACGTGTATCTGGCATACAAAATAAATCAACGAAAACCAGGAGAAGGACCCAAATCCGGCTCACGATTGCCGTACGTGTTTGTGGACACCGGAAATGAAAAGGACTTGCAATACTTGAAGGCGGAAGACCCTTCCTATGTTATCGAACACAATTTGAAATTGGACAGACTCTATTATTTGGAGCACAGCTTGATGAAGCCCGTTGAGAGCCTATTTGAACTGTTCATTGAGAACCCAAGTGAAGAATTGTTCAAAGAAATGATAAACGAATACAAATTAGCGAATGGACTGACTGTAAAAAAGACAAAGGCTGAAAAGGAGTTGGAAAGAGCCAATAAAATTGTGCAGATTGTGTACTGCAAAGGTTTATTCAAGAACGGGAAACCGTGTACATCAAAGGCAAAGGGAGATACCGAGTATTGTGGACGACACAGTTAGTATAAAAACATAATATTATGAATTGTTATATGTTGCGAGGGTTCTTTTGATTAATCGCGCTGGTTTTGTTTATTGTGTATTTATTCGCATTTGGGCACTTGTATGTTAGCTGTATATATTGTGGGACTCGTTTTAAGCGCTGTTGTACGGTGGTTGTTTCCGGAATCAAAAGAAGAAGCTGTTGACAAAAAAAGGAAAACAAACAGCAACCAAACGATTACATAAATAGAAAATTTCACTTAAAGAAGATAGAACCAATAAGTATTACATGAATTACGAAAAGTGTATGAGAGTTGTTTTGGACAAGTAATTTCGATTTTGTCATAATTTCGCAATCGTAAAATAAAATAAATTGTGGTTTAATTTATTTTATTATCATAAAATGGGTTGCGGTGCATCTAGCGAAGTTCAACGTCCAGATGAAACATACGAGGAGTATGTTTCCAGAAAACGCACACAAACAATGAGAACGCTTTTTACAGAAGAAAAACAAATGTATTTGACACACTTGAATCTTTATGGGGGGTAGATGATTTCATTCTTTTAACATTGAATTGAATTCTTCTAACATCGTGCGTGTGTCAGGTATATTACCGCGCAAGATGATTCTGTTCAAATTTAA
>ERZ887849.2388-NODE-2388-length-15622-cov-11.790840_pt1 | contig 15622 bp, 12 predicted proteins | sample MGYA00521267_ERZ887849 | MGnify/ENA primary metagenome ERZ887849 (study PRJEB32303, sample SAMEA104408601) | aquatic metagenome | biome: Brackish water; feature: Pelagic; material: water | place: Baltic Sea | collected 2014-06-06T16:11:00 | depth 2,863 m ... | reverse complement strand
CGTATCTGTCAATCTGACGACGCAAATGTTGGCGACGCTATTTGATTTTCCGTTTGAGGAACGTGAGAAGCTGACATATTGGTCGGATGTCGCTACGTCGACGGAAGGCTCGGATCATTTTCCTGGGCATGAAAAACGCGTCGAGATTTTGCTGGAATGTTTGGAATATTTCACCCGCCTGCGTAAAGCGCGCGCCAATGGCCCAGCAAAATTTGATTTTATCTCAATGATGGCACGCGATGAAAACACCAAAGATATGGATGATATGAATTTCCTCGGCAATCTATTGCTGCTGATTGTTGGCGGCAATGATACGACCCGTAATTCTATGTCAGCCAGCATTAATGCGTGGAATAAATTTCCGGAAGAATTTGCCAAATTGCGCGAAGCCCCGTCATTAATCGACAAAATGGTGGCCGAAGTTATTCGCTGGCAGACGCCGCTGTCTCATATGCGCCGCACGGCGCTGGAAGATATTGAGCTGGGCGGCAAGCTCATCAAAAAGGGCGACAAGGTGGTGATGTGGTATTATTCGGGAAATCATGACGAAGATGTGTTCGATCATCCGCGGCAAGTTCGTTTCGACCGCGAAAACGGCAATCGCCATGTCTCCTTTGGCTTTGGGATTCATCGCTGTATGGGATTGCGCGTCGCTGAATTGCAATTGCGCACATTGTGGCAGTTAATTCTCGAAAAATTCGAGTCGATTGAACTGGTCAGTGAACCGCGCCGAGTGAAATCTAATTTTGTAAACGGCTATTCAGAAATGAAAGTTAAAGTGAAGCGCCGTTCATCTTGATCATTTAGGGGTTTGCGTGACATCTGATAAAATTCGCTGGGGCATCGTGGCCACAGGCAATATTGCTGGGCAATTTGCCACTGATTTGAAACAAAGTCATAGTGGCGTTTTGGCCGGTGCGGCAAGCCGACAAGCCGCGTCGGCGCGCGCTTTCTGCGAGACGCATGGCGGCACCGCCAGCGATAATTATGACGCGCTTTTGCAGCGCGATGACATTGACGCGGTTTACATTGCCACACCGCATAACAGCCATATGGCATGGACGCTGAAAGCCATGGCCGCCGGCAAAGCGGTTTTGTGCGAGAAACCGCTGGGCCTTAATCATGGCGAGGTTTTGCATTTATATGGCGAAGCGGCGCGGCGCAATGTCCTGCTGGTCGAAGCACTGATGTATTTGATGCACCCGCGTATGCATTTGGCCAAGCGATTGATTGACGACGGCGCGATTGGCGAGATTACAGGATTTTCCTCGTCCTTTGGCTTTGCCTTTCCGTTCACCCCCGACCACCGACTATATGACAAGCAATTGGCTGGCGGTGGTATTTTGGACATTGGCATTTATCCGCTGACAGCGGCCCGCTATCTGGTCGGTGAGCCGAGAGGTTTAACCGGCAGTGCCCGTCTGGCGGCCAGTGGCGTCGATGCCGAAGCCCATGCCAGCCTCGGCTATGACGGCTTTGAGGCGACCTTGCATTGCGCCCTCGACACCAATCTGCCTTGGCATATCACGGTTGAGGGCCGTCTGGGCACCTTGCACATTGACCAGCCTTGGCACCCAGGGCCAGAAAATAAGGCTGTGGTGATTACCAATGCGCAGGGTCAGCAAACAACCCATCAAAGCGATGATCCGCGCCCACTTTACGCCATTGAAGCCGACCATATGGGAGCGCTGATTCAGGCCGGCGCGCAGGCGTCGGATTTGGTGTCACCAGACTTTTCTATTAATACCGCTTATTGGCTCGACCGTTGGCGCGAAGCGGCGGGTGTGCGCTATGACGCCGACCAGCTTGGCGATAAGGGGTTTCACGGGGACAGCGTGCGCCTTGGCGTCCATGGGCAGATGCCGCTGGGCAAAATTGCCGGCCTCGATAAGCCGATTTCCAAATTGGTTTTGGGCACCGATAATCAAACCGATGGGCCGACCATGGCGGCCATGGCTGACGCTTTTGTCGAAGCGGGAGGCACGTGTTTTGACACGGCGCATATTTACAGCGGTGGGCTGAGCGAAACGCTTCTGGGCCAGTGGATGAACGCCCGTGGCCTGCGTGAGCAGCTGGTGATTATTGGCAAGGGCGCGCACACGCCGGAATGCCACCCCGACGCCGTCGGCCCACAACTGGATATATCCCTCGACCGTCTGCAAACCGATTATCTTGATATTTATTGCCTGCACCGCGACAATCCGGATGTGCCTGTCGGTCAGTGGATTGATACGCTGAACAGTGAGGTCGCGGCCGGACGTATTCATTTATTCGGCGGCTCCAATTGGACGGCGGCGCGGATTGATGAAGCGAATAATTATGCCAGCCAAAATGGCCTGCAGGGGTTTTCGCTCTTGAGCAATAATTTCTCTCTGGCACGGATGGAAAATCCAGTCTGGGACGGCTGTCTGGCCAGCTCAACCGATGATTTTCAGCAATGGCACGAAGACCGGCAAATTGCGCTGTTTCCTTGGTCGGCACAAGCGCGTGGGTTTTTTCTCGACTGGGCGCAAAACGGGCTGGCGGCGACCCGCCATGGCGCCGATCCGACAGATGAGGAAATGCAGCGCGTGTGGGGCTCGGCAGAGAACATGCAACGTCGCCAACGGGCCTTTGACTTGGCTGAGCAATTGGGCACCAGCGCCATTCAGATTGCTCTGGCTTATGTTTTGCATCAGCCCTTTGCCTGTTTTGCCCTGATCGGCCCGCGCACGCCAATGCAAATGCACGACAGTATTGCGGCCAGCCATATTGAGCTGAGCGCGCAGCAAGTCGCTTGGTTAGATTTGCGCGATTAGCGGCGTAGACAGCGGCCCAAAAACTTCAGCCAATGATTGTTGAGCGCGTGAATGAGCAGCTCAAACCGTTTCGGCGTCAGGGCGCCGCCACTCATATTGCGCACCGTGCTGAGCCGCATCGACAACACCATTTCCTCGCGCATTTTAATCAGAACCGGTGAATCATCGGCGCGGCGTTCGCCCAAAGTGGCGCCAACCGCCTTGAACACGCCTCCAACCAACCGTTTGCCGAGCCAATGATGGCGGATGTCACCAAGCGTGGTATTGGCGTGATAGGGTTTGATGTCATCCGGCGCGGTAACGCTCAAGCCAAGCCCGGCCAGCGCCCCGTCGCCCATCAGCACATAGGGGGTTTCGTGATAGCGGGCGATATTGCGACCGCTGTCGTCATCCAGCGCCACTGTCAGTTTTTCGCGAATATCCGTGCTCGATGCGGCAAACAGAATATCGAAATCTCCGGCCTCAATATCCCAATCGTCAATCGACACATCGAAATAAGAAAAGGCGCGCGCGTCTAGATCAAACAGCACAGTTTGGGTTTCACCGGCTTGCAGGAATATTTTTTGAAAACCTTTAAGCTCGCGCTCAGGCCGATAGGCGGTCGATTCAACGTCGCGAATATAGAGTTGCACCACCTCGGCGGCCGCGCAGGCGCCGGTGTTGGTCAGCTCAACGGCGACCTGCATGGTGCGGGTTTCAGGTGACCATGGGGCAGTGACGCGCGCCTTGCTATAGGCAAATTGGCTATAGCTCAGCCCGTGGCCGAAAGGAAACAGCACCGGCTTATCATGGGTGATGAAATAGCGATAGCCGACGTTCAGCCCCTCGCGATAAACTAGCTGGCGCGGATGGCTGGCAAAATTTTCCTGACTCGGACTATCCGATAAGGTCAGCGGAAAGGTCTCGGCCAATTTGCCGCTCGGACTGATGGTACCAAATAATAAATCAGCCAACGCGCCGGCACCGGCCTGCCCGGCCAGATAAATTTCCAATATGGCTTTTACCTTGCCAACCCAAGGCATTTCAATTGGCGCGCCATTGGACAGCACAACCACCGTATTCGGATTGGCCGCCGCCACCGCTTCAACCAGCGCATCAAGCTGTGGCGGCTGGCGCAAATGCGTGCGGTCAAACCCCTCAGCTTCGAATAAAGCCGGCAAACCGACCATGACAACCGCGCGTTCAGCCGACTTGGCAGCCGCCACCGCTTCGGCAATCAGCGCCTCATCGTCATTGGCCAAATCGACGTCATAACCCTTGGCGTAAACCACCTGATCGGCCCCCAAACGCTGTTGCAGCAACGATAGCGGCGTATCGATTTGATGGGCGTTGACTTGAGAACTGCCAGCTCCCTGAAACCGTGGCTTTTCTGCAAAACCACCGATGACCGCCAGCTTGCCGGTATCAGCCAAGGGCAATAAGGCATCGATATTTTTCAGCAAAACCGCTCCCTCGGCGGCTGCCTTTTGCGCCAATTGGTGATGGGCGGCGAAATCCACCGCCAGCGGTTGACTGTTATGGTCAGCCGCCAAAATCATTTGCGTCACGCGGCTGGCGGCCTGATCAAGATCTTGTTGTGATAAGCTGCCATCGGCAACAGCAGCAGCGGCGATACGGTCATTGGCGCCACCGCTACTCGGCATTTCCAATTCAAGACCCGCGGCAATGCCACGCGGGCGGTCATTGACGGCGCCCCAATCGGTCATCACCAAGCCATGAAACCCCCAGCGGTCGCGCAGAATACCGGTTAATAAATCTTCATGCTCGCTGCAATAATGCCTATTCAGCCGGTTATAGGCGCACATTAATGTCCACGGTTGAGCTTGTTGCACGGTCGTTTCAAAGGCCGGTAAATAAATCTCAAACAAGGTACGCCGGTCGACCAATGTATCGACCACCATGCGGTCGGCCTCTTGGTTGTTGACGGCAAAATGCTTCAAACTCGTGCCCGTGCCAGTGCTCTGCACGCCCGCAACAAAGGCGGTGGCCATTTGTCCGGCGACATAAGGGTCTTCGGCGTAATATTCAAAATTGCGTCCACATAAAGGGTTACGCTTGATATTAACCCCCGGCCCCAAAAGCACGGACACATTTTCCGCCTGACATTCACGGCCAATGGCGGCGCCAACTTCGAAAATCAACTCTCTGTTCCAGCTCGAAGCCAGCGTCACGGCGGTTGGAAAACAGGTCGCCGGCACCGACGCCTGCATGCCCAAATGATCGGCGTGTTGGGCTTGTTTGCGCAAGCCATGCGGCCCGTCGGCGACCATAATGCGCGGCAGATCGAGGCGATCAATCGGCTGCAAATGCCAAAAACTACTGCCCGACATGAGGCTGGTTTTTTCCGATAATGTCATTTGCGCGACGCGCTCTGCGGCCTGTTCTGCGAATTGTTTTGGTTGCTTCATGGTCTTCTCTATCTAACGACGACAGCGACAAGCTTAGAGCTTTTGCGCCGCCGCGTCGATATTTAGCGCGCTGTGTTTCCATCTTTGACCTCAGCCAAAAACCGCTTATGCTCAGCCGGTTAGTGAGAGGTGTTATGGGACAAATTTGGGTCGATTATTTCAAGCATTCGACGGTTCAGTTTTTATTGCTGTCTTTCGCCGTATGCCTATACGCCGTTAATACCTATGCACTGTGGGATCAATGGGCATGGATTTTGCTGATTATTGCCATTGCGCCATTTTATGAGTGGGTGACGCATAAGTATATTTTACACCAAGACCTGAGCGAGACGCCTGGCTGGAAGCGCAATTTTCAAATACGCCTGCACCATGGCCACCATTTGCACCCCGACGATCGCGTTTTACAATTTGCGCCAGCCAGTGCGCTGGTCTTTATGTTTGCCCAACTATATGGGTTTTACGCGCTGATCAGCTGGAGCTGGACCACCCCGCTGATGCCGCTGCTGACCAGCCTTGGCTATTATTTGGTTTATGAGTGGATCCATTTGGCGCATCACACCAAAGCCTATCGGCCGCGCACCAAGTCCGGACTGGCCCTGCAACAAGCGCATATGCGGCACCACTTTCATAATGAAAATTACAATTGGGGCATCACCAATGGCCTGGCTGATGTTTTGCTGAACACGTGGAAGTCGACGCAGGACGTGCCGAAATCTCCGACGGTCAAGAAATTGGCCGGCTATGAAGGGCATATTGATGAGTAGTAAAATCAATATTGGCATCATTGGCACCGGCATGATGGGGCATGAGCATATTCAAAATTTTAATTTGCTCGACGATGCGCATGTGATGGCACTGGCCGACACGGATCAAACGATGTTGGCCAAGGCGGTTGAGCTGAACCAAGATAAAGCCCGCACCAGCGATGATTTCGAGAGCCTGCTCAGCGACCCGCATATTGACGCTCTGGTGATTGCGACACCGAATTTTCATCATATTGATGTGTTGCCCGCCGCCTTGCAGAGCGGCAAAGCGATTTTATGCGAAAAACCGCTATGCACTAATTTGCCGGACACACAGCGGATTTGCGACAGCGTGAGCCAAAGCGGGCAGGTTTTTCAAGTTGGTATGGAGTATCGTTTCAAACCCGCCTTGGCCGATATGATTGCCCGCGTCGATCGTGGCGATATTGGGCGCATGCATATGCTGAGCATTCGCGAACACCGGTTTCCGTTTTTGCCAAAGGTCGCCGATTGGAACCGATTTAACGCCAACACGGGCGGCACATTGGTTGAAAAATGCTGCCATTTCTTTGACCTTATGCGCCGCATTGTCGGCAGTGAGCCAGTCAGCGTGCTGGCCTCCGCCGGTCAAAACGTCAATCATTTGGACGAGCGCTATGATGGTCGGACACCGGATATTTGGGACAATGGCTATGTGATTTTTGACTTCGCCAATGGCGCCCGCGCCCTGCTCGACTTATGCATGTTCGCCGAGGGCTCGCGCCATAGCGAAGAATTGGCGGCGGTTGGCGACAAGGCGAAAGTCGAATGCCTCTTGCCGCAGAATATTGTCACCCATGGCCATCGCGATAGCTGGGAAGTGGAGCAATATCCGATTAATGTCGATGAAGCAATTTTGAAAGCTGGCTATCATTCCGGCGCCACCTATTATCAAAACCGCGCTTTTCTAGATGCCGTCAAAGGGCTTGCGCCGGTCATCGTCAGTGCTGATGATGGGCATCGGGCTGTGGCCATGGGCGTGGCGGCGCAAGTTGCAGCCAGCCAGCAAAGGCGGGTTGAGATGAAGGAGTTTGGGCTATGACGCCGGAAGATGAAAACCTAGTCAATGCAGCGCCACGCTGGCTTGGCGAGCGGCAAATCGGCGCCCTCGGCTTTGGTTGCTGGCGTTTGGTTGGCAGCGACACGCAAGCGGCAACACAGCTGATTTCCTGCGCCCTCGATTTGGGCATGACGTTAATCGACAATGCCGATGTCTATGGCCTCGACTGGGGCGGCACGGCATTTGGCGAGAGCGAGCGTTTGCTTGGCAGCGTTTTGGCGCAAAACCCGACGCTGCGCGATAAAATGGTGTTGGCCAGCAAAGGCTCAATTTTGCCCGGCGTGCCTTATGTCGCCAATGCCGCCTATTTGAACGCCGCCTGCGATGCCTCATTGCACCGCCTGCAAAGCGAGCACATTGACCTGTATCAAATTCATCGCCCCGATATGTTTACCCATCCCGAAGAAACCGCCGCAGCCCTTGATGGGCTGGTCGCTGCCGGCAAAATTTCAATGGTCGGCGTGTCGAATTATACGCAGGCGCAAATCCATGCCCTGCGTAGCTTTCTACAGGCGCCGCTGGTATCGTTGCAAAGCCAGTTTTCGGTTTCGAAATTAGACCTATTGCGCGATGGCTCACTGGATTTATGCATGGAGACCGGCATGACCCCGCTGGCCTGGTCGCCCTTGGCTGGCGGGCAGATTGTCAGCGGTGAACACCAACCGGCGGCTTTAATCTCGGTTTTGGATGGGCTGGCCGCACGCGAAAATGTTGACCGCGCGGCCATTGCCCTTGGGTTCATCTTGGCTCACCCTGCCGCCTGTGTGCCATTGATTGGCAGTCAATCGAGCGAACGGCTGAACGCTGCCACGGCAGCGCTGAGCGTGTGTTTGACACGGCGCGACGTTTACCAAATAATTGAAGCCAGTGAAGGCATCCCCCTGCCCTAAGCCTGAAAAACAAGAAAGCAGCAAATGACCCAAAACAGCTCTGGAAATAATCGTGTGGAAGTCAGCTGGTTTTCAGCCCTTTGCGACGATGACTACCAGTTTTTGGGCGTCGAAGATGCGTCTTTGAAAGCCAGCTGGCCACATTGCCGCGATATTGCGCTGACCGCCGAGGGCAATGGGTTTGATAATATCTTGCTGCCATCGGGCTATGAGCTGGGCATGGATAGTATTTCTTTTGCCGGCGGCATTGCGCCCTTGCTGGAAAAAATGCGGCTTTTGGTGGCTGTGCGCTGCGGCGAGATGTGGGTGCCGCAATTGGCGCGGCAAATGGCAACGCTCGACCAAATGCTGGGCGGACGGCTGACGATTAATATTATTTCATCGGATATGCCCGGCCAAAAGCTGGCCTCTGACCCGCGTTATCAGCGCACATTGGAAACCATGCAGGCGCTGCGCACCATGCTGAATGGCGAGGCTGTGCAAATGGACGGCGATTTTATCAAGCTCGACCTCGAACCGCCGCGCATGCGCACCGTGTCGGGCAAAGCCCCGCCGTTTTATTTCGGCGGCATGTCGCCACAAGCGCGCGATACGGCAGCGCAAGCCGCCGATGTATTTTTAATGTGGCCAGACACTCAACAAGCCGTGGCCGATATTTTGGCGGATATGAAAAAGCGCGCCGCCAGCTATAACCGGCAGCTCAAATTCGGCTATCGGGCGCACGTCATTGTGCGCGAGACTGAAGCCGAAGCGCGCGCCGCCGCTGATCTCTTGGTCAGCCGACTGGATGACAAAATTGGCGCAGAAATCCGCAATCGTTCGCTCGACAGCCAATCCATTGGCGTGCGACGGCAGGCCGAATTGCGGGATAATGCGGCGGCTCAAGGCGATGGTGATTTTGTCGAAGAGAACCTATGGACCGGCGTTGGTCGCGCCCGCTCTGGCTGCGGTGCCGCGATTGTCGGCGACCCTGATCAAGTGCTGGCGAAAATAAACATGTATCGCGACATGGGGATTGAGGCGTTTATTCTATCTGGCTATCCGCATCAGCAAGAATGCGATTTATTCGCCAAATATGTGCTGCCAAAACTACCGCACGGCCCGCTTGCCTTCAGCGATGAGGCATAATCATGCGCATGGGTTTGGATTTAGGCGGCACCAAAATTGAAGCGGTGGTGATTGACGCAAAAGGTGAGATTTTCTGGCGCGATCGACAGCCGACCCCTGCCAACAATTATCAGCACATTATCGACCTGATTGGTACGATCGTGGCGCACGCCGATCGCGATATCGGCGCGCAACTGAGCGTGGGGATTGGTATGCCCGGCTCTTTGTCACCGCGCTCCGGCCGCGTGCGTAATTCCAATACATTGTGCCTGAATGGCGAGAATTTGCAGCACGATTTGGAGAGCAAACTAAACCGACAGGTGCGGCTGGCCAATGACGCCAATTGTTTTGCCCTGTCAGAAGCCACCGATGGCGCCGGCGCCAACGCGCAAAGCGTTTTTGGGGTCATTCTTGGCACTGGCTGCGGCGGCGGTTTGGTGTTCGACAAAAAACTGCAAAATGGTGCCAATGGCATTGGCGGCGAATGGGGCCACAACCCGCTGGCCGCGCCCAAGGCCGACGAAATGCCTGGCCCCGATTGCTATTGTGGCCGCCGAGGCTGCAATGAAGTATGGATTTCAGGCTCCGGCTTTGCCCGTGATCATTTGGCGGTCACTGGTCAGGCGCTCAGCAGCGAACAGATTATCGCCGCCAAGACGCCGGAAGCGCAGGCCAGTTTCGAGCGTCTCTGCGACCGGCTGGCTAGGGCGCTGGGGGCGGTAATCAATCTGGTGGATCCGGAGGTGATTGTTTTGGGCGGCGGGCTGTCGAATATTGAGGCGCTTTATCAGCGCGTGCCGGAAATCTGGCAACAGTATATTTTTTCTGATGTGGTCGAAACCCGCTTGCTGGCCAATCATCACGGCGACGCCAGCGGCGTGCGGGGCGCCGCATGGCTGTGGCCGCAAAGCGCTTGACGGGCTGGCCGCTTATAGCAGAAAATAATTTTATAATCTGAACTGAGAGACACTTATGTATCAAGAAGCTTCCCCCCAATCGACCTTTGAGGCGCTGCAGAATGACCCGCAGGCGCAATTGATTGACTGCCGCACGCAGGCTGAATGGAGCTTCGTCGGCATGCCGGATTTATCGTCGATTGGGCGGGCCGTCATTCAATTGGAATGGCAAGGCTTGGACGGCAAACGCAATAGCCAGTTTGTGGCGCAGGTGGAAGAAAACCTGCCCAAAGATACGCCAATTTATATTCTGTGCCGCTCCGGCGTGCGCTCGGCAGCGGCTTGCACGGTGCTGGCCGAACGTGGGTTCACACAATTATTCAACATTACTGGCGGCTTTGAAGGCAACACCAATGCCGACGGCCATCGCGGCCAGACCGAAGGCTGGAAATACGAACAACTGCCATGGCGGCAACCGTAAGCTGGTTATAGGCGGCTGGTTATAGACGAACGTCGCCGGCGTCGATTTGGCTTTTGAGATCCGGCGTCACCGCTTCCCACTGCTCGGCACTGGCTGGCAACACAAACACCTCATCGTCAAGCTCTTCGACATGATAAGCCTCGCGCTTGAGCACGCTTTTTTGGAATTTAAACGTGCCAGTGACATCCACCTTGCTGCCAATGCGCAAGAACCGGGGCACTGCATAGGGCGGCAGAGCGGCACGTAAATGCGCCGCCAGCGCGTCGCGGTCGAGCGTTTCACCAGCCTTCAAATTGACAAACATCATGCCGCAGCGGCCATCGCGGCCCGGCACTTCGACACCATAGACAACGGCATCTTGAATTTGCGGCCATTTCATCACCGCGCCTTCGACTTCTGTGGTCGCCACATTTTCGCCCTGCCAGCGGAACGTGTCACCAATGCGGTCACCGAATTGAATGTGGCTATGTTTTTGTAGCACCACCAAATCACCAGTGTTGAACCATTGGTCGCCGGTTTCAAACACATCGCGCAAAATCTTTTTCTCGCTCTCGCGCGGGTCGGTATAGCCGTCAAACGGTTGCTGCTCATCAATTTTGATAATCAATAAGCCAGTCTGGCCGACTTTTTGTTTTTTCATAAAGCCGTTGGTATCGCGCACGGGCCGATCGGCCTCAACGTCGAAATCAACCACCGTCCACAATTTGCCGCCATTGGGCGCCCAGCCGACGGTTTTGTCGAAATTAAAAATATTCACAAAACCGCTGTTGCCTTCTGAGGCGCCATAAAATTCATGGATGCGGTTAATGCCAAAACGCTCTTTGAACTGCAACCAAATATCTGGCCGCAGACCATTGCCGAGAATTTTCACCACCCCATGGTCACGGTCGGCAGGGGTTTCCGGCAAGGCCAGAAGATAGCGCAAAAGCTCACCAATATAGAGGAAGGCAGTGGCGTTAAATTTGCGGCAGTCGTCGAAAAACTGACTGGCGCTGAACTTACGTCGCACGGCAAGCGTCGCGCCGCTCATGAGACAGGTGCCCAGACCAATCAGCAAAGCGTTGGAATGGTAAAATGGCAAAGCACAGTAATACGTGTCGTCTTCGGTCATTTCCATGACATTGATGCCAAATTGCATGGCCCCGCGATAAAGCTTCATCTGCGTGGTGATGCTGGCCTTTGGCAGACCCGTGGTACCCGAGGTGAAAATATAATAGCACGGGGTCGCCAATGTCAGCGTCTTCTCCGGCACGATATTATCGCTGGGCTGGTCGAGCAGCAGCGGGGACAAGTCTTCGTAGCCAGCCGGTGGGCCAGCATGATTGCCGTCAGCGATATACAGTAATTTACCCTGATGCTCGGATTCCAACACATCAGACACCGTGTCCATATTGGCCAAACATTCCGAGCCGACAACAATCAGCTTGGGATCAATCAATTTCAAACTATGCGCGAGGGCTTCGGTGGTCTGGCTGGTATTGACCATGCCGGCAATGGCGCCCAATTTCATGCAGGCCAGCACATTGACCAAAACTTCGGGCCGGTTTTCGATATTAATCGCCACCGCATCGCCATAACCGACGCCGCGACTGCGGAAATAATGCGCGGTTTGATTGACGCGCTTGTTCAATCCACCCCAAGTGATCTTTTGGTCTTCGAAAAGAATGGCCGCATAATCGGACAGATTGGCCGCATGGCTTTCAAAATATTCCACCATTGAGCGTTCATCGGTGGCGCGCGCGCCCAATAGAGCGCGCAAATTGCCAATCATGCCGGGGCGCATTAATAATTTAGCGAAACGGTAAATATATCGCGGGGTGGTAATGGTTTGTTCTTTAAGGGCCATGAACGCTGGTCTTTCTCTCAGTTAAACGAGGTAACAATTATCACCCTTCGAGGGCAAAGGCTTTTTGTAACGCCGGACGGGCTTTCAGGCGCGCCACATAGGCTGACAAATTGGGGAAATTATCGGCCAATAGACCCATGCGGTCGGTCATTAAAATTGAATGGCCGAGCATGGTGTCGGCGGCTGAAAAATCACCGGCCAAATAGTCTTTATTGGCCATATCGGCCTCAACCGGCTCTAGAGATTTCAGCAGTAGGCGCTGAGCTTGCCCCAAAACAGTGGCGTCGCGGCGCTCTTCGGGCAATAAAATTGTGTGCACCACAATGGTGTTAATTGGCGGCATGACCATGCCTTCGCAATAATGGAACCATTGCAGATAAATCGGATAATTATCATCGCTTGGCTGCGGCTTGAGACCGCCGTTCTTGTGACGCTCCAGAATATATTCAGCAATGGCGCCGGATTCGTAAATCATCACATCGCCATCTTCCAGCACAGGAATGCGCCCCAAAGGGTGACGCGCCCGATGCTGATCCGATTTCAAATCATTGGGATGAAAGGCCATGGCATTAAGCTCATAAGGAAGGTCTAATTCTTCCAGCAACCAAGCGGTACGCACGGCGCGCGATTGTGGGGCGAAGTGAAGTTTTAACATGTTATTCTCCTGTTTCATAACTATGCCAGCATGTGCCCATTAGGTCGAGAGCCAGTCTGGAAAATTTATTGATTTCTGCCTGTTAGACGATGATTTAAGCGGCTTTATGTCTGTCGCCGCCGCTGCGTGACGGTCTGGCCACCAATCCCCCAATTATCGGTCTCCACCTCGTCGATAATGACAATGGTGGTTTCCGGGTTTTTACCCATGACGCGCTGCAAAACCTCGGTCATTTCTTCAATGACTTGAGCTTTTTGTGCTGCCGTGCTCTCACCCTTGGTGATTTTCAAATTGATCATTGGCATTGATGAAACTCCTGTTTACTGAATGGCTTTATTAATCGTACGGAAAAATGAGAAGGTCGCCAATTCCGAGTCACCGGCGATTTCATCATCGGTCGCGTAAGCATTATTGGCCGATAATTTAACAATCACTGTGCCGCGTGTCGGGTTCACAAAAACAAACTGATTGTAAACGCCAATGGCAGAAAACGCGCCCTCCGTCCCTTCTGGCACCCACCATTGCAAGCCATAGCCCATGACATAATCGGAATTGGGATTGTCACCCGGTAAGAGATGCGGCGCATCGGGGGTAACCGAGGCACGCACCCATGCTTCGGGGACAATCTGGCGGCCATCGCGGCGGCCTTTAAGACGGAACAACTCACCCAATTTAGCATAATCGCGCGCCGTCGCATTAAGCCCGCCAAAGGCCATTTCCACGCCCTCTGAATCAAGCATCCAATAGGCGTCATTTTCCGGCCCCATTGGCAGCCATAGTTTCTCGGTCATATAATCGGTCAGAGACCGCCCGGTAGCTTGGCTGATGAGCATTGCCAAGGCTTGCGTATCGGCCGAATTATATTGGTTGTAAGTGCCGGGCTGGCGCTGGCGTTGCAAGGTGGCGGTAAATTCGTTTAGGGAACCGCCAAGAGCAAAAATTTCGGCAAACCGCATGACGTCAGACTCCGGATCGCTATAATCTTCATTCCATCGCGCGCCCGATGACATTTGCAAAACATCCTTAATCCGCACCCCATCATAGGCCGAACCAGCCAAGCTCGGCACATAATCGGTAATCGGTTGCTCAATGCTTTTGATAAAGCCTTCATCAACGGCAATGCCCAAAGTGGCTGAAACGAAACTCTTGGCCACCGACATGGACAGCCAATTGACCTCAGGCCCGCCGGTGAGCCAATAATTCTCATAAACAATCTCGCCGTCTTTCAGCACCAAAAGCGCTGCCGTATCGGTGGCGTCGAGAAACGCTTGGGTTTCATATGTTTGCCCCTGATGCGAAAAACCGCTTGGCAAGTTAAGCGACGCGGCACGCGGGAATTGCTGCGGGTTGGTCGCTGCCGGCATCGTCGAATGCGGGAATAATTCGGCTGAACGCGGGAAATTGTCATATTGTTCGGCGCCGGTAAACAGGCTGGAAATCATTAAATAGCGATCAAATTTCGGCTTCAGCATCACCCATGCAATCAGCCCCACCACGATGACAACCAGCAAGCCGCGTAGAATATTATTTTTCACTTTATAGCCCCCCTCAATAGCCAAAAATGCACGTCGTCGCCATCGCGATGTTCAATGGCAAGCTTACAAACCTAATGACATCTACCATGTCACAATTTTGGCTCGTGCCAAAATCATATCAGCGATGCTTGCAGGGCGCAAAAACTGCCGTATACTCGCGCCATGCGTATACGACGTGTGATTATTTTACTGGCCCTGTTGGGGGTTATCAGCCTTGCCATGCAAGCCCTGACGTCGTCTGAATTTTATAAACATTTGCAACACGTCGGCGGTGACTCCCACGCCCATTGATCCGCCCCATTGAGTGAGAAAAACATGACGATTACCAGCATTAAAATCAGTGAATTCGGTGGCCCCAATGTGATGCAGTTGGTCAGTGAGCCGTGCCCGACGCCGCAAACCGGCGAGGTTCGGGTGAAGCTGACGGCGATTGGCGTTAATTTGATTGATACCTACCACCGAACGGGGCTTTACCCGTTGCCGCTGCCGAGCGGTCTTGGCTGTGAGGGAGCCGGCGTGGTGGATGCAACTGGCCAGGGGGTAGACAGTTTAGCGATTGGCGACCGCGTTGGTTTTTGCATGGCCATGGGTGCCTATAGCGAGGCGATTATTGTGCCGCAAACGAGTTTGGTGAAACTGCCCGATGGGGTGAGTGACGCCCAAGCGGCGGCGGTTTTGCTGAAAGGCATGACGGTCGATTATCTGTTCAATGAAACATTTGCGCTGAGCGGCGGCGAAACGATTTTATTTCATGCCGCTGCTGGTGGCGTTGGCCTGTTGGCGTGCCAATGGGCCAAACATTTGGGTGTCTCGCTTATCGGCACCGCCAGCACGCCGGCCAAATGCGATATGGCGCGCGCCCATGGTGCAGCGGCGTGCCTCGTTCTCGACGAGGCGGCGCTGGCAAGTGGCTTGCGCGATGAGCTGAATGCGCTGACCGACGGCAAGGGTTTTCCGGTGGTCTATGACAGTGTTGGGCAAGCGACCTATCAACTGAGCCTGCAGGCTCTGGCGCCGCTTGGCACTCTGGTCAGTTTTGGCAATGCCTCCGGCCCGATTGAGGCGGTATCACCGTCGGCTTTGGCGGCAGCAGGCTCGGTGTATTTCACCCGCCCTACTCTGGCCACCCATATTGCTCGCCCCGGCTGGATGCAAAAATCAGCC
>ERZ887849.2385-NODE-2385-length-15640-cov-8.049984_pt1 | contig 15640 bp, 16 predicted proteins | sample MGYA00521267_ERZ887849 | MGnify/ENA primary metagenome ERZ887849 (study PRJEB32303, sample SAMEA104408601) | aquatic metagenome | biome: Brackish water; feature: Pelagic; material: water | place: Baltic Sea | collected 2014-06-06T16:11:00 | depth 2,863 m ... | reverse complement strand
CGCGCGTGCGGCGGGGCAGGGCGGTGAACCTTGACCCTGCGGCCCTCGTCCTAGATACCGTGTTCAACATTCAAAAGACGGCGGCGGGCTGATCCTGCCCCCGTGGCGGCGGGGCCAATATGCGCAACACGATCCAGATCACAGACAGCCATTGCCACCTTGATTTCCCCGATTTCGCCGAGGAACTTCCCGCCGTGGTCGCACGCGCCGTGGAGGCGGGCGTCACCCGCATGGTCACGATCTGCACCAAGCTGCGCAATGAGCCGCAGGTGCGCGCGATTGCCGAGGCGCATGGTCCCGTCTTCTACGCCGCCGGGACCCACCCGATGAGCGTGGCCGAAGAGGGCGTGGTTGCGTTGGACGATCTCTTGGCGCTGGCTGCGCATCCCAAATTCGTCGGCATTGGTGAGACGGGGCTCGATTATCACTATACCGCCGAAAGCGCCGCCGTGCAGCGCGAGAGCCTGCGCGTGCATATCGAGGCCGCGCGCCAGACCGGGCTGCCCTTGATTATTCATGCCCGCGCTGCCGACGACGACATGGCGCAGATCCTGCGCGAGGAGCATGCGGCGGGTGCGTTTTCCTGTGTCATGCATTGCTTTTCATCCTCGCCAGAGCTTGCCAAAGCCGCCCTTGATCTGGGTTTTTATCTGTCGATGTCGGGCATTGCGGCTTTCCCCAAATCTGCCGAGCTGCGCGAGATTTTTGCCGCCGCCCCCGTGGAGCGCATCCTTGTGGAGACCGACGCGCCCTATCTCGCGCCGCCCCCCTTTCGCGGCAAGCGCAACGAGCCCGCTTATACGATCCATACCGCCCAAAAAGGGGCCGAGGTGTTCGGCATGGAATGGGTTGATTTTGCCGCCCAAACACAGGCGAATTTTAACCGGCTTTTCTCCAAGGCCGCGGCCTATGAGGTGGCATCATGACCGCTGAGAAAACCACCAAGACACCTTCTGAGCGCCGCTTCACCATCCTGGGCTGTGGCTCGTCGGGGGGCGTTCCGCGCCTTGGCGGGCTCTGGGGGGATTGCGACCCGAACGAGCCGCGCAACAGGCGGCTGCGCTGCTCCATGATGATCGAGCAGGAGGGGCCGGATGGCATCACCCGAGTGCTGATCGACACCTCGCCCGACATGCGCCAGCAGCTTCTCACAGCAGGTGTCGGCACGCTTGACGCGGTGCTTTATACGCACGGTCATGCGGACCATGTCCACGGGCTGGATGATCTGCGCATGGTCGTCTTCAACCGGCGTGAACGGCTGCCGGTTTGGGCGGATGGTGACACGCAGAACAAGCTCTTTTCCAGCTTCGGATATGCGTTCGTGCAGCCCGAAGGCTCGCCCTATCCGCCGATCCTGAACATGCATACAATCGAGGGCGATGTGACCATTGAGGGCGCGGGCGGTGCGATTGTTCTTACGCCTTTCGAGGTCAATCACGGCTCGATCGATGCGCTTGGCTTTCGTGTGGGTGATATCGCCTATCTGCCCGATGCAGCGGAGATCCCCGAGGATGTCTGGCCGGTTCTCGACGGGCTCGATACGTGGATCGTCGATGCGCTGCGCCGCACGCCCCATCCCAGCCACGCGCATCTGGAGCGCACGCTGGAATGGATCGCGCGTGCAGCCCCCAAAGAGGCCGTGCTGACCAACATGCATGTGGATATGGACTATCGCACGCTGGAGGGTGAGCTGCCCAAGAATTTGCGCCCCGCCTATGACGGCATGGTGCTGCGCGTGGCGCTCTAGCCCTCATGCAAGCGCTTCTGGATGTCATCTTGCCGGTTTTCGTCGTGATCGGCTCGGGCTATCTGGCAGTCTGGAGGGGTTGGTTCAGCGAGGCAGGCGTCGATGGGTTGATGCGCTTTACGCAGAGTTTTGCGATCCCCTGTCTGCTTTTTCTGGCACTCACCCGGCTCGATCTGGGCCAGGTCTTTGACTGGCGGCTGCTCACCGCGTTCTACGCGGGGGCGTTTGGTGGCTTCTGCCTTGGCCTTCTTGGCGCGCGCTACATCTTTGGGCGCGGGTGGGAGGATTCCATCGCCATCGGGTTTTGCTGCCTGTTTTCGAACTCGGTCCTCCTTGGTCTGCCCCTGACCGAGCGGGCCTACGGCGCAGACGCGCTCAGCGCTAACTTCGCCATCATCGCGCTCCATTCTCCATTTTGCTACGGCGTGGGCATCACCGCGATGGAGCTTGCCCGTGCGCGTGGCGCTCCGGGCGGGCAGGTGGCGATGAAAGTGCTCAAGGCGATGTTCTCCAATGCGCTCATCATCGGGATTGCATTGGGTCTCGTCGTGAACCTAAGCGGGCTACCCTTGCCGGCGTTTCTGCGCGACGGATTCTCACTTTTGGCGGCGGCAGCGCTACCGGCGGCGCTCTTTGCTCTTGGAGGCATTCTCGTCCGCTACCGCCCCGAGGGCGATTTGCGGGTGATCCTTTATGTCTGCGCCGTGGCCTTGGTGGCGCATCCGGCGATCACATTGACGCTTGGCAGCGCGTTGCAGCTGAGCGATGCCGCCATGCGTTCTGCGGTGCTCACGGCGGCGATGTCGCCGGGGGTGAACGCCTACATCTTCGCCAATATGTATGGTGCGGCACGGCGTGTGGCGGCCTCGGCGGTGCTCATCGGCACGGCGCTCTCGGTGCTGAGCGCCTGGGTCTGGCTGGGCCTTGTACCTTAAAGTGTGTCGCCTTGGCCCTGACATACTCAGTTGACGCAAAAAACGCGCCAAACGCTTTCGATCACTCCTCTGGCGGCGCACCCCCGGTGAAGGCGTTGGGTGCGTGATAGCTGCACGGGGTCTCGGTCATTTCCAGATGCAGACCCGTGCCCGTATAGGGATGCGCGCGGGCCAGGTCCTCGTCCACCTCAATGCCCAGCCCCGGTGTCTCAGGCGCTTTGATATACCCGTTTTCAACCCGGATCGCGCCCTTGATCAGCGCATCATGGAAAGGGCTTTCAATCGTCTCGGCCATCAGAAGGTTGGGGATTGAGACGGCGAAATGCACATTCGCGGCCCACTCGACGGGCCCTGCATAAAGATGGGGTGCGATCTGCGCATTATAGACCTCGGCAATCGCTGCAACCTTCTTCATTTCCCAGATGCCGCCCGCGCGCCCAAGGGCAGGTTGCAGGATTGCTGCCCCACCATCGCGCAGCACTGGTGCGAACTCATTCTTGGTCGTCAGCCGCTCGCCCACCGCAATGGGCAGGCCTGTGGCCGCGCCGACGCGGGCCAACGCGCCAACATTATCGGGCGGCACAGGCTCCTCGAACCACAGCGGATCATAGGGCGCGATGGCCTTGCCCAAACGGATGGCACCTTGCGTGGTGAACTGCCCATGCGTGCCAAACAAGAGGTCCGCACGGTCGCCCACCGCCTCGCGGATCGCCTTGCAGAAGGCCACCGAGAGGGCAATATCGCTCTGCGCGGGGCTGTGCCCGCCGCGCAATGTGTAGGGGCCAGCGGGGTCGAACTTCACCGCCGTATAGCCGCGCGACACGAGATCGGTGGCGCTTTCGGCGGCCATTTCGGCGCTGGACCAGAAGGCGGTCATATCATGCCGGGGCAGGGGGTAGAGATAGCTGTAGGCGCGCACGCGGGGGGTCATCTTGCCGCCCAGAAGCGCCCAGACGGGCCGGTCCCGCGCTTTGCCGAGGATGTCCCAGCACGCAATCTCCAGTCCTGAAAACGCGCCCATGACTGTAAGATCGGGCCGCTGGGTGAAGCCCGAGGAATAGGCGCGGCGAAACATCAGCTCGATATTCTCGGGGTGCTCATTCAGCATATGCCGCTCAAACACATCGGCGATCACGCCGCGCATCGCATCCGGCCCCACCGAGGTCGCATAGACCTCTCCCCAGCCGGTGATGCCGCAGGCCGTGGTCAGCTTTACGAGGATCCAGTAGCGCCCGCCCCAACCCGGTGCAGGAGGCGCGGTGACAATGATATCAAGGTCTTGCAGCTTCATTTGCGGGCCGCTGCATGGGCATCGACCACGCGTTGAAGCATCGGCGCGTAATCGTCGAAACTGGGCGTCTCAATGCCCGGCACCTTGCCGCGGTCGTCCCAAATGCGCACTTGGAGGATGTCCCTGAGGTTTGGCTGCTTGGCGAATTCGGTTACTTCCGCGTCACTCATCGGCCCGCCTTGCAGGTTCAGCGACTGCACCGACGCCTCTGACAATTGCCCGAAATAGGCGGGGTCCGTGGCGCAGAGATAGCGCTTGGCCGCCACATGCCAGCGGATGCAATCGGTGACAATCGTGGGGAAAAACCCGTCCATAACCCGCGCGCCTGCCTCCTCGTGGTGGTTGTCGGTGCCTTGCGCCAGCGCGTCCTCGGGAAACTCGTTGGTGTAGTGGCCGATGTCGTGCAGCAACGCCCCCGCGACCAGATCATCACGCGCGCCTGCGGCCTGTGCGAGGGCCGCACCCTGAAGCATATGCTCGGACATGGTCACATCCTCCCCGAGATAGCTCTCGGCCCCACGGCGTTTAAAAATATCGCCAATGAAATCGACGATCGTGTCCTTGCTGAGCGCGCTCATATCTCCGCCTCCAATACGGCCAATGTCGACAAGAGCCCGTCCTTGTCGGCATAACATCCCTGAAGCCAGCGGCTGCCGGCCCCGCTATATCCGCGCCTTGCGTGCAGCACGCGGGTGTTGTCCACGATGAACGCCTCGCCGGGGCTGAGCTTGAAGCTCACCTGCATATCTGGTGCGTCGACCAAAGCGGAGAAGCGGCGATAGGCGGTGTAATAGTCCTGCATATCCGCAAAGGGCACGTCGGTGATGGGGGCCGCCGAGCGGGCGTTGAAGCGGATGGCCTGCAAGCTGCCATCCGGGGCAAGCTCGATCATCGGGCGGCGGGATTTGAGGTTCACACCCCCCGATCCGGCATAGGCGAAGCGGGCCGTGTAGCCGGACAAAAGCGCAAAGCCGTGCGGGTCCTCATCGCGCAGCCTTTGCGCCACTGCAAAGCCGTCCACCACCATGTTCTCGCCGCCCTTGGCCGAATTCTCAAGACAGGCAAGCACTTGCAGCGTTGGCACGGGATCGCGGTAGGGGTTGTCCGTATGGGCCTGAAGCCCGAGGCCCGTATAGGCGAGGTTGGTTGGGTTCACCTCCGTGCGGACCTCGAAATGGCGGCCATAATTCGTCTCACGCACATGGCCGAACGTTGCGACCAGATCGAACAGCGTGCCCGGCACGGTGGGCATGTCGCTCACCCGCGCCACACCGTAGCGGCGCACGCCGTCCAGCCATGCGCGCAAAGCCGCAGCGCCTGATTGCAGCGCGGGCAGAGGGGCGGTGGGGACGTTGGCCCCAAGCCTGCTATCCCATGTCTCGGCTCCCTCGGGCAGCGCGCCGGTGCCGCTTGCGGGCGCGCGATCGTAAGCGTGATCGCGCAACCACGCGATGGAAAAGGCGCAAGCATGATCGTCGGGGCCGAACCGGCATAGAATCTGCCCCGCCTCCACGCGTGCCTCTGTCAGGTGGCAGTTCTCGGGGATGTCGCCGAGCGTGATCAGACGCTGCCCGTTGCCCGGATCGCGCGTCGCCGGATCAAGCGCGTTGTCGCGCAGCCAAATCGCGTGAAACCGCAAGTCACTCCCGTCAGGGCCAGCATGGGCAAGGCGCAAAACATGCCCTGTCTCATCCAGTGTTGCGGAAATCTCGGGCATGGCGGGCTCCTTTGGTGGCTAGGCTCAGTCGCGTTCGATGAGAATGACATTGCGCCGTGCGGCGCCGGTTTTTGTGTCGGCAATGGCCTGGTTGATCTGCGCAAGGCTCCAGCGGCCCGAGATCAGCTCGTCCAGTTTCAGCCGCCCTTGCGCATAAAGGTCGATCATCCACGGAATGTCGCGCCGGATCACCGCATCGCCCATTTTGGAGCCGATCATGCCTTGGCCAGCGGCGGCCATATTGACCGGTTCATATGTTGATTGCGCGCCGGAATGAGGCATCCCCACCATGATCACGCGGCCCCCGGAGGCGAGGTATTTCGGCGCTTGGTCGTATGCCGGGATCGCGCCTACGGTGACGATCACCGCATCGGCCCCGCGCCCCATCGCCTCGCGCGCGGTGTGCCAAGGCTTGCCTTGCGTTGCCAGAACGCCATCGGTCGCGCCGAATTCTCGCGCCGTCTCCAGCTTCTCATCGCTCATATCCACGGCCACGATGCGCCGCGCGCCCGCGATCCGTGCGCCCTGAATCGCGTTCAGGCCCACGCCGCCCGCGCCAATTACCACCACGTCCTGCCCCGCGCGCAGGCCCGCCGAATTGACCACGGCCCCCACACCGGTGATCACACCGCAACTGAGCAGGCTGGCCGCGTCCATCGGCATGTCCTCGGGTATGCGCACGATCTGGCTTTGATCCACCACGACCGCCTCGGCAAACGCGCCGCAGGCCATCGCCTGATGCAATGTGCCGCCCTGGGCGGTTTTCAAAGGGCCCTCGTCGCCGTCATATGGCGTTTCGCAGGCCGTGGGAGCGCCACCACCGCAGCTGGCACATTGCCCGCAGGCGCGGATGAGCGTCACAACCACCGGATCACCTGGGGCAAAGCCCTGCACGCCGGGACCGACCGCGCTCACGCGTCCCGCCGCCTCATGGCCGTAAACCGCCGGGAGCGACCCGCCCCAAGCGCCTTCCGCGAAGGAAATATCCGAATGACAAATGGCAACGGCGGCCAGATCGACGCAGACCTCGCCCGCCTGGGGCGCGCGCAGTGCCACATCCTCGATCACCAGAGGGGTGTTGAAGGCGTGGCAAACGGCGGCTTTGATGGTGCGCATGATGTCTCCGGACGCTGTTGCCCAAGGCTGACCCGGATTCGCATGCCGCTGCAAGAAGGAATTGGCGCGTGCTGCGCCTCAGCCTCTGCGCCGCCGCGCCCGGATAAAGAGCGTGAGGCCCAAAACACAGAGTGCGGCCGACGCGAGGAACGGCGCGCCGGGCAGGTAAAGTGCTGTGCCGGGGCTTGTGAATTTGGCGAAGACACTGGTCATCAGGAGCGGCGATGTGATCAGCGCCAGCGCGTTGACCGAGGCGATCACGCCCTGCAATTCGCCCTGCGCATCATCGGCGCATTTGGCCGACATGATGGACTGCAGTGCGGGCGTGGCGATGGCCGCAAGTGCCGCGATGGGCGTGAGGGCGAGGGCCAGCGCGCCGCTGGTGACGATGGCCAGCAGCACGAAGGATAGCGCCGCAAAGCAAAGCCCGGCGATGACCGTGCCCGCCTCGCCCAGATGGCGCAGGCTGAGGCGGATCACCCCCGCCTGAACGATGGCGATGGACACGCCAAAGGCCGCAAGCGAGAGACCAATCATGCCGGGGTCCCAGCCGAATTGTGCCTGCGTGAAATAGGACCAGATCACCGGGTAGACGTGGAACGAGATTTGATAGAGCAAAAGCACCACCAGAAGCGGCGCGAGCCCCGGCAGACGCTGCACGCTGCGCAGCGCACCCAGCGGGTTGGCGCGGGCCCATGAGAAGGGGCGGCGGCTCTCGGGTTTCAGGGTTTCGGGCAGGATGATCAGCCCGAATATGAGGTTTGCCCCTGCCAGAGCGGCAGCCGCCCAAAACGGCGCGCGTGTGCCCAGATCGCCCAGAAGCCCGCCGATGAGCGGGCCGAGTATGAACCCCATCCCAAACGCGGCGCTCAAAAGGCCAAACCGCGCGCCACGATCCTTGGCGGGGGTGATGTCGGCGATATAGGCGGCGGCCGTGGCTTGCGTCGCGGCTGTGACCCCGCCGATGAGCCGGCCAATGAGCAAAAGCCAGATCGAGCCCGCCAGCGCCATGACGATGTAATCGAGCGTCATCACTGCAAGCGATACGAGCAGCACCTTGCGCCGCCCGAACCGGTCCGAGAGGCTGCCCAGGATCGGCCCGAAGATGAATTGCATCACCGCATAGCTTGCCGACAGGATCCCGCCCCAGATCGCTGCATTGGCAAGCGTGCCGCCATTCACCTCGGTGATGAGGTTGGGCATCACGGGCATGATGAGGCCGATCCCCATGGAATCGATCGTGACGGTCATCAAGATGAAAAGGAGGGGCAGGCGGGATTGCATCGAGGCTCCGAACGGCGCGCTGCTGCGCTTCTTTGGTTATGCGGGCGGGGGCGCGTGTTTGCAACCGGGTGCGGGGTTACTTCAGGCTCATATGGGCCATGATCTGGCCGTGGTCGGAAGCAAGCTTGTTATAGGGCGCCTCGGGGTGGCTGCCATCGGTGAGGTGGTCGTTGAAGACGCTGAAATAGGTCATTTCCCCCAACGCATCCGGCGTATCGGGGTGGAAATGGCGCGAGAGATATATCTGGTCGATGCTCTCGGAAACGCCGCCAAACGCGGTCGTATAGACCATGTCGCGCAGGGATTTGCGCACAAACATCTTTTCGGCCGCATAAAGGCGCACGGCGTTGATATCGCGGGTGATTTGCGCGTTCTCCTCGGCGCTGTAGCGATCTGACGCGGTCTCGGCATCGTGGCGCAGCATCCATTCGTAGTTTTTGAACGGGGCCTCGCCCGAGATGATCTCGGAGCTGACAGCGTGCTCATTGTCGTTGAAATCACCCAGCACCATGACGGGGCGGCCAAGGGCCAGCTCTGCGACAATGGCGCGGCGCAAAATCCAGGCCTCGGCCATGCGGCGCAGGGCGCTGCGCAGGCTGCCCATGGCGCGACCCACGGGGTCGTATTGCGTGAGGTCCGCCTCAGGGGCGAAGGGCGCGCTCTCTGGTCTGTGATACTCGCCCAGCTTGGATTTGAGATGACAGTTGAAGACGGTGATGACGTGCTCACCCATCGCGATACGCGCCTTGAGAATGGGGCGCGACGTGCGGCGCAGGGTGAAATGGCCGGCCTCCGCCCCCTCCGAGCCACGCAGCGGCGAGAAGGGGATCGTCAGCGGCTCGGCCAGATCCTGAATGATCTCGGGCGGCTCGGCAAAGCCAAAGCGCGACACGATGGCGAGGCCCGGACGCCGCTCGCCCGGCACACCCGCATCCGCCGAATTGGGCGCAAAGGCCACTGCTGCACCCGTATAGGGCGTGACCCCGAGCCGCGTGAAAATCGCCTTGCGGTGATAGCGTTTGGAGCGGTCGGGTATGGTGGCCTCGCTCAGCGCCTCGGCGCGGCGGCTCGTCTCATCGAGCACCGATTGCAGCGCGTCTAGCTCAAATATCTCCTGAAACCCAATGATATCTGCGTTCATCATCAAAAGCTGATCGGCCATCCAATCTTCTTTCCACGCGTATTCCTCGGGCGTGTAGCCCTGAAACTGGTAGTATTCGCGATCCGGCCCGATGAGGTTTTTGACGTTGAAGGACGCGATGGTGAAATCGGTCATGCAAGGTCTCCGAACCGTCTGAGCGCGGTCTGGAACACATCCGCATCGACGTTGCCGCCGGAAATGGTGGCGATCACCGTGTCGCCCTCGATATGGCCGCCGTGGAACAAGGCCCCCGCCAGCGCCGCGGCCCCTCCCGGCTCCACCACCAGCTTGAGACGCCCCCACGCCAACGCCATGGTGCGCAGGCACTCGTCGTCGCTGACCACAACCCCCGGCGCGCAAAGACGTTGCATGATCGGGAAGGTGATCTCGCCCGGCGATTGCGTCAGGATCGCGTCGCAAAGCCCCTTGGCGGGGCCGTGGTTGCTCTCAATTTGGCCGGATTTGAGCGAACGGGCCACATCATCGAAGCCTTCGGGCTCCACGGGCCGCACGCGCATCTGGGGCGCGTCCGCCTCAAGCGCCATGGCGATGCCCGACGTGAGGCCCCCGCCGCCGCAGCACACCAGCACCTCAGCCGCGCGGACGCCCAACGCCGCGGCTTGGGCGGCAATCTCAAGGCCGGTTGTGCCTTGGCCCGCGATCACCTCGGGGTCGTCATAGGGTTTGATCAGGGTCATGCCGCGCTCGGTGCGGATGGCCTCGCCCAAGGCCTCGCGGCTTTCGCCCCCCGCACGATCATAAAGGATCACCTCGGCCCCCAACGCGCGCGTGTTGGCGATTTTGAGGGTGGGGGCGTCCTCGGGCATGATGATCACGCATGGCACGCCCATTTCGCGCGCGGCCAGCGCCACACCCTGTGCATGGTTGCCGGAGGAAAAGGCCAGAACACCGCGCGTGCGAACTTCTGAGGGAAGGGCCGAGACGGCCGCCCGCCCGCCGCGATATTTAAAGCTGCCGGTATGTTGCAGGCATTCCGCCTTCACCAACACGCGCCGCCCCGCGATCTCGTCCAGAAAGGGAGAGCCGAGGAGCGGCGTTTGGCGCGCGTGGCCTTCAAGGCGGACGGCGGCGGCGCGGATTCTGTCGATGTTCATGCGAAATCCCTCAAGTGTGCGTGGATCGCCGCCAGCGCCTCGGCCTCGTCCAGAAACGGGACATGGCCGCGATTTGGCACGGTGGCACTGCGCATGTTGGGTGCGCGGGCGTGCATTTTGGCGAGGGTTTCTGTCGTTAGCAGGTCCGAGTTTGCCCCCCGGATCACGGTCAGAGGCCTCGCCGCCAGCGCATCAAAAAGCGGCCAGAGATCGGGCGCGGGCCCCGCATCGCGCTGCGCAAGCATTGCGTTGCGCAGGCGCGGATCATAGCGCAGGTCGAGGCCATCGTCGGCCTCGGCCCACATCATCTCGGCCTGCACGCGCCAGCGTGTGTCGGGCACGCCGGGAAACTGCGTGGCATAGGCAGCACTCAGCCCCTTGGCTGCGGCATCGTAATCCGCAAACCGGGGCCGCGTGCCCAGATAATCCATGATCCGCTCCATCCCCTCGGGCGATATCTCCGGCCCGATATCGTTGAGGATCGCACCGGACAGCCGCTCGGGCACCGTCGCGGCCAGCACCATGGCGATAAGACCGCCGCGCGACGTGCCGAGGATCGTGGCGCGCTCGAGCCCAAGATGATCCATGAGGGCCAGTGCATCCGCGGCCTCCTGCGGGATGGAATAGGTCATGAAATCGTTGGCATAGTCCGACAGACCCCGCCCACGATAATCCATGCGGATGACGCGGTGCTGGGCAAGAAACGGCAGCACGAATTTGAAATCCGTGGCGTTGCGCGTGAGGCCCGCAAGGCACAAAATTGGATCACCCGCGCCCTCGTCGGTGAAATGCAGGCGCAGCCCGTCGGAGGTGGTGAACCTTGCCATCAAAGGGCCCCCGCGAGGGCAGGAATGCCGTTGAGGTCCGGCATCACATGGCCGGGGCGGGCGGGCAGGCGGTCCATAGGCTCGCCCTTGCGGTTGACCCATGCGACGTGAAAGCCATAGCTCGCCGCTGCCGCCGCGTCCCAGCCATTGGCGGAGACAAAAAGCACCTCCTCGCGCGCGCAGCCAAAGCGTGTGCCGACCATGTCATAGACGCAGGCTGCGGGCTTGAAGATGCGCACCGCCTCCACCGACAAGGTGCCATCCAGAAGATCGCCCAGCTTTGCCGAATGGACCGCAGCCCCCAGCATGGCGGGCGAGCCGTTGGACAAGATCGCGGTGTTTAGGCCTGCGTCGCGGAGGGTGGCGAGCATGGCCGGGGCCTCGGGGTAGGCCTCCAGCTCCCAGTATAATTGCAAAAGCCGATCGCGCAGATCGGCGTCCCCGTCCAGCCCTTCGGCCTCCAGAGCCCAGTCGAGCGCCTCTTCCGTGACCTGCCAGAACTGGCAATACTCCCCCGTGATCGCACGCAGCCATGAATATTGCAGCTGTTTCAGCCGCCAATGCTCGGCAATGGCGGGCCATTTTGCAGCGAGCGCCTCACGCCCCGGCTCGGCTGCGGCAGTTCGGGCGGCGGCGGCCACATCAAAAAGCGTGCCATAGGCGTCAAAAATGCAGGTGGTGATGGGCATGTGGGCCTTCCCTCGTGGCGCAATCCTGGGGGTGTTTCCAGCGCAGAGTTGCACGGCGCGCGGGGCGATGGAAGGGCCGGTTTGCATCCCGCGCGCCCACTTGCTAGCGTGAGCCGAATCCAAGCACCCGCGCGCGGCGCGGCCTTGCAACCCATCCCCCAATCAGAACTGGAGCGACCATGTCCGAGGTGAAACCCGGCGATACTGTGCAAATTCATTACAAAGGAACGCTGGAGGACGGGACCGTTTTCGACAGCAGCGAAGGGCGCGATCCCTTGAAGTTCGAGGTAGGCTCGGGCCAGATTATTCCAGGGCTGGACAAGGCTCTGCCGGGTATGAGCCTTGGCGACAAGAAAGTGGTCGAGGTGCCTTGCGATGAGGCCTACGGCCCCTCCAACCCCGAGGCGCTGCAAGTGGTGCCGCGCGAGGGCATCCCGGACGACATTCCACTCGACCCCGGCACGATGCTTCAGATGCAGACGCAAGAGGGGCAGGTGATGCCTGTGACGGTCGTGGACGTGACTGAGACGCAAGTGACGCTCGACGCCAATCACGCGCTGGCGGGCAAGGACCTGACATTTGCAATCGAGATCGTGGCGATCGGCTAAGCCATATCGAGCAAGATGGCGCCGGATCGTCCCGGCGTCATCACCGCATCATGGGCCTCGGCGCATTTATCAAGCGGCATCACCGCTTGGATCGCGGGGCGAAGCGCATCTTGGGCGAGCGCGCTGTGCAGTCGGGCTATGACTGCCGCGCGTTCTGCTTCGGGCAGGAGATAAATCAGCGTGATGTCGATCTTGAGCGCTTTGAAAAGAAACGGGCCAAACGGGAGCGTGGGTGTCATCTCCGCGCCCGAGCCATAGGCGGCAATCGTCCCCAAGGGGCGCATTACCTCCGCGAGGAGTGATATGTTCGCGCCAAACTCGACCTCAATAGCGCGGTCGATCCCGCCGCCCGAGGCGTCAACGATTTCAGCGGCCAGATCCGGGCTGGTGTAGTCGAGCGCTGCATCGGCACCGGCATCGCGCGCTCGGGCGAGCCCCGCACCCCGCGCCGCTGCGATGACCTTCGCCCCGCCCCACTTGGCCAGCTGCACCGCGTTGTGCCCCACCGCGCCCGCGCCGCCGGATACCAGCAGGGTTTTGCCAGCAACATCGCCCCCGCCAAAGACCACCTGCGCCGCCGTGAGGCCGGGAATGCCCAAAGTGGCCCCGGTTTCCAAGGCAACACCTGACGGTAGGTCCACGGCTTGGGCGCTGGGCAGGCAAATATACTCGGCTGCCGTGCCAAAGGCGCGTTGCCACTGCCCGTTCCAGATCCATACGCGGGCACCGATGCGGGATGTGTCCACGCCCGCACCCACGGCGTCGATCTCGCCTGCGCCGTCGGAATGGGGGATAATGCGGGGGAAGGCGGGCTTGGTCACGCCGGGGCGCGCACCCGCGCGGGCCTTGGCATCCGAAGGGTTCACGCCGCTGTAGGCCAGCCGCACGCGCACCTCGCCCGGGCCGGGCTCCGGAGTCTCGATCTCGGTAATGTCTAAAACGTCAGAGGCCGCGCCAAAGCGCACGTAGCTCGCCGCGCGCATCAACTGCGGCGGCGCAGGCGGATCACAACATCGACCGAGGCAATCTCGGCACCCTCGGGCGCATCGGGCAGGCGCGTGATCTCAAGCTGATCGGCGGGTGCATCGGTCAGCCTGTTCTCATCCTCCCAGAAGAAATGGGGGTGATCATGCGTGTTGGTGTCGAAATAGCTCTTGGCACCATCCACGAGAACTTCCTGCATCAACCCTGCATCGCAAAACGCGCGCAATGTGTTGTAGACAGTGGCCAACGAGACGCTTTCACCCTCGGTCTGCACGGAGCCAAAAAGGCTCTCTGCCGTGACGTGACGGTGCTGCCCATCACCAATGAGAAGGGCGGCCAATGCCATGCGCTGACGTGTGGGGCGCAACCCAGCCCCGGTCAGCCACGCGGTTCCGCGCTCTGCTGGGGTGGGGCTGTGGTTTGTGCTGGTGTTTTGAATGATGTCTTCCATGCAATAGATATAGGGCGGGTAGGGGGTGGATTTCAAATAAAATTCGCAAAGATCACACTGTGGCGTGGTCAGACCACGGATGGGCCTCTGCTGGACCTCTGCACACGCCGGCGGGCTTGCTCCTGCGCGGGACCGGGTGCTAGAGGGGTGAGAGTAATGCACGACACCACCTGAAAGGCCTCCTCCATGTCCGAATACCCGACCTCTTTCGGAAAAGAAGACCTGCTGAAATGCGCACGCGGCGAGCTTTTCGGCCCCGGCAACGCGCAATTGCCCGAGCCGCCCATGCTGATGATGGACCGTATAACCGAGATTTCCGGCGATGGTGGCGCGCATGGCAAAGGCCATGTTCTGGCCGAGTTCGATATCGATCCGTCGCTGTGGTTCTTCGAGTGCCACTTTCCCGGCAACCCGATCATGCCCGGCTGCCTCGGTCTTGATGGTCTGTGGCAACTGACGGGTTTCAACCTCGGCTGGCGCGGCTGGCAGGGGCGGGGCTATGCGCTGGGCGTGGGCGAGGTGAAGCTGACCGGCATGGTGCGCCCTGACCGCAAGATGCTGACCTACAAGATCGACTTCACGAAGGCGATCCAGACCCGCCGCCTGACCATGGGCGTGGCGGACGGCATCGTCGAGGCGGATGGCGAGGTGATCTACATGGTCAAGGACATGAAGGTCGCGCTGAGCGAGAGCTGAGGGGGGATTTGCGGAGGCGGAGCATGCTTTGGAACATTGTTGAAGGCTACTCCGCCCGATCTGCTTCCGCGTCGTCTTGCAGCGCATCGATTGAAACGTCCTCTGCTGTGGTTCGATCTTCCTTGATCTTGGGAGCTAGCTTACGCCACTCTTGCAGATTCTGGCCAATCTCGCGGTAAAAGAACGGCACTACCTCTTCGAGTTCCCTGATGAAATTGACTTGTTGTATGAACGTTGCGCCCAGACGCCTCGCAATAAAGATATGGAATCTGATGACTTGAAGGCCGCTTTTGTCTTTTTCACAAATTGACGGATCTGCAATGAGTTCGGATAGCGGAAATTGAGTGCTTTCGCTTCGTCCCGGCCAAACCATTCTTACGAAGACTTCGTTAATGTGTTCTGTTCTGACTTGTCTGATGAGCCAGTTTACGCGCGCCTTTGATGAAACCCGGTCTTCTGGAGCGCGAAGCGACATGCCGATATCAATTGTCCTGCGCGCAATATCCGCAATGATCTCGACGGGTGCAGCAGCATCGGGCACTTCCAACACCAACCTGAGTTGACCGGCTTCGCGCAGCTGCTGCATTTCGTCCTTTCGACGCTGCGCGGGATCGGCCGAGTGTTTCCTCGGCAACTTTTCTAACACCGCAGTTTCAGTCTGACGGCTTAAGATAAGCGACAGGTCGCGTGTTTCTTGGTGCCAGGCATCAAGAACTACAGAGGCTTCGTGAGATTTGGCCGGAATTTTCCCACCCGCCGAAACCAACCTGTTGATCTCGGCCCATTCAGGAGGCATTCGACCAAATCCTTTCACGCCTGCACTTTCATGTGTCAGGAACCGCCTCAATTCGTTGAGCAGAAGTTTCTGGTCTTCATCGGCAACGCTGTCTTGTTTCAGCAAGATGTCGGTGAAGGTGAGAATGGACATCCAGGACCAGTGGAAAACCGGTATCTTTGATCGGCTTTTGCGGACGTCTTCAATAGGGGGTACCTCTATAAATTGCGCGGATCTTTGCGCTGCGGTATGATTGAGCATTGA
>ERZ887849.2377-NODE-2377-length-15670-cov-13.544541_pt1 | contig 15670 bp, 11 predicted proteins | sample MGYA00521267_ERZ887849 | MGnify/ENA primary metagenome ERZ887849 (study PRJEB32303, sample SAMEA104408601) | aquatic metagenome | biome: Brackish water; feature: Pelagic; material: water | place: Baltic Sea | collected 2014-06-06T16:11:00 | depth 2,863 m ... | reverse complement strand
CCGCGAGGGTGGCCGTACCGTTGGCGCCGGCGTCGTCGCCTCGATCTTGAAGTAAAAGCATCCCGAGCATTTGAACAAATGCTCGGGATGCTATTTTGTAAGAAGTATAGGGGCATAGCTCAATTGGCAGAGCGTCGGTCTCCAAAACCGAAGGTTGGGGGTTCGAGGCCCTCTGCCCCTGCCACAACAATAGTTATTTTTGTCACGCGCAATTAAAAGATTAGAGTTTTATTGAATGTCTAACAACAACGTACAGACTGTCACCAGTATGGTTGACCGCCTCAAACTGCTACTTTCTGTGGCAATTATTGTCGCGGGAATTGTTGCGTTCTCTATGTTGGAAAACGAAATTGCGGCACCCGTTCGAGTGGCCATATTTATCGTTTCATTGATCGTGGCGGCCGGTGTTGCTGCCATTAGCGAGCCTGGAAAACGTTTTATTGGTTTTGCGCAAGAGTCTTATTACGAAGTGCGCAAAGTTATATGGCCAACACGCAAGGAAACTGTCCAAATGACGGGCATCGTTTTTGCGTTCGTTGCTGTGATGGGGATTTTTCTTTGGTTGTTAGATAAAAGCCTAGAGTGGGTGCTGTACAGCATCGTACTCAATTGGAAATAACAAGGACTGGCTATGAGCAAGCAATGGTATGTCGTCCATGTTTATTCCGGGATGGAAAAGAGTGTTCTAAAAGCGATGATGGAACGCATTGAGCGCGCATCACTTCAATCTTTTTTTGGCAACATTTTGGTTCCATCTGAAGAGGTTGTCGAAATCAAAGGTGGACAAAAGTCCATCACTGAACGACGAATTTTCCCAGGTTATGTTTTGGTTGAAATGGATCTAACCGATGAAACTTGGCACTTGGTGAAAAGCACACCAAGGGTAACCGGGTTTCTCGGCGGTAAAGGTAACCGTCCTGCACCAATATCAGAGAAAGAAGTTGAGAAGATATTGTCGCAGATGGAGGAAGGGGTTGAGAAACCGCGACCCAAAGTACTTTTTGAGGTTGGTGAAATGGTCAGGGTTAAAGATGGCCCATTTGCTGACTTTAACGGGAACGTCGAAGACGTTAATTACGAAAAGAGCAAAGTTAGAGTGTCCGTTGCCATATTTGGACGCTCGACACCGGTTGAATTAGATTTTGGCCAAGTCGAAAAGGCTTGATTGTTAAACCCCGGGGAGTGTTCTTGAAGGAACACGTTTGTACCCGCAAGGAGTAGAAAATGGCGAAAAAAATCGTCGGATTTATCAAGCTGCAAGTTCCAGCTGGTAAAGCCAACCCGTCACCACCGATTGGTCCAGCACTGGGTCAACGTGGTTTGAACATCATGGAGTTCTGTAAGGCTTTCAATGCTAAAACACAAAGCTTAGAGCCGGGATTACCTATTCCGGTTGTTATTACGGCTTTTGCTGATAAGAGCTTTACTTTTATTATGAAGACGCCACCAGCGTCAATCTTGATAAAAAAAGCTGCTGGCATTCAAAAAGGTTCGCCACGTCCACACACAGACAAAGTTGGCAAGTTAACTCGTGCGCAAGCCGAAGAAATTGCCAAAACCAAAACCCCTGACTTGACAGCAGGAGACCTCGATGCAGCAGTAAGAACCATCGCAGGTAGCGCCCGGAGCATGGGCATCACGGTTGAGGGGATTTAAATGGCAAAAACATCTAAGCGTATGGCTGCGGTAGAAGCCAAAATTGAGCGCAACAAATTCTATCCTTTGACTCAAGCGTTAACGCTAGTAAAAGAATGTGCCACAGCAAAGTTTGATGAATCAATTGACGTGGCCGTTCAATTGGGTATCGACCCAAAGAAGTCAGATCAACTGGTTCGGGGTTCAGTGGTTTTGCCCGCAGGAACAGGTAAAACAATGCGTGTCGCGGTGTTCGCGCAAGGTGATAAAGCGCAACAAGCCAAAGATGCTGGAGCCGACATTGTTGGTATGGAAGACCTTGCCGAGCAAATCAAGGCTGGTAATTTGGATTTTGACGTGGTCATCGCTTCGCCTGATGCCATGAGAATTGTGGGCGCGTTGGGTCAGATTTTGGGCCCACGAGGCCTGATGCCAAACCCCAAAGTTGGTACCGTTTCACCTGATGTTGCGCAAGCGGTGAAAAATGCCAAAGCAGGTCAAGTTCAATATCGAACAGACAAAGCAGGCATTGTTCATGCCACGATTGGCCGCGCATCGTTTGGCGTTGAACAACTGCAAAGCAACTTGGTTGCTTTGGTTGACGCGCTAAATAAAGCCCGCCCATCGGCAGCAAAGGGTGTTTATCTTCGCAAATGCGCCGTGTCATCAACAATGGGTGGTGGTGCACGCGTTGAGGTTTCTTCTATAACCGCATCAGCTTAATTGCTGGTCGTTAGTAACAGACTTTGGGCCATGTCGAGGGTTGTTTAACAACTATCGGCATTGCTGTCAAAGACCGCTGGAGCGTCATGGCTTAACAAGTCAAGACACTTAATACCGGAAACGGATCCAGCGCAGACGGCGTCCATGGAAGATTTCTTCTAGAACTCGACCAGGTTCGCCGCGTTCGGCAGACACAGGGATTGGTCCCGGTGTCATTTGATGGAGTGTTCTAACCGTGAGTCTCAATCGTAAAGAAAAAGCGATTGTCATCGAAGAGGTAACCGCGCAAGTTTCGGCGGCCCAATCGATTGTCGTCGCTGAGTATCGTGGTCTGGATGTTGCTGCCGTCACCGTACTGCGCAAAACTGCGCGCGAGTCAGGCGTGTATCTGCGTGTCTTAAAAAACACGTTGGCACGCCGCGCGTTGGCTAATACCCCTTTCGAGGGGCTGTCATCGCAGCTAACAGGTCCTTTAATTTATGCCGTTAGTAAGGATCCTGTTGGTGCTGCAAAGGTTCTATCTACATTTGGTAAAGAAAATGACAAACTGGTGATTAAGGCTGGTGCGCTGCCAAACAGCACACTTGATGCCGCCGGTGTGAAGGCGTTAGCGACAATGCCATCACGTGAAGAGTTATTGTCTACTTTGCTCGGAACCATGCAGGCACCCGTTACAAAGTTTGTTCGTACGCTCAATGAGGTTCCAACCAAGTTCGTGCGTGGTCTAGCGGCCGTGCGCGATCAAAAAGAAGCGGCTTGAAAAAGCACGTTAAGTTGGCCTTGACGGTAAACGATAGCCATAACCTGGTTAATTAATATATTCGGAGTTTTAAAAATGAATAAAGCAGAAATTCTTGACGCCATCGCCGGTATGACCGTGCTTGAGTTGTCAGAACTGATTAAAGAAATGGAAGAGAAGTTCGGTGTTTCAGCTACCGCTGCCGCGGTTGCTGTTTCAGCACCTGCCGCAAGTGGTGCTGTTGCTGCGGAAGAGCAAACGGAATTCACCGTTATGCTGACTGAAATTGGCGCTAACAAAGTCAGCGTCATTAAAGCTGTTCGCGAAATAACAGGTCTTGGTTTGAAAGAAGCCAAAGACTTGGTTGATGGCGCACCAAAGCCTGTGAAAGAAGGCGTCTCTAAGGCTGAGGGCGAAGAGTCAAAGAAAAAGCTTGAAGAAGCTGGCGCAAAAGCAGAACTTAAGTAATAGCGTCATCAGTCACCCGGAGATGCCAGCTGGTTTCTCCGGGTTTTGCGTCTTTAGGAAACCCATCCTTTGATGACTTTTTTAGTTGGGTTTCCTAAAGTTGTATACCTCCGGGCCGTGGTTAACGGCCCCTGTAACCCAGAGTCGGAGTGCACATGCCTTACTCGTTCACCGAAAAAAAGCGCATCCGCAAAAGCTTTGCTAAACGCGAGGACGTGCAGGACGTTCCTTTCCTTTTGGCAACACAGCTTCAATCTTATTTAACGTTCCTGCAAGCAGACAGTTTGCCTTCGGCGCGTAAGCCCGAAGGTCTTCAAGCTGCGTTTTCGTCAATTTTTCCAATTGTTAGCCATAACAGTATGGCGCGACTCGAATTCGTCAGTTACTCCTTAGGCGAACCCGTGTTTGACGTCAAGGAATGTCAGTTGCGTGGTCTAACTTACGCATCACCACTGCGCGCCAAAGTGCGTTTGGTGTTAATGGATCGTGAAGTTAGCAAACCGACCGTCAAAGAGATAAAAGAGCAAGAAGTCTACATGGGTGAAATGCCATTGATGACAAGCACTGGCTCATTCGTTATTAACGGGACTGAGCGCGTCATTGTTTCTCAATTACATCGTTCACCAGGCGTGTTTTTTGAGCATGATCGGGGTAAAACCCATAGTTCAGGCAAGTTGCTGTTCTCAGCACGCGTTATTCCATATCGTGGCTCATGGCTTGACTTCGAATTTGATCCTAAAGATATTTTGTTCTTTAGGGTTGATCGACGACGCAAAATGCCAGTATCCATCTTGCTAAAAGCGATCGGAATGACACCAGAAGCCATTCTGGCAAATTTCTTTGAGTTTGACCAATTCGAACTACAAACCGACGGCGCGTATATTGATTTTGTTGCTGAGCGCTGGAAAGGTGAAGTTGCTCGTTTTGATATTGCAGACAAGAAAGGCAAGGTGATTGTTGAAAAAGACAAACGCATTAACGCCAAACACCTACGTGACATGTCTGCAGCCGGCATTACTCGTGTTTCGGTACCAGATGACTTTTTAATAGGTCGCGTATTGGCAGCCAAAGTTGTTGATGCTGACACGGGCGAATTAATTGCTTCAGCCAATGATGAAATCACCGATAACTTGTTGGCAACTATCCGCACAGCAGGTGTTCAGCAAATACAAACGCTGTTTACCAACGATTTGGATCGCGGTCCGTACATATCACAGACGTTACGCACGGATGAAACCGCGGACCAGTTGGCCGCAAAAGTCGCCATTTATCGTATGATGCGCCCTGGTGAGCCACCAACAGAAGATGCTGTTGAAGCGCTGTTTTTCCGGTTGTTTTATAACGCCGAGAGCTACGATTTGTCTCGCGTCGGACGTATGAAGGTGAATAGTCGCCTTGGTCGTGGTGATGATATCACTGGCCCAATGACACTGACCAACGAAGACATCCTTGAAACAATCAAGGTTTTGGTTGAGTTGCGAAATGGTCGTGGAAATATTGACGATATCGATCACTTGGGTAATCGACGTGTCCGCTGTGTTGGCGAATTGGCTGAAAACCAATTCAGGGCAGGGCTGGTTCGAGTCGAGCGTGCCGTGAAGGAAAGATTGGGGCAAGCGGAAACGGAAAACCTAATGCCGCACGATTTGATCAATTCAAAACCAATTTCAGCAGCAATCAAAGAGTTTTTTGGTTCCAGTCAGTTATCTCAATTCATGGACCAAACCAATCCGCTGTCTGAAATCACGCACAAACGCCGCGTTTCAGCACTCGGGCCAGGTGGATTAACCAGAGAGCGTGCGGGTTTCGAGGTTCGTGACGTTCACCCTACGCACTATGGTCGAGTGTGTCCGATTGAAACACCTGAAGGTCCAAACATTGGACTGATTAATTCGATGGCGCTTTATGCTCGGTTGAATGAATACGGTTTTCTGGAAACACCCTACCGGAAGGTTTCTGATCGACAAGTCAGTGAAGAGATTGAATACCTATCAGCCATTGAAGAAAGCAATTTCGTTATTGCGCAAGCAAATGCGCAATTGAATGAAGATGGTGTATTTGTTGATGATTTGGTGGCTTGCCGCCAAGCGGGTGAAACGTTGTTAACGTCGCCTGACAACATTAACTTTATGGATGTGGCGCCATCTCAGATTGTCTCAGTTGCGGCCTCACTGATTCCGTTTCTTGAGCATGACGATGCAAACCGCGCGCTGATGGGCGCCAACATGCAAAGACAAGCCGTTCCTTGTTTGCGCCCTGAGAAGTCTTTGGTTGGGACAGGCATCGAACGAACCGTTGCCGTTGACTCAGGCACGACGGTGCAAGCACTGCGTGGTGGCGTGGTTGATCACGTTGATGCCGATCGAATCGTGATTCGAGTCAACGATGACGAGAACGTTGCCGGCGAGGTTGGTGTTGATATCTATAACTTAACCAAGTACACACGCTCAAACCAAAACACGAACATTAACCAACGCCCGATTGTCGGTCGAGGTAACGCCGTGGAAAAAGGTGATGTGATTGCAGACGGCGCATCAACTGATTTGGGTGAATTGGCGCTCGGTCAAAACATGCTTATCGCATTCATGCCGTGGAATGGTTACAACTTTGAAGACTCCATTCTTTTGTCAGAAAAGGTTGTTTCAGACGACCGTTATACCTCTATTCACATTGAAGAACTAACGGTTGTTGCGCGTGACACCAAGCTTGGCCCCGAGGAAATCACCCGAGACATCAGCAACCTGGCTGAAACCCAGCTCAATCGTCTTGATGAGTCTGGCATTGTTCACATTGGGGCAGAGGTTCGGGCTGATGATGTGCTGGTCGGAAAAGTAACACCCAAGGGCGAGACGCAACTGACGCCAGAAGAAAAATTGCTTCGCGCCATTTTTGGTGAAAAAGCATCTGACGTCAAAGACACATCGCTCAGGGTTTCATCAGGCATGGTTGGCACGGTTATTGACGTACAAGTGTTTACTCGCGAAGGCATTCCCCGTGATAAGCGCGCGCAGTCAATCATTGATGATGAGTTGCGTCGATACCGTTTGGACTTGAACGATCAATTGCGTATTGTCGAAGACGATACCTTTGATCGTATTGAGAAAATGTTGATCGGCAAAACAGTTAATGGTGGCCCTAGAAAGCTAGCCAAAGGCATCGCGCTGACCAAAGATTACTTGGCTGACCTTGATCGTTGGCAGTGGTTTGACATTCGTTTGTCAGATGAAGAGCATGCGTTGATTCTTGAGCAAGCGAAAGAATCTATTGAAGGCAAGCGCCATCAGTTTGATTTGGCCTTTGAAGAAAAGCGTAAGAAGCTAACGCAGGGTGACGAGTTGCCACCAGGCGTGCTTAAGATGATTAAGGTCTACCTCGCTGTCAAGCGGCGCTTGCAGCCGGGCGACAAGATGGCGGGCCGCCATGGTAACAAAGGTGTGGTGTCACGAATTGTGCCGGTGGAAGACATGCCACACATGGCTGATGGCACAACCGTAGATATTGTTTTGAACCCATTGGGCGTTCCTTCGCGAATGAACGTTGGGCAAGTGCTTGAGGTTCATTTGGGCTGGGCAGCAAAAGGTTTGGGCAAGCGTATTGAAGAAATGATGCGCGACGAAAAGAAATCCCAAATCAAATCGTTACGCACCTATCTGAATCGTATATACAACGAAACAGGCGCTGGTGCCAATATCGATGAACTCAATGAAGACGAGTTGATTGAATTGGCATCCAATCTTAAAAACGGTGTGCCATTTGCCACACCCGTATTTGACGGCGCGGCTGAGTCAGAAATCACCAAAATGCTTGAAATGGCCTACCCGGATGAGGTTGCGAAAGCAATCGGACTGACGGAAAGCCGGACGCAAGCGTGGTTGGTGGACGGACGGACTGGAGATCAGTTTGAGAGACCAGTGACGGTTGGCTACATGCATTATTTGAAGTTACACCACTTGGTGGATGACAAGATGCATGCGCGATCAACGGGTCCCTACTCTTTAGTCACACAGCAGCCGCTTGGTGGTAAAGCCCAGTTTGGTGGACAGCGATTTGGTGAAATGGAATGTTGGGCCCTTCAGGCTTACGGCGCTTCTTACACCTTGCAGGAAATGTTGACCGTTAAATCCGATGACATTAGCGGACGAACCAAACTTTACGAAAACATTGTGAAGGGTGATCACACCATTGAAGCCGGCATGCCGGAATCTTTCAATGTGTTGGTTAAAGAGATTCGATCTCTTGCCCTTGACATGGATTTGGAGCGTAAATAATGAAGGCGCTACTCGACTTATTTAAGCAAGTCTCGCAAGACACACAATTCGATGCCATCAAAATCGGCATTGCGTCTCCTGAAAAAATTCGGTCGTGGTCGTATGGGGAAGTCAGAAAGCCAGAAACGATCAATTACCGTACGTTCAAGCCTGAGCGTGATGGTTTATTTTGTGCAAAGATCTTTGGCCCCATCAAAGATTACGAGTGTTTGTGTGGCAAGTACAAAAGACTGAAGCACCGCGGCGTCATTTGTGAGAAGTGCGGTGTCGAGGTGACGGTAGCGAAAGTTCGTCGCGAACGCATGGGACACATTGAACTGGCAAGTCCCGTCGCGCACATTTGGTTTTTGAAGAGCCTACCTTCGCGTTTGGGCATGGTTCTTGATATGACGCTACGCGATATTGAGCGCGTGCTTTATTTCGAAGCATGGTGCGTCATTGAACCAGGTATGACACCACTGAAGCGCGGTCAAATCATGTCTGATGATGACTATTTGGCTAAGACGGAAGAGTATGGCGATGAGTTCAGGGCACTCATGGGCGCGGAAGCTGTTCGTGAACTGTTGCGCACCATCGAAATCGATCGTGACGTTGAGACGCTACGAGCTGAATTGAAGGCAACCTCATCTGAAGCCAAAATCAAGAAAATCTCTAAGCGACTGAAAGTGCTAGAAGGTTTTCAGAAGTCGGGCATCAAGCCAGACTGGATGGTGATGGAAGTTTTGCCGGTTTTGCCGCCAGATCTTCGACCGTTGGTGCCGCTAGACGGCGGTCGTTTCGCTACCTCCGATTTGAACGATCTTTATCGCCGGGTTATTAACCGTAACAACCGCTTGAAACGATTGTTGGAACTCAAAGCACCAGACATTATTTTGCGAAACGAAAAGCGGATGTTGCAAGAGTCCGTTGATTCGTTGCTTGATAATGGACGTCGCGGTAAGGCAATGACTGGGGCAAACAAGCGGCAATTGAAGTCATTGGCTGACATGATCAAAGGCAAGAGCGGTCGTTTCCGCCAGAACTTGCTGGGCAAACGCGTCGATTATTCTGGTCGATCGGTCATTGTTGTGGGCCCAACGCTCAAACTGCACCAGTGTGGTTTGCCAAAGCTAATGGCTCTCGAGCTTTTCAAACCCTTCATTTTTAATCGTTTGGAAATGATGGGTTTGGCGACGACCATTAAAGCAGCAAAGAAATTGGTCGAAAGTCAGGAACCGGTGGTCTGGGATATTCTCGAAGATGTTATTCGTGAGCATCCGGTCATGCTGAACCGAGCGCCAACGCTTCACCGTTTGGGCATTCAGGCTTTTGAACCAGTGCTTATTGAAGGCAAAGCCATTCAGTTGCATCCACTGGTTTGTGCCGCTTTTAACGCTGACTTTGACGGCGACCAAATGGCCGTTCACGTGCCATTGTCTCTCGAAGCTCAAGTCGAGGCACGCACACTGATGCTTGCGTCGAACAACGTATTGTTCCCTGCAAACGGCGAACCATCGATTGTGCCTTCCCAAGATATTGTGCTTGGCTTGTATTACGCCAGTCGCTCCAGTATCAACGGCAAAGGTGAAGGCATGTTCTTTGCTGATGTGCCAGAGGTTCAGCGCGCTTACGACAACAAACAAGTTGAGCTGCAAACGCGGATCACTGTTCGTTTAGAGCAGTGGTCGCGGGATGCACAAAGTGAATGGGTCTCCGAAACCATTCGGGTTGAAACAACCGTTGGTCGTGCGCTTTTGTCTGAAATCATGCCAAAAGGCTTGCCTTTTGAACTGATGAATCGTTCACTGAAAAAGAAGGAAATTTCACGACTCATCAACCAGTCATTCCGTCGCTGTGGTCTTCGTAACACCGTTATCTTCGCTGACAAGCTCATGCAGTCGGGCTTTCGTTTGGCCACTCGTGGCGGCATTTCTATTGCCATGGGTGACATGTTGATTCCCGCGGTTAAGGTTGATATCTTGGCCCAAGCCAGTTCTGAAGTTAAAGAAATTGACAAGCAGTACTCATCAGGTTTGGTTACCTCTCAAGAGCGATACAACAACGTTGTTGATATTTGGGGCAAGGCCGGCGATAAAGTCGGTAAGGCAATGATGGAGCAACTGGCAACTGAGCCCGTCGTTGATCGTCACGGAAAGACGACTGAACAGGAGTCATTTAACTCCATTTACATGATGGCAGACTCTGGTGCGCGTGGTTCAGCCGCTCAGATTCGACAGCTTGCCGGTATGCGCGGTTTGATGGCAAAGCCAGATGGCTCAATTATTGAGACACCGATTACTGCGAATTTCCGTGAAGGCTTAAACGTATTGCAGTACTTTATTTCCACGCACGGCGCACGTAAAGGTTTGGCCGACACGGCGCTCAAGACAGCGAACTCTGGTTACCTGACGCGTCGTTTGGTCGATGTCACACAAGACCTGGTTATCACGGAAAGTGACTGCGGTACCTCGCAAGGTTATTCAATGAAAGCCTTGGTCGAGGGTGGTGAGGTTATCGAGCCATTGCGTGAGCGTATTTTGGGTCGCGTGGCGGCACTTGATATCGTTAATCCTGACACCCAGGAAACCGCTATCGCCGCTGGCACATTGTTAGACGAAGATTTGGTTGATTACATCGATAAACTGGGTGTTGATGAGGTGAAGGTTCGCACACCGTTGACCTGCGAAACACGACATGGCTTGTGCGCCCACTGTTATGGCCGCGATTTGGGTCGGGGTGTATTGGTTAACGTTGGTGAGGCAGTTGGTGTTATTGCTGCTCAGTCCATTGGCGAGCCAGGTACCCAGTTAACGATGCGAACATTCCACATTGGTGGAGCGGCCTCTCGTTCAGCGATGGCCAATAGTGTTGAAACAAAATCAGCCGGTACGGTTCGTTTTGCCAGCACCATGCGCTACGTGACAAATCCCAAAGGGGAGCGAGTGGCCATTTCGCGATCTGGCGAAATTGTTATCTATGGTGAAAACGAGCGCGAGCGCGAACGGCATAAGGTTCCTTATGGCGCAACGTTACAAGTTAACGATGGTGATGCGCTAAAAGCGGGATCGCGTTTGGCAACGTGGGACCCTCTAACCCGTCCAATTGTGTCGGAATATGCGGGCGCCATCCGTTTTGAAAACATCGAAGAGGGCGTTACGGTTGCCAAACAGCTTGATGAAGTGACTGGCCTATCGACGTTGGTCGCAATCACTCCCAAGACGCGTGGCGGAAAGATGGTGCAAAGACCACAAATCAAATTGGTCGGTGAGAACGGTGAAGAGGTGAAGATCGCTGGTACAGATCATTTGGTTAGCATTTCTTTCCCTGTCGGTGCCTTGATTACGGTTCGTGACGGTCAGTCGGTCAAGATCGGTGAGGTGTTGGCTCGAATTCCACAAGAGTCACAGAAGACCCGAGATATCACGGGTGGTTTGCCTCGTGTTGCCGAGTTATTTGAAGCACGGTCGCCCAAAGATGCTGGTTTGTTAGCCGAGGTAACCGGTACCGTGTCTTTCGGAAAAGACACCAAGGGTAAGCAGCGTTTGGTTATTACGGATCTGGATGGCATTTCTCACGAATTCTTAATACCCAAAGAAAAGCAGGTGTTGGTCCATGATGGTCAGGTTGTCAACAAGGGTGAAACAATTGTCGATGGCCCAGCCGATCCACACGACATCCTCCGTCTGAAAGGTATTGAGCGTCTCGCGACTTATGTCGTCGATGAGGTTCAAGATGTTTATCGACTGCAAGGCGTGAAAATCAACGACAAGCACATTGAAGTCATTGTTCGCCAGATGTTACGTCGCGTTTTGATTATGGACGCTGGCGACACTAGCTTTATTGCCGGTGAGCAGGTTGAACGGTCACAATTACTCAATGAAAATGATCGGATGGTGGCTGATGGAAAGTTACCAGCGACACATGAAAACGTGTTGCTTGGTATTACGAAAGCTTCTCTTTCGACTGATTCCTTCATTTCAGCGGCTTCTTTCCAAGAAACGACTCGAGTGTTGACCGAAGCTGCCATCATGGGTAAACGTGATGCTTTAAGAGGCTTGAAAGAAAACGTTATTGTTGGACGACTGATTCCGGCAGGTACAGGAATGGCCTACCATGAAGCCCGTCGTGAAAAAGAAGTGATCGAGGCAGCTGAGCGGGAAGCAGCGAAGATACTGGCCAATCCGTTTGAGGATGCACCAGTGATGGCCGATGAGGCCGATGCCATTGGAGATGATGGTGTCTCAGTAGACGATGCACCCGCATCATAAGCAGTATGCAGATGGCGAGTATCGACGATTTAAAAGTTGATGCTCGCTAGCTTTATTTGCCTATGGTGAGTTGACAATTTAAGTTCGGTAGGATAATCTGATTGGCTCTGTAAATTTTCGCCCTGTTGTGCCTGAGTAGGGTGCGACGGTATGGATGCGAATGAATGACAAGTTCGCTAAAAGTTAGGTTTTAAAGCAACACGCAACGTTATTTTTGTCGAGTTGTTGAACAAATAAAGGCTTGCTTAACAGCCCCTGCGTTTGTTTATGGCATATCCGCTCTTTTACGGTTCTCCGTCCGGGGTGGTTATGTTGCTGTCAGTAAACCCACGGATTTAAGAACGCTGCCTGGGAACAATCTCAGCAGTTTTATAGGAAAGAGGTATGCCAACCATTAACCAACTCGTGCGCAAGCCTAGAGCTGTCGCTACGATCAAAAGTAAAAGTCCAGCACTTGAGGAATGCCCTCAACGCCGTGGCGTTTGCACCCGCGTATATACAACAACACCAAAGAAGCCTAACTCAGCCTTGCGAAAGGTTGCTAAGGTGCGCTTGACGAATGGTTTCGAAATCATCTCGTACATTGGTGGTGAAGGCCACAACCTACAAGAACACTCAGTGGTTCTGGTGCGTGGTGGTCGTGTGAAGGATTTGCCAGGTGTTCGGTATCACATCGTTCGTGGATCGCTTGATCTCCAAGGCGTAAAGGACCGTAAGCAATCACGCTCTAAATACGGCGCCAAGCGTCCCAAGCAAAAGTAAGTTTGAAAGCCGTCTTAGCATCAATTGCTAGCGATGGGTTAAGGGTGTAGCACGCTGTTAAAAGTGCTTAGCCAACCGACCGGGTATCCGGGAAACGTAAGTGGTTCATTTTTTGGTGAACCAAGGGGCAAAAGCCCCAACTGAATCGAGATTAAAGGAACTGCAATGCCACGTCGTCGCGAAGTACCAAAACGAGATATTCTCCCCGATCCCAAGTTCGGCAGTGTTGAACTGGCGAAATTCATGAACGTTGTTATGCTCGCCGGCAAAAAAGCTGTCGCAGAGCGCATCGTTTATGGCGCCCTTGAACAAGTGCAGAGCAAGTCCGGCAAGGATCCGCTGGAAGTGTTTGATCTTGCGGTCAACAACATTAAACCCTTGGTTGAGGTAAAAAGCCGTCGAGTGGGTGGCGCTAATTATCAGGTCCCTGTTGAAGTTCGGCCCGTTCGCCGTTTGGCATTGGCTATGCGTTGGCTTCGTGAAGCAGCCAAAAAGCGCAGCGAAAAGTCGATGGACTTAAGGCTTGCAGGTGAATTGCTCGATGCTGCCGAGGGTAGAGGCGCAGCAATGAAAAAACGTGACGACACACATAAGATGGCCGAAGCTAACAAAGCATTCAGCCATTTCCGTTGGTAACTTTAGGAAGTCATTATCATGGCCCGTAAAACCCCGATTGAGCGCTACCGTAACATCGGTATCTCTGCGCACATCGATGCAGGAAAAACCACCACGACAGAACGCATCCTGTTCTACACGGGTGTTAACCATAAGATTGGCGAAGTGCACGATGGTGCTGCGACGATGGATTGGATGGAGCAAGAGCAGGAGCGTGGTATCACTATCACTTCTGCTGCAACGACAGCTTTTTGGAAGGGCATGAGTAATGACATGCCAGAGCATCGTATAAACGTTATTGACACACCAGGCCACGTCGATTTTACGATTGAGGTTGAGCGTTCAATGCGAGTCTTGGACGGCGCATGTATGGTTTACTGCGCTGTGGGTGGTGTTCAACCCCAATCTGAAACGGTTTGGCGTCAGGCCAATAAGTATGGCGTGCCACGTTTGGCCTTCGTCAACAAGATGGATCGTACAGGGGCAAACTTTTTCAAGGTTTACGACCAGCTGAAATTGCGCTTAAAAGCAAACCCAGTGCCAATCGTTATACCTATTGGTGCAGAAGAAAGCTTCACGGGCGTGGTTGATTTGGTCAAAATGAAGGCGATCATCTGGGACGAAGCCAGTAACGGTACAAAATTCGAATACCTTGATATTCCTGCGGACCTTCAAGATCAAGCCAACGAATGGCGAGAAAAGCTTGTGGAATCGGCTGCTGAGTCTTCAGAAGAGTTGATGAACAAGTATCTCGAAACGGGTGAATTGTCCGAGGAAGAAATTAACCTTGGCATCCGAACGCGTACGATTGCCAACGAAATTCATCCCATGCTCTGCGGTACCGCCTTTAAAAACAAAGGTGTTCAACGCATGCTTGACGCAGTGATTGAATTCTTGCCATCGCCAATTGATATCCCACCTGTGTCCGGTGAGCTAGAGGATGGGTCACAAGGTTCACGTAAGGCAGATGACTCGGAGAAGTTTTCTGCCCTGGCTTTTAAGTTGATGACTGATCCTTACGTTGGTCAGCTGACCTTCGTGCGTGTCTATTCGGGCGTTCTAAAGTCAGGCGATACGGTCTTTAACCCAGTGAAGGGTAAAAAAGAACGTATTGGACGTATCTTGCAGATGCATGCGAATAATCGCGAAGAGATCAAAGAGGTTATCGCTGGTGATATCGCCGCGGTTGTTGGACTAAAAGACGTGACCACTGGCGAAACTTTGTGTGATTTAGACTCGCACATATTGCTAGAGCGTATGGTGTTTCCTGAGCCTGTGATTTCACAAGCGGTCGAACCAAAAACAAAAGCCGACCAAGAAAAAATGGGTATTGCATTGTCGCGACTCGCGCAAGAAGACCCGTCGTTCCGAGTGCGATCAGACGAAGAATCAGGACAAACAATCATCTCTGGTATGGGTGAGCTTCATCTCGAGATTATCGTGGATCGCATGCGCCGTGAATTTAGCGTCGATGCGAACGTTGGCAAACCTCAAGTTGCCTATCGTGAAACCATTCGTAAAGTTTGTGAAGAGATTGAAGGAAAGTTTGTCAAACAATCTGGTGGCCGTGGTCAATATGGTCACGTTGTTTTAAAGCTTGAACCATTGCCGCCTGGCGGTGGTTATGAGTTCGTCGATGCCATTAAAGGCGGCGTTGTTCCCCGTGAATACATTCCTGCCGTTGACAAGGGTATTCAAGAGACACTGCCAGCAGGTATTTTGGCGGGCTATCCGGTTGTTGACGTTAAGGCAACGCTGTTTTTTGGTTCATACCACGACGTTGACTCAAATGAAAACGCGTTCCGTATGGCCGCTTCAATGGCATTTAAAGACGGCATGCGTAAAGCAAGTCCTGTTTTGCTAGAGCCAATGATGGCCGTTGAAGTTGAAACGCCAGAAGACTATGCCGGTACAGTGATGGGTGATTTGTCATCACGTCGTGGCATGGTTCAAGGTATGGACGATATGGTTGGTGGTGGTAAGGTCATTCGAGCCGAAGTGCCGCTAGCTGAAATGTTCGGGTATGCCACAAACTTGCGTTCGTTAACGCAAGGCCGTGCAACATACACAATGGAATTTAAGCATTACGCTGAAGCACCAAAAAATGTGTCCGAAGAAATCATCGCCGCGCGTGGCAAATAATTTAGGGAATTAAATATCATGGCAAAAAGTAAATTTGAGCGCACCAAGCCCCACGTTAACGTGGGCACAAT
>ERZ887849.2371-NODE-2371-length-15691-cov-14.747442_pt1 | contig 15691 bp, 13 predicted proteins | sample MGYA00521267_ERZ887849 | MGnify/ENA primary metagenome ERZ887849 (study PRJEB32303, sample SAMEA104408601) | aquatic metagenome | biome: Brackish water; feature: Pelagic; material: water | place: Baltic Sea | collected 2014-06-06T16:11:00 | depth 2,863 m ... | reverse complement strand
AGTATCTTTTCATTCTATTGAAGATAGAATAATTAAAAAATTTTTTTTAAAGTGTTCAAAAAATAGTCCTACATCTCGTTATTTGCCTGACTTAATTTCTTCAGCACATAGTTTAAAAATAATTACAAAAAAACCTATACTTCCGTCAGAAGAAGAAATTTTAAAAAATAAAAGATCTAGATCAGCTAAGTTGCGTATTGCAGCTAGAACTTTTTCTCCATCTTTATATGGAGAAATTTCATGATAAGATATCCGTCGTTTTCGTTTGTATTTTTTATAATTTTTATTGCAATTTCTTTGTATCAAATAAAATATTTTATTTTAAAAAGAGAAGTAGAGCTTGCTAAAATTAATCAAGATATAATGTTAACAAAGTCAGATATAAATATTCTTAGAGCTGAATTAAACTATCTAAAAAGGCCAGATAGAATAGAAAAACTAGCAATAGAAAAATTAAACATGAGGCCAATTCTTCCAATAGATATTTGGAATATAGAAGATTTAGTTAGCACTCAAAATATAATAAATAATGGAGAATTATTATAAAAATTCTTAATATTATTTCCTATCAAAACAATAAAATTCAAATGCCCAATATAAGAAAAGGCAAGCTGTTCGTTTGCGGATTTATTTTAATGGCATCATTTTTCACTATAGGTTATAGAACGGTTAGCTTGGCTAATATTAACAAATATGATGAAGCTACAAAGGTGATAAAGAACAATGACACCTCATCATATATAAAAAAAAATGTAGCTCGCGGAGATATTTTTGATAGGAATAAAAATCTTTTAGCTACAACAATTGATATTTCAAGTTTAAGTATTAATCCTCAAAATATCTTAAATAAAAAAGAAACCATTTCAAAGCTCAAAATTATTTTTCCATCAATTAATGAAACTATTTTATTAAAAAAAATAAATACTACAAAAAACCAAATCAATTTAATTAGAGAGATAACCCCTAAAGATCATGTTGATGTTCTAAAAGCTGGAATTGAAGGAATTATAATAGAAAAAAAGAATAAACGAGTTTATCCAGGGAATAGCTTGGCATCTCATATTCTCGGCAACACTGATATAGATGGCAAAGGAACTGCAGGGATTGAAAAATCATTTGATAACAAATTATTAAATGGCCAAGATGTTAATTTATCAATTCATGCAGGAGTTCAGCATATTTTAAAAACTGTCCTTTCTGAACAAATCAGTAAATTTGAAGCTGAAGGTGGAGCAGGTGTAATTATGAATGTAAATTCTGGAGAAATTTATGCTCTTGCATCTTTTCCTGATTACAATGCAAATAATTATAGAAAATCGTCTGATGAGCAGCTCTTTAATAGAGCCTCTAAGGGCACATATGAACTTGGATCAACTTTAAAATTGATAACTGCTGCAATTGCTTATGAAAGTAAATTAATTAAAGAAACTGATTTATTTGATGTATCAAAGCCTCTAAAAATATCTTCAAGAATTATAAATGACGACCATGCCTTAAAATTGGCTATCAATATACCTGAAATAATAGTTCATTCAAGCAATATAGGCTCTGCTTTGATAGCTGAAAAAATTGGGCCAGATATACAGCTTAAATTTTTAAAAAAATTAGGTCTTTTTGATACTGTAAAACTTGAAATTCCTGAAATCGGCAAGCCTCAAATAATAACTGATAAAAAAAAAATATCTACAATGACTATTTCTTATGGGCATGGAATTTCAATTACCCCAGTTCATCTTTCAGCAGCCACTGCATCAATCATAAATGGTGGATTGAAGGTGAGCCCAACTTTAATAAAAAATTCATTAAAAAACATTAAGAAAAAACGTATTTTTTCTAATAACACATCTACTGAAATGAAAAATATAATGAGATTAGTTGTCAGTAATCGATATGGGACAGGGAAAAAAGCTGAGGCACCAGGCTACTTAGTTGGTGGAAAAACTGGAACAGCTGATAAAGTAAAAAAATCAGGTGGATATTTTAAAAACAAAAATATTGTAGCGTTTACTGGAGGCTTTCCAATTAATGAGCCCAAGTTTGTAATAACAGTAATGATAGATAATCCTAAGGGGCAAAAGTTTTCACATCGCAGTACTGCTGGCTGGATTGCGGCTCCTGTTATAAGTAAATTAGTAACTAGAATTGCTCCAATTCTTGGAATAAATCCTCAAACTGATAAGACCTTAGCTTTTACTAATCAATTATTAAAATATAAAATAAGAGGAGATGAATTATAAAATGATGCTCTTCAAAGACTTGGTTTCAACAAATCCTTCTCTTAAATCAAAATTAAATAATTTTGAAAATAAATTATTATTAAAGGTATCAGGTGTTACCTCTAATAGTAAAGAGGTTAAACCTGGATTTATTTTTGTTGCTATAAAAGGTCTTCAATACGATGGCTCTAACTTTATTAAGGAAGCTAAAAAAAATGGCTCAGCTTTAATCATTTCAGAGAAATTAAATGAAGAAGATATTATTACGATAAAAAAAGGTTGCTCAAGACATATTTATGCTCTCTTGTCTGCTTCTTATTACAAAAATCAACCTCAACAAATAATTGGCGTTACCGGAACCAATGGCAAAACTTCTGTAGTTGAGTTTTGTCGTCAAATATGGGATCAAGCAGGTTGGAAGGCTGTTTCGATGGGAACACTTGGTACAAGAATGCCCAAAAATACAATGTTGAATCAAAGTGAACACTCTAAAAACAAACTAACCACATTTGAACCTTCAATATTATATAAACAATTAAACGACATGGCTAAAGATATATCTCACGTTGCTCTTGAAGCTTCTTCACATGGTATTGATCAATGTAGATTAGACGGCGTTAATTTTTCAGGAGCTGTTTTTACAAATCTATCACATGACCATATAGACTATCATAAAACAGAAGAAAATTATTTTTCTGCGAAAAAAAGACTTTTTACAGATATTTTAAAAAAAAATTCTGCCGTAGCAATTAACATTGATGATCCTCATGGAATGTTATTATATGAACAATTAATAAAATTGCCCTTGTTTATCTTAACTTTTGGGAAAAATAAAAAAGCAGACATTGTAATAAAATCAATAACTCAAAATAATAATTCTATAGATTTAGAAATAAAATATAATAACGTTATTTATTCATCTCCTATTGGTATGATTGGTGATTTTCAAGCATATAATGTCATAGCTTCTGCTACTATATGTATAGCTTTAGGAATGGATCCTAATTTTGTTTTTAAATCTTTAAGTGATCTTCAACCTGCTCCTGGGAGAATGCAAATAGTTTCAGGGCATCCAAAAGATGCATCAATAATTATTGATTATGCTCATACACCAGAAGCATTATCTTCTACTTTAAGTGCATTAAGACAAAACACAAAAGGAAGAATAATTACTCTTTTTGGATGCGGAGGCGATAGAGATAAATTAAAGAGAAAAATAATGGGCAATATTGCTCAACAACAATCTAATCAAGTAATTGTTACTGATGACAACCCAAGAAATGAACTTTCTTCAGACATTAGAAAAGAAATCTTATTAGGTTGTCCAAATGCTATTGAAATTCCTGACAGAAATAATGCTATAAAATACGCTATATCTGAATTAAAGAAAAATGACTTATTACTTATAGCTGGCAAGGGCCATGAATCATTTCAAGTGATTGGTAATCAAAGCCTTCCTTTCAATGATTATAATGTAGTAAAAGAAACAATTAAAAATCTTATCAACCATGGACATTAAATTGATACCTTTATGGACAAAAAAAGAATTAATTAAGGCAATCAGCGCGACTGATCCCACTGATAATTTTTTAGTGAAAGAGAAAACAGAAATATTAGGCGTTAGCATTAACGATAAAACTATTAAAAAAGGTGATTTATTTATTCCTATAAAAGGGAATAAATTTGATGGTCACAATTTCATTGAATCTGCAATAAAAAATGGAGCCGTAGGAGTTATTGCTTCAGATTTTAAATTAGCTAAAAAGTATAACGCATTATATGTCAATGATACAAAAAAAGCATTAATCAAAATGGCACAATTTGCGAGAAAAAGATTTAAAGGTAAAACTATTGCTATCACAGGAAGTACTGGGAAAACCAGTACCCGTTATATAACTTCAACAATTCTAAAAAAATATGGTGAAACTCATTATAGCCAAGGCAATAATAATAATTTAATTGGTGTTTGTTTAACCTTATCTAGATTACCTGCAACAAAAAAATATTGTGTATTAGAATTGGGTATGAACCACATAGGTGAAATAGAAGAATTAACAAAAATAGTTCTACCAAATATTGTCTTAATTACAAATGTTTCAAACTCGCATATAGCTAATTTTAAAAATGAAAAAGAAATTGCTGAGGCCAAAAGTGAGATTTTTTTAGGATTAAAAGATCCATCTTCAGTTATTTTGAATGCTGATAATAAATGGTCTAATTTATTATTTAAAAAAGCAAAAAAAGCAAAAACTAAGATTCATTTTTTTGGATTTAAAGATAATTCTAAGACTAAAATTATAAAAATTGAAGATAAAAAAAACGGGTCTATCGTATCTTTTAATAATATTAAAAATTGGCATTTAAAATATCTGAATTCTATTCAAGCGATAAATGCATTAGCAGCTCTCTCTATTTTGAATGAATTAAATTTAGATATATCAATTGGAATGAAGATAATTAGTGAAATGAAACCTTTACCAGGAAGAGGTGAAATAATAACAATAAATTTTGAATGTAAAAATAAATCGTTTCTAATTGATGATAGTTATAATGCAAGCCCTGCTGCAATGGGGGCCGCTCTTTTAAGTTTCTATAAATCAAAATCATCCTTACAAGACTATGAAACTGTTATTATTATTTCTGATATGCTAGAGCTTGGGAAAGATGCTGCAAAATTACATGCAAACTTAATTCCTATAATTAAAAAAATTAATCCAGATATTTTAATTACACTTGGTTCTGAAACTTTAAAAATTGCTATAGAATTGAATTTAAATAAAAAAATTATATCTTATCATGACATTGAGCAATTATTAAAAGATTTACCAAAAATTTTAAAACCTAAGCAAAATATTCTTGTGAAAGGTTCAAATGGAACAGGTCTTTGGAAATTAGTTAATTTTGTTAAAAATGAATATAACTATCAGGAGAGTAATAATGCTGCCTGATTTTTTCTTAAATTATACTGATTACTTTCAACCTTTAAATTTATTTAAATATATAACATTTAGATCAATTGGTTCCCTACTAACAGCTTTAATAATAAGTTTTGTTTTTGGATCAAAGATTATTAATTTTTTAAAAGCAATGCAAAAACATGGTCAACCTATTAGAGGCGATGGCCCAAAAAATCATATTATATTGAAAACTGGAACTCCTACTATGGGAGGTTTGTTAATATTGCTGGCATTTACAACTTCAACAATTTTATGGGCAAAATTAAATAATTTATATATATGGATTGTGATTAGTGTCGCTATCACATATGGATTGATAGGCCTTTTAGATGATTGGCTAAAGGTATCTAAAATGTCATCTAATGGTCTAAAGAGTTACCAAAAACTTATTCCACAAATTATTATAGCTTTTTGTGCAGCTTTAATTTTAAAAGAAAACACTCCTGTTGATTTGCACAATTACCTTTCCATTCCCTTTCTTAAAGAAAGCGTTTTCTTTTTAGGAATATTTTATATTCCTTTTGTTATAATAGTTATAGTTGGATCATCAAACGCTGTTAATCTTACGGATGGTCTTGATGGACTTGCAATAGTTCCTGTTATGATAGCCGCTGCCTCTTTTGGAATTATAGTATACTTAACCGGTCACATTAATTTCTCATCTTATCTACAAATTAGCTATATCCCTGGATTAGGTGAAATAGCTGTTTTATTAGGAGCTATAATTGGAGCTGGATTAGGTTTTTTATGGTTTAACGCACCTCCAGCAATGGTTTTTATGGGAGATACAGGCTCTTTGTCACTTGGGGGCGTTATTGGGGTAACAGCTGTCGCTGCACGACACGAATTAGTATTAATTATAATTGGAGGCTTATTTGTGCTTGAAGCTGTATCAGTGATTGTTCAAGTTTTATCCTTTAAGCTTACAGGTAAACGTGTTTTTAGAATGGCTCCATTACATCATCATTTTGAACAAAAAGGTTGGGCTGAATCAACAATAGTCGTTAGATTTTGGATAATCGCAGTTATTCTGGCTCTTATTGGATTATCTACTCTTAAACTTAGGTAAAAAATTGAAAAATATAAGTTATTTTAATGATAAATATGTTGGGGTTCTAGGATTAGGGCTATCAGGAAATGCAGCAGCTAACGTATTAGTTAAGTCTAATGCAAATGTCTTTGTCTTCGATGATAAAAAAAATAAATCTTTAGTACCTAAAAAAACAACATGGCTAAATTACAAAGATTGGGATTGGGAAAAAATTGATACTTTATTTGTTTCACCTGGTATACCTATAAATTCTACAAAAACTCATGAAGCTATCAAAATAGCAAAAAAAAATAATGTAAATATACTCAATGAAATTGACTTATTTTTTCTAACAAGACCAAGTGCAAAGATTATTGGTGTTACAGGAACGAACGGCAAATCTACCACTGTTGCCTTGTTAAATCATATTTTAACTTTTAATAAAATTAATAGTGTAATTGGTGGTAATTTTGGTTTACCAGCATGTGAAATTATTGATCCAGGGAAAAACGGCGTCATTATACTTGAACTATCCAGCTATCAATTAGATGGAGCATCTAAACTGTCATTACATGCTGCAGCTATAATTAATATAACACCTGATCATATAGATTATCATGAAGATTTCCATAATTATATAAAAAGTAAATTAAAAATTATAAGTTTTTTAAATCAATATTCTAAATTAATCATAAGTAATGACGATCCATTTCTGAAGAAAATAATTAATACACAAGAAATACCTAAATCAAAGTTAATAAAAGTTAACCGATCAATTGGGAAAAATTTTGTTCAAAATAGTATTTATTTATCTGGAAAACATAATCATATAAATGCTGCAATCGCAATTGCACTAGCTCAAACTATGAAATTAAATGAAGAACAAATAAAACAAGCAATAAATACTTTCAAAGGACTGCCGCATAGACTAGAGCAAATATTCTTTTCAGATAAAATTAGAATAATCAATGACAGCAAAGCAACTAATGGAGAAGCCACCGCAGCAGCTTTAAGCTCATTTAAAAATATTTTCTGGATAGCTGGAGGAAGACCTAAAAGTGATGGAATTGGTAAAGCTTCGAATTGTTTAAAAAATGTTCTTAAGATTTTTCTATTTGGAGAATCTTCTGAGTTTTTTTCAAAACAAATTTTAGCTCTCAACAAACACATTCCAGTAATTTATTGCGAAACATTAGAAAATGCCACTAAACTTGCTATACATAAAAGTCAAAATTCAGAATTAAAACACATAATCATATTATTATCACCTGCAGCTGCTAGCTTTGATCAATTTAAAAACTTTGAAGAAAGAGGTGATCACTTTAAAAAAGCAGTCAATCTATATTCCCAAAAAGGTAATCTAGTATGTTGATATCACGTTCAGATAGATCGATTATTGCACTCTGGTGGTGGACCATTGATAGATTTTTACTAACTTTATTTAGTATTTTAATAATAATTGGTATTTTTTTAGTTATGGCATCAAGTCAACATCTAGCTCAAAGCTTTAATATATTTTCTCATTATTTCACTATAAGACACATTTTATTTGTAATTATCAGCTTGCCAATAATTTTTATATTTTCATTACTTAATCAAAAGCAAACAAAAGCAATTAGCATTATTGGGTTAATAATCACAATTTTTTTAATGTTAGTTATTTTAATTAATGGAAATGAAATTAAAGGCGCACAAAGATGGATATATTTTTCTGGATTTAGCTTTCAACCTAGTGAATTATGTAAGCCATTTTATGTTATTGTTAATGCTTGGTTTTTAACATTATGGATTGAAGGAAAAAATTTTCCAGGATGGGCATGGTCTATTGTTTCATTAATTTTAATATCTTCATTATTATTAATTCAACCAGATGTAGGTATGACAATAGTAATAATTTTAACATGGTGTTTTCAATTGTTCATTACAGGCATACCTCTAATTATAATAATTTGTTTAACATTCGCTGTCCCTCTTTTTTTAATTATGACTTATCATAATTTTGATCATGTAAAAATTAGAATTGATGGATTTCTTGAAGGAACAACATATCAAGTTTCAAAATCTCTACAATCATTTGAGTCTGGAGGTTTTTGGGGCACCGGTCCAGGAGAAGGTTTTTATAAAAAATTTCTGCCTGATGCTCACTCTGATTTTGTTTTTGCTGTAGCAGCAGAAGAATACGGTATTTTAATATGTTTAATAATTATACTAATTTATAGTTTAATTGTTTATAGAGCATTTAAATTATCTTTCATTAATAAAAATCTCTTTTTTATAATTGCTGTAAGCGGATTAACTTTTCAATTTGGAATTCAAACTTTAATTCATATGGCAAGCAATACAAATTTAATACCTACAAAAGGTATGACACTACCATTTTTGTCGTATGGAGGTTCTTCAATGATCTCTTCAGCAATAATAGCAGGTATTTTACTATCTCTAACAAGAAAAAATATCTCACTGAATCCTATCAAAAAACAAATTCACTTAAAGTCAAATAATGAATAAAATTGATCAAATTTTTAATAATACAATGGTTGTTGCGGCAGGAGGAACAGGTGGACATATTTTTCCTGCTCTATCTTTGATTGAAAAAATAATAGATTTAAAATTAATTGTCATTACTGATAATAGAGGAGAGATATTTTTTAAAAATTTTTTTAAAAAAAGTAAAATTAATTTTAAAGATAAAAATTCTAATTATCAATTAATTGTTCAAGATTTAACAAGCCCTAGTAATAAAAATTTACTAAAAAAGTTAATCTCATTTTTCAAATTCTTAATTAGTACTATAAAACTGTTAAAATTGTTTATATATAAAAGGCCAAATTTAATAATGGGGTTTGGAGGATATCCATCTGTAGTTCCTGTGATAATTGGTAAAATACTAGGAATACCTACAATAATTCATGAACAAAACGCTATTTTAGGAAGAGCAAATAAATTTCTTTCTAATTTTTCAAATATATTAGCTTTATCTTTCAAAGATACAAAGTTGAATGAAAAAAGATATAATTCAGTATTCACTGGAAATTTTGTTAGAAAAGAATTCAATATAATTGGAAAATCAGAATATGTAGCTCCAAATTACAAAAATCAATTTTGTATTTTAATTATGGGGGGGAGCCTTGGGGCAAGCTTTCTTTCTGAAGAAATGGCTAATTTGTTATGCACTCTTCCTGTTAAATATAAAAAAAGACTACTAGTCTTCCATCAAGTAAAAGATTATGATATTTCAAAGGTAAAAAAACTTTATATTAAAAATAAAATTAAAGCTGAAGTAAGCTCTTTTTTTAATGATGTTTTTATAAAATTTAAAAAAACACATTTGATAATAGCAAGATCAGGTGGCTCTAGCGTAGCAGAAATAATAGCCACACATATTCCATCAATATTAATTCCCTTGCCTACAGCATTAGATAATCATCAAAAAGAGAATGCTGCATTTATTGCAAGCATTAAGGGTGGTTGGCTTTTAGATCAAAACACATTTAGCTCTAAAGAATTTATTATTTTAATTAAAAATTTAATGATAAATCCAAAAAAACTTAAAGAAGCAAATTTAAATATAAAAAATATATCTATAAATAATTTAACCCTATTAAAAAATAATTCTTCTATTGATTTTGTTATAAATATTATTTCCAGACTTATTAATCAGTATCCCCAAAAAGGTATGAAACAATGAGCCATCTACCTCAAAAATTAGGTGTTATTCATTTCATAGGTATAGGTGGGATTGGTATGAGTGGAATTGCTGAAATACTTATCCAGTCAGGGTATTTGGTACAAGGAAGCGACATAAAGATTAGTGATAACACCAATAGATTAAAAAAAATTGGTGTCACAATCTTTATAGGGCAAAAATCTTCAAATATTACTAATGCAAAAATAATAGTTATTTCAACAGCTATAACCAATACTAATGCAGAATTAATTGCTGCTAAAAAAATGTTTTTGCCAATTGTACATAGAGCAGAAATGCTTGGAGAATTAATGCGTTTAAAGCAATCAATAGCTGTAGCTGGAACTCATGGGAAAACGACAACAACTTCATTGATTTCTAGAATTATAGAACAAAATGGTATGGATCCAACAATAATCAATGGTGGAATTATCTCATCATTAGGAAGTAATGCTAAATTAGGTGGTGGAGAATGGATGATAGTTGAAGCCGATGAAAGTGATGGAAGTTTTGCTAAATTAAACCCAACAGTAGCTGTCGTAACAAATATTGATCTTGAACATCTTGATCATCATGGTAATGAAAAAAATTTAGAACATGCTTTTTTTAATTTTGTATCTTCAATACCTTTCTATGGCTTTATATGCTTATGTATCGATCATCCTCGTGTTCAAAAATTAATATCAAAATTAGAAAACAAAAAAATTATTACATTCGGATTATCAACAAATGCAGATGTAAGAGCTACTAACATTATGTATAAAAATAATTGTATGAATTTTGATCTAAATATCTCAAAAAGACTAAATACTAATACTCAAGTTTATAATATAGAATTTTCTATGATTGGACTTCATAATATCCAAAATGCTCTCGCTGCAATAAGTATTGGCTTGGAACTAAATATACCAATTGAGAGTATACAAAATTCATTAAAAACATTTAGTGGTGTTGAAAGAAGATTTGAAAAAGTTGGATATTATAACGGGTCTTTAATTATTGATGATTATGGACACCACCCAGTCGAAATAAGTGCAGCTTTAAGTGCAGCAAGATTAATCGCTCCTAAAAATAAAATAATCAGTATTTTCCAACCACATCGATACAGTAGATTAAGAGATTTATTCGAAGAATTTTGTAGCTGCTTTAACGATGCTGATCAAGTTTTACTTCTAGACGTTTATGCCGCGGGCGAGAAAGTTATAAAAAACTTTGAAAGTATTAATTTAGCAGAAAATCTAACCAAATATGGTCATAAAAAAGTTAGTTACGTGAAAGATTCAAACAAATTAGCAAATATAATTAAAGATAACTTAATCCCTGGTGACCTAATTATATGTTTAGGTGCTGGCACAATTACAAAAATTGCAAATAACTTAGAATACGATTTAAAAAATGAATATAGATAAATTAAAAAGCTCATACAGAAACTATTTAAAGTTAAATGAAAATTTGTCTTCATTTACATGGTTTGGTGTTGGAGGAAGCACAGAAATGCTATTTCTGCCTGATAATATAGATAGAGCTATAAGTTTTATAAAAGATAAACCCCCTCAATTAAAAATTTTTGTTATTGGAGCGGGATCAAATATTTTAATCAGAGATAATGGGATACCTGGTGCAAGTATATCAACCAAAAACCTTAATAAATTGTCGATAGATATCAATGGAATCATTACAGCTGAGGCGGGATCACTCGACATTAATGTAGCGAGATTCGCTCGAGAACATGAAAGAACGGGACTTGAATTTTTAGTAGGTATACCTGGAACTATTGGAGGCGGAATAAGAATGAACTCTGGAGCATTTGGTTCGGAATTTAAAAAAATATTAATAGATGTGAAAGCCATTAATAATTCTGGAATAATCAGGATATTTACATCAGAAGAATTAGGAATGAAATATAGAAGCATAGATGTAGGTGATGAATGGTTTTTTTATTCAGCAAGATTAAAAACCTCAAAAGGAATTAAAAATAAAATCCAAAATAGAATGAAAGACATTATTCAATTAAGAAAGAAGGCTCAGCCAACCGGCGTAAAAACCGGAGGAAGCACCTTTATGAATACGTCTAATTATAAAGCATGGAAGTTAATAGATAAGGCTGGATGTAGAGGATTAAAATTAGGTGATGCCAAGGTATCAGAAAAGCATTGTAATTTTATTATTAATACAAAAAAATCTTCGGCTTCTGAAATTGAGAAATTAGGTGAGTTAATAAGAAAAAAAGTACTGGAATCTTCTGGCATCATGCTCAATTGGGAAATTAGAAAGGTTGGGATAAAATGAAAATCAAACCTGGTATGCACGTTGTAATATTGATGGGTGGAATTGGTTCTGAAAGAGAAATTTCTTTGAAATCAGGAGAAGCATGTTCAAATGCACTTAAAGAAAATGGATTTAAAGTAACAGAATTAGACTTTAACCCATCAATTATTAATAAACTTATTTCTTTAAAACCTGATGTTTGCTTTAACGCTTTACACGGATATTTAGGTGAAGATGGAAATATCCAAGGATTATTAAATATTTTAAAAATACCTTACACTCATTCTGGAGTTTTTACATCTGCAATAGCCATGCATAAGATTCACTTTAAGAAATTAATTACAAAAGTTACAGAAAACACAAGCAATCCTATTTGTTTTCCAAAAACATTAGAGTTAGAAGAAGGAAATTTTTTATCTGTGAAAAACTATAATGGTCCATACGTTATAAAACCAGTAAATGGAGGAAGTTCAGTTGGCGTTTTAATAATAAAAAATAATAGTAGAGCTCCATCAAAAAAACAATGGCCAATTAATACTAATTTAATGGCTGAAACTTTCGTTGGAACCAGAGAATTAACTGTAACAGTTTTAAAGGAAAAACCTTTATGTGTAACAGAAATAGAAACTGGTAAAGAGAATCATTTTTATAATTATAATGCAAAATATGATAATGGTGGATCCTTCCATCAATTACCTGCAGAAATACCAAATCTAACTTCACAAAAAGTAATGGATTGGGCTTTAAAAGCTCATCAAGTAATTGGATGTAATGGAATTTCCAGAAGTGACTTTCGGTATGATCCGATTAATGATGAGCTATTTATGCTAGAAATAAACACACAACCAGGCATGACAAAAACTTCGCTTGCGCCAGAACAAGCTGCATTTTGTAAAATAAATATGACCAAAATGGTTAAAATATTAATTGAAGAGGCAAAATACGAATGCTAAGCTCAATTTATAAAAATAATGTGGAATCTAATAATTTAGTAAATAGAAACATTACAAAACCGAAAAAAAATAATCAGCTAATAGTCTTAATTATAACTCTAATATCTATATTAGTTATTTTTACTTTAGAAAAAACATTACTAAATATTTTTGAATATAATGATTTATTAAAACGAACAAATACAATGTTAATTAAACATGGGTTTTCTTTAAAAAAAATCTATATAATAGGTAAATATAATTTAAAAGAAAAAGAGATAGTAGACACTGCTAAACTTATAAAAGGCCAATCTATTTTTAATATAAATTTGAATGAAGTTTATAATAATTTACTTTTAAATGAATGGATCGAAAATGTTCAAATTAAACGTAGTCTTCCAAATACAATTGAAATTAAAATTAAAGAAAAAAAACCTTTGGCAATCCTACAAACAAAATTAGGGAACAAACTAATAACTGAAGATGGTAGCATTATTTCAATTGCAAACACACATGATTTTAAAAATAAACTTCCTATTATAACTGGAGAAAATGCTAATATAAAAGCTTTTTCAATTATTACCATTTTAAAACAACAACAAGATTTATACAAAAATGTATGGTCTATAAGTTACGTAAATAATAGGCGTTGGGACATTCATCTTAAGCAAGGTGTAACAATATTGCTCCCGAAATTTAATCTAAACAAAGCATGGAACACAATTAATTTTTTGCACAAGAAATATCAAATATTAGATCTTGGATTAACTGAAATAGATTTAAGAAATCATAATAAAATATTTGGTATAATTAATTTAAAAAAAACAAATTAAACAGAAAAAGCTAATATGACATTGCTTAATCCAATTAAAAAAACAAACCATATTTTTACTGTGCTTGATGTAGGTAATAGTAAAATTTCTTGTTTAATTGGGAAAAAATTCAATAACAACGATGTTCAAGTTCAAGTTTTAGGCTTTGGACAACAAGCTTCATTTGGAATTAGCAATGGATTAGTGACAAACATGCAAGAACTGGCAAATTCGATTGCGCGCGCAGTTGAAGCAGCAGAGACGATGGCAGGGTTCGCTATAGAAACAGTTGTTTGCAGTTTGTCAGGAGGAAATCCTTTAACAAAAATTACACGTAAAACAATACTAATTGAGAATAACTCTGTTGAAAAACAGCATTTGGAAAAAATATTAAAAATTAATCACAAAATTTTAAATGAAAACTATTCACTATTATCATCATCTGCAATTAAATATATGATTGATTCAAATAATATTGTTGAAAATCCAATAGGTATGCATACAAAGACATTAACTGTCGACATATCAAATATATTAGGAAATAAAGCTGTAATTCAAAATATAACAAGTTCAATTAAATTATGTCATTTAATAGTTGATAAATTTATAATCACACCAGAAGCATCTGGAATTGCAACAATGATTAAAAATGAACGTGATGATGGCGCTATAATTATTGATCTAGGTGAAAACATAACAAGCATTGGAGTGTTTATTAGAAATAAAATTATTTTTTCTGATTCAATCCCTATTGGAGGAGTTCATATAACAAGTGATATTGTAAGAGGATTGGGAACAAAAGCCGCAGATGCTGAAAAGATTAAAATACTTCATGGATCAGCCCAAGCTAATGAATTAGATGAATTTACAAACTTACAAATTCAAATAATTTCAGAAGATGGTGAAATGATTAACCAACAAATACCAAGAGCTCTTTTAACAGCTATTATAAAGCCAAGAATAGAAGAGATTTTTGAAATCATTCATAACAGACTTAATCATTTTAATTTAAATCCGAGTTACATAAATAAAATAGTGCTTACTGGTGGAGGAGCAAACCTTAACAAAATCAAAGAACTAGCTGAAAATTATTTTAAGTGCAATGTTAGAATAGGTAGACCAATAGGTTTGATAGGCTTGCCGGAAATAGCTCAAAACCCATCGTTTTCTTGTTTAGCAGGTCTATTAATTAAAAGTTTGGAAATTGAAAAAACTCCCGAATACGAAAAAAATAATTTTGGACTTCATAGATATTTTGGGAAAATAGGTAATTGGTTCAATGAAAATTTATAATAAAAAAATAATAATAAACTTTTATATCAACTAAGGAGAATAAAATGACACTTAATATTACAATACCTAATAATATAAATAATACAAAGCCAAGAATAACAGTTATTGGAATAGGTGGCGCTGGAGGCAATGCTGTAAATACTATGATTAATTCAAAGGTAGAAAATATTGAATTTATTGTAGCAAATACAGATGGACAAGCATTATCTCATAGTTTAACTAAAAGACAAATTCAGCTTGGCAAGATCTTAACATCAGGACTAGGAGCTGGATCAAATGCTGAAACTGGGAAAAAAGCAGCTGAAGAATCAATAGATGAAATAATTTCTGAACTTGGTGACATAAATATGCTTTTCATTGCAACTGGAATGGGAGGAGGAACTGGTTCCGGTGCGGCTCCTGTAATTGCAAAAGCAGCAAAAGATAAAGGGATTTTAACCATAGCAGTAGTAACAAAGCCATTTGATTTTGAAGGAAAAAAGAGAATGCAAGTTGCTG
>ERZ887849.2368-NODE-2368-length-15700-cov-7.350208_pt1 | contig 15700 bp, 13 predicted proteins | sample MGYA00521267_ERZ887849 | MGnify/ENA primary metagenome ERZ887849 (study PRJEB32303, sample SAMEA104408601) | aquatic metagenome | biome: Brackish water; feature: Pelagic; material: water | place: Baltic Sea | collected 2014-06-06T16:11:00 | depth 2,863 m ... | reverse complement strand
GTGCGGTCAAGTTCGCTATACGGTACCCGCAAAACCCATTGAAACGGTGGTGTGTCACTGCCGCAACTGCCAAAAGCAGGCTGGGTCGGCGTTCTCAGTCGTGGCTTTTTTCCAGCGCGATACGCTGCAGTTGACTGGCGAGCTGCAAACCTTTGAAGATAGAGGAACCAGTGGGCAGAAGGTGTTTCGCCGCTTTTGTGGTAACTGCGGTTCGCCTGTCATCACGGATACTGAAGATGCACCGGCCATGGGCTTAATCTTTGTCAAAGCTGGGACGTTAGATGAGGTAGATGATTTGCAGCCGAGCTTGCATTGCTGGGTATCTAGCAAACAGTGTTGGTTAACCTTGGCCGATGATCAGGTGCAGCTGCAGCAACAAGAATCTCTTTAACAGGTTTACTCAAAGAACAGGTTCACGTAAAGCAGCACCCGCGGAGGCTGCTGGTTAGCTTGACTGAGTCAGTTCGATTAAGTCAGCTCGATTAAGTCTACTTCAACCAGCGCTTTGCCGGTTGTCTTGCCTGACATCAGTTCACAAAACGCCGCCGGTGTGTTGGCGATACCCTTGGTAATATGCTCTATAACTTTAATTTTTCCCTGATTAATCCACTCGGTCAGTTGTGCCTGAGCTGCTGGAACCTGGTCGTGATAGGTAAACAGTAAAAAGCCTTGCATGGTCAGTTGACGTGCCACTACTTCCCAGAGGTTTGTGATTGGATTGGGGTTTTCTGTGCGGTTGTAGTCGGAGATCATGCCACAGCCGACAATGCGTCCGTAAACTTTCATCGCCACGAGCATGGCGTTGAGCACGGGCCCGCCGACATTGTCGAAGTAAATATCTGCGCCTTCTGGTGCTATCGCGAGCACGGCTGCGGCAATATCATCGGTCTTGTAATTGATTGCCGCATCAAAGCCAAATTGCTCAACAATAAGTTTGGCTTTTTCGTCACTGCCAACAATGCCTATAACGGTGCAGCCGCGCTGTTTGGCGATTTGTCCGGCCATGCTACCAGTCGCACCTGCAGCGGCGCTGACAACGACCGTTTGCCCAGATTGAATTTTTCCTATCTCATGCAGGCCGACATACGCGGTAGCGCCTGCACCGCCGAGTGCGCCAACATAGTAGGAGATGGGTGTGTCGCCGTGGGGTTGCAGCTTTTCCAGCAAGACTGCATCGCTATGGCAAATTGAATAGTCTTCCCAGTGGTTGAGGGCAAAAACAATGTCGCCTGGCGCAAAGTCAGCATTTTTCGACGCTACCACACGCCCCACCGACGGGCCTCGTATCACGCCACCTATGGGGATCGGCGGAAAGTAGTTGGCTTTGCCATCTAGCCAGCCGCGAATAGCAGGTTCCAGAGAGAAATACATATTGCGAATCAGAAATTCTCCTTCCCCTGGTTGCGGGATAGGGCTCTCTGTCATGGCAAAATTCTCTACCCGTGCGGCATCCGATGCGTAAGAGGCGAGAACGACTTGACGATTTTTTTGCATACTCAACTTAGCTCCAATTCCAAATGGCCAGTCTCTGAAACACTGATAGGATAGGTTTTAAGCGCTACCTTGGTCAGCTCACCTTTGGGTATTCCTGTGCGCAGGTCGAAACGCACGCCATGTAAAGGGCAGGAGAGGAAACAGTTCCGAATGCGACCTTCGGTTAGCTCAGCGCGCTGATGTGTGCAGTTATTTTCAACGGCGTAGTATTCGCCATTGGCACGACAGACAAGAATATTCTTGCCCTCCAGTGATACCGCCTTGCTCTCGTTATGTGCGAGTTCTTGCGCAGGAAAGAGGGTGTGAGTGGTCGCCGTCATAGTGGCCTCATTCTTTTTTAATGGCTTTGAATACAGTAGTAGCATTTTCGTTTCAACATCAATAACGCTGTTGTTTGAGTGTAAAAGAATATGCCAGGCTTCAATGAAACCTGGCATGCGGTGCTTAAGCGTTTAAGTATTTGTCGAGGGTTTGATGCAAGTGACGGATGCGGCTCTCTTGGTAACTGGCGAGGCTAACCGCGCCTTTCTTGGAGGCCATCATGCCTTTTTGAACCGCGGGCATATTGCTGTCATCTTGATCAAACACCGGTCCTAAACCACCAATTTCCGGTGCGTCGCTAAAGGCTTGATCAGGGCGCAGAATATTCTTGGCAGCGGGCTCGGGGCGCTTGGTACCTTTTTCATAGCGGAGCAGGATCATCGTTTCGAAAATACAGCTGTTGTGATCGTCGCCGTTTGGCAAAAAGCGGTAGACGATATTGCCGTGGTAGCCGGTCCAGACTTGGGTGTTAGGGAACAGCATGTACAGAATGGCATCTTCTAACTCAGAATCGGTCGCATCAACTAACGGCTCACCGATAATGTCTCCGAACATCTGGCGGTTAGTATCCGCAACGTATTTGCGAGCAGTGAGACCTTCGGGCATTTCGTGGCCCTCGGCGCTGTCAGTTGCCATGCGGCCAGAGAGTTCGAGAATGTCGCGCATGGTGTCGGCTGCGGTGACATTGGGGCGATGCGGGCTGGCAACACCCATGGGTGTTACGGAGCGGCTGACATGGTCGCCAAAGGTGTCGTACTGTGAGTTGGCGTCGCCGGTAAAGGTTAAAATCTCACTGTGGGTTTCCAAGGTGTGGAAAGACTCCATAAAGGCTTCGGCGCCGACTTTCCAGTTGCACTGCACGACGCGCTGAACATGCGCACCTTTGTAGTAATCATGCAGGGGGAAGCGGGCAAAGTGCTCCGGCAATGGGCTCAGGTAGTCATGCAGAGAGCTGGCATTGTCGTCAAAGTTAACAAATATAAATCCACCCCATGTGTCGATTTTCACCTGTGGTAGACGCATATCTTTTTCGTCGAGGTGTTTAAAGTCCCACTTGCAAGGAATGCCCTTAAATTCGCCATTGAGGTCCCAGGTGGCGCCATGGAAGGGGCAGACAAACTCTTTGGCATGACCATCGCAGTCGCGCAGTAGACGGCCGCGGTGCAAACAGGAGTTGATGTAGCCTTTGAATTCATTTTCACCCGTGCGTGTGACAATGACTGACTGATTAACGATTTCATAGATGTGGTGATCGCCGATTTCTGGAATATCTTCTTCGCGACAGGCCATCTGCCAAACTTTCGGCCACAACTTTTCTTTCTCTTTTTCGTGGAAATCCCGTGAGATCCAGCGAGCTACATCGATATCGTCGTCGCCCATGTAGGGGTTGGTGTTTTCTCGCAGGTACGCGGGTACGGCAACGGTTTCTTGATCGAGCAAGTCTTGGTAGCTGGTGCCTTCGCAGCGCGCTTCACCCTGTTGCTTCACTTTAATTAAATCAGACATAGGTTTACTCCTACTTATCATTTTTATTTTGAAATAATGGTTACGCCACTGAGACCGGGGGCACCATAAACATGGGTGTATCCGACTTTCGGGTTATTGCCAACTTGTCGAGCACCGCCTTCGCCGCGCAATTGCACACAGATCTCGTAGACCTGGCGCAGACCAGAGGCGCCCACCGGCTCGCCATTGGCGAGACAGCCGCCGTCGGTGTTGATCGGCAGATGGCCGTTAATGCCAGTTGCACCGTCGCGCAGCAGTTGTTCTTGCTCGCCGTGTTCACAGAAGCCATTTTCAGCCATGTGAATAATTTCGGTGCCGCAGTCGGTGTCTTGCAACTGGATAACATCTACGTCTTTGGGGCCGATTCCAGCGAGCTCGAAGGCTGCTTTCGACGCGGTCACCGTCGGCGCATCAGCCACATTCATCGCTTGTGATGGTGCAAAGACTTCAAAGCTGCCGTAGTGCCGAGTGCGGATAGCGGCGGCCTTTAAATAGAGTGGTTTGCTGCTGTACTGCCGCGCTTTCTCAGCATTGCAGATAATAAGTGCTGCGCCGCCCTCGGCTGGGCTGCAGAACATGTATTTGCGCAGCGGGTCACTAATCATGGCTGACTGCGCAATCTCATCGTAGCTGAGCTTTTGCTGGCGCCACGCGGTAGGCGTGAGTGAACCGTTGGTAAAGGCTTTCTCCGATACGCGAATCAATGCGTCTTCGGTGATACCGTGATCGTGCATGTAGCGCTGGGTTTTTAGGGCGAAAAACTGGGTGGTTAGCATCAGTCCGGTTTCGCCGTACCAATCGTCCAGTCCCCAGTCTTTGGGTTGTGGATTAAATGCCCCGCGGGGGTGTTTATCGAAACCCACAACCACCCCAAGGTCGTACTCGCCGGATTTGATTGCCGTGTAGGCTGCGTGAAGAGAGCTTCCTCCGGTGGCGCAACCGTTCCAGATATTGGTAAATTGCAGGCCTGTGAGCCCCAATTCATTGACCAGAGAGTCAGCGTTGCCAGCATCTTGGCTTCCGCCATAGGCAAACTGCATATCTTTCCAAGAGAGACCAGCATCCGCTAGCGCAGCGCGCACGGCTGAGGCGCCCTGTTGCATACCGGACATGTCTGGCGAGCGGCCAAAGCGATGGAGTCCTATGCCGATTATCGCTACATCCATGGGTTATTCCTCCGTCACTGCTGTGAAGCAAAAAGTCATGATGTCGTTACCCTGTTCATCGCTGCGAAAGGGAATAATCGCCAGCTGCATGGGCATGCCAATTTTCAGTTGTTGAGCGGTGTTGGGCTGCAGTCTTGCCTCGACTCGCACGCCGCCGGGCATCTCTACATAGCCCACGCCATAGGGCGCAAAAGTCGCCTCTGTTTCACTGCTGTGGTAGGGCTGCTTGGGCATAAATGTCTGAATTGTCCACGTCCACAGCGTGCCGCGATCGCCTAATTCCACGATGTGAGTCTCTCGCGAGCCACAGTTGCGGCAGTCGGGCTGGGCCGGGAAAGTCGCTTCGGCACAGCGAGAGCAGCGGCTGCCCAGCAGTTGCGGCTTGCTCGATGGCCATGTGAAGAGGCCTTCTTTGATGGGGATTTGCGTGTGCATAAACGAACTCAGTGGCAACGTTATTGGTGAATAGCCAGACCCAGGCTGTCGAGAACGGACTCGTGCATACTTTCGGAGACAGTAGGATGGGCAAAAATGGTGTGGGCTAGCTCATGCTCAGTAGCTTCAAGCTGCTGAGCAATGACAAACCCTTGAATTTGTTCTGTTACTTCTGCGCCAATCATGTGGGCACCGAGCAACTCGCCAGTGTTGGCATCAAACAGCGTTTTGACTAAACCGTCGCCTTCATTGATGGCGAGGGATTTGCCATTGGCGTTGAGATTAAAACGCCCAACGTTAACGCTGTGTCCCGCAGCAATAGCCTGCGCTTCGGTTAACCCGACGCTGGCAATTTGCGGTCGGCAATAGGTGCAGCCGGGCACTCGCTGTTTGTTTAGGGGTTTTACGTCCTCGACACCTGCAATTTTTTCCACACAAATCACAGCCTCATGGCTTGCTTTGTGGGCCAGCCACGGGGCACCGGCAACATCGCCGATGGCATAGAGTCCCGCGAGATTGGTTTTGCCGAAGGCATCGGTTTTTATAAAGTTTGCCTCTGTCGCAACACTGAGCTGCTCTAGGCCAAGGTTTTCAATATTGCCGGTGATGCCTACTGCGAGAATCACTTGATCAACGGCCACGGTCTGCGCGCCGCTGGCAGTTTCGAGGTGCGCAATTGTGTCAGCGCCAGAGGTGTCGAGTGCTTTGACCAGTGTGCTGGTATGTACTTTTATCCCGCGCTGTTTAAAGGCTTTTTCTGCCAGCGCTGAAATGTCGGCATCTTCCACTGGAACAATGCGCGGCAGCGCTTCAACCAGTGTTACGTCACATCCAAGATCGTTGTAGAGACTGGCGAATTCAACGCCAATCGCGCCAGCACCAATCACTAACAGACGGCGCGGAAGTGCGGTGGGCGTCATCGCTTCTCTGGCTCCCCAAACACGTTGGCCATCAATTTTGATCGTGGGCAGGTTGCGTGCCCGCGCGCCGGTGGCGAGAATAATATTGTCTGCTTTGTACTCGGTTACGACACCATTATGGCTGACGTCGAGGCGATATTTGTCTGCCAGACTGGCCGTGCCGTCAATCACGACCACGCCATTTTTCTTCATCAGATAGGCGATGCCCTGACTCAGTTTGTCGGCCACCGAGCGGCTGTGCTTTACGAGTTTGTTGATATCAAAACTGAGATTGTCGACGGTGAAGCCAAGATGCTCGGCTGCCTTGATAGTGTGGGCAACGTTGGCGCCATGCAGCAGCGCCTTGGTGGGTATGCAGCCCCAATTCAAACAGACGCCCCCGAGGTGCTGTTTTTCTACAAGCGCCGTTTTGAAACCCAGCTGAGCGGCGCGAATAGCGGCGACATAACCGCCGGGACCGCCACCCACTACCATGAGGTCATAGTGCTGCATAGATAGTCCTTATCCTAACATCGTTGCTGGCTGCTCGAGGTAACCCTTGAGAACAGACATAAACTTGGCTGCCACAGCACCATCAATAATGCGATGATCGCTCGACAGTGTCAGGCTCATAACTGTCGCTACTGCGAGTTGACCCGCTTTGACGACCGCGCGCTGCTCACCCGCACCGACGGCGAGAATAGCGCCCTGGGGTGGATTGATAATCGCGTCGAACTGCTTGATGCCAAACATACCCAGGTTGGAGACACAAAAGCTGCCACCCTGGAATTCCTCGGGCTTGAGTCGGCTGAGCTTCGCTCGGGTGGCTAAATCGCGCACTTCCTGAGAAATGGCAACCAACCCTTTGCGGTTAGCATCGGCAACGATGGGGGTAATCAGGCCGTCATCAATAGCAACAGCCACGGAGATATGCGCATTTTCAAAGTACTTCAGCTCTTCACCGTCAAACTGAACATTGACTGCGGGTACTTTTACTAAGGCGCTGGCACAGGCTTTGACAATAAAGTCATTGACCGAGACTTTAGCCTCCGGATTGGCGTTGTTTATCTGTGCGCGAACCTCGAGTAACGCGTCGATTTCAGCGTCAATCTGCACGCGGAAGTGCGGTGCGGTCTGCTTTGACGACTGCAATCGAGCGGCAATGGTTTTGCGCATGCCGCTGATGGCTTTGACGTCATACTCACTCTTAGATGCTGAGGAGCCGCCTGACGTTGGCATAGAAAGTTTGTTTTTTAGTGCCGCCACGGCTTCAACGTCGGCTTTACAGACGCGTCCGCGGTCGCCACTTACACGACACTCAAAAAGATTGATACCCAGCTGGCTGGCCATACGGCGTGCCACGGGTGTCGCTTTTACATTGCTGTCATCACCGAACTGGGGGGTGCTCGACGGGCCGGTTGTGCCGCCAATCAAACGTCCGCCAGCGGCGACAACGGCCTCTTCCAAATCGCGCTTTGAGACGCGATCGTGGCGGCCGGTGCCGATAATATTGTTCAGATTGACCCCGTATTCTGCGGCCAGACGGCGCGCCACCGGCGATGCGAATACATGACTGTCATCGCCACCTGCAGCCAGTTGGCTCATGCCACTGGCTGAATGTTGTGGCGCTGCAGCTTCTTGTGGCGCAGCGGCTAATTGCACGGATGCGGCGGCCTTCGTCTCGGCAACAGCTGGGGTTGGCAGTTCTGCTGCAGGCGCAGCGGAGCGACTGGCAATAAATGCTTGGATGTCAGCGTCGCTTGTATCTGCCGCTGCCAGCACACCGAGCAGGGCGCCAACAATGTGCGCTTCACCTGGATTGGCAACAATAGCGCGTAAGATGCCGCTGTCCGAGGCAGTCACCGTGTTGACGATCTTACTTGTCTCAACATCGACTAAGTCATCGCCGGCGTTGACCTTATCTCCGATGTTCACATGCCACGCGTTGATATCGCCCTCTGACATTTCCATGCCCCATTTGGGCATGTTGATGGCCTTAATTTCTGATGACATAACGCTATCCTCCCAGGACGTCCCGAACGGCGGCCAATACTTTTTCGACGCTTGGAATGTAAGCATCTTCTAGTTCAGGGGCAAAAGGCACAGGTGTATGTGGTGCGGTCACCATGCGAATTGGCGCCTTCAAGCTGTAGAAGCCTCGTTCGGCGACAATGGCAGAGATGTCTGAGGCAAGACCGCAGCGTGGGTTGCCTTCGTCGACAATGACGAGGCGGCCGGTGACTTCAACGCTCTCTAGGATGGCTTCATGATCCAGTGGAGACACGGTGCGCGGGTCGATAACATCGCAGCTAATGCCTTCTTTTGCGAGAATATCCGCCGCTTCGATGGCGCGTGTAACCATGTTGGAAATAGCGACAATCGTCACGTCGGTGCCTTGGCGGGGGAATGCGGCTTCGCCAAACGGAATCGCGTACTGCTCGTCTGGCACTTCACAAGCGTTGTCATACATGATTTTGTGTTCGAGGAAAATAACTGGGTCGTCGTCGCGGATTGCCTGAACCATTAGTCCTTTTGCGTCATAGGCGTTGCTCGGCATCACAACCTTAAGACCGGCGATGTGCGTCACAATAGAGTGCAGCATGCTTGAGTGCTGTGCTCCCGCGCGCCAGCCGCCGCCGACGGTACCGCGAATCACCATAGGTGTTTTCGATTTTCCGCCAAACATGTAGCGAAACTTGGCGGCTTGGTTAAAGATTTGATCGAAAGAGACGCCGATAAAGTCAAAAAACATCAATTCAGCGACAGGGCGCAGACCATTGTTGGCAGCACCTGCGGCGGCGCCGATAATGGCAGCCTCACTGATTGGCGTGTCGATGACTCGACCGCGGCCAAACTCAGGCTGCAGGCCTTTGGTAACGCCAAAAACGCCACCGTAAGCATCGTCTTGACCATTGCCACCAGCACCGCCGGAGACTTCTTCGCCAAGGATGATTACGGTTGGATCGCGGCGCATTTCTTCGCGCAGCGCGTCATTGATCGCTTCTCGATAAGTCTTAATGGAAGTCTTACCAGTGATAATTCTGTTATTGGAATGAGTAGTCATTTCAGCGCCCTTAGTATGTGCAGTAGACGTCGGACATAAGGTCCGTAGCAGGATCGGGATGTGGTGCGGCGAGTGCGTCGGCAACGGCTTTTTCAATATCAACCATTACTTCTTTGTCGATCGCATTCATATCCGCCGCTTTCAGCCAACCTTCGGCAATCACTCGGTCGCGGAATATCTTCAGACAGTCTTGGTTTTTACGCGCTAGCTTGACTTCATCTTTGCCGCGGTAGAGTTGCGGGTCACCAATAAAGTGTCCATCGAAACGCACACACATGGCTTCGATTGCCGTTGGGCCCTCGCCATTGCGAGCGCGTTCTGTCGCAATCTTTAGCGCTTCATAGGTGGCGAAGAAATCCGTGCCATCAACGCACTCAGCAGGCATACCGAAGCCAGCGTTGCGCACAGTGAGGCTTTCACAGCCAAGGCCGTAGTTAGCCGCCGTTCCTTCAGCGTAACCGTTGTTTTCATAGACAAAAACGTGCGGTAACTTGAGTACCACAGCCAAGTTCATCGCTTCGAAAACGGTGCCTTGGTTAGCGCTACCATCGCCATTGAATGAGAGGGCAATGTTCTTTGTGCCGAGCGTCTTCGCAGCTAGAGCTGCGCCATTCACAAGTGGTGGGCCACCACCAACGATCGCATTGGCGCCGAGCATGCCTTTGTCGATGTCAGCAATGTGCATGGAGCCACCTTTGCCCTTACACAGGCCAGTGGATCTACCCATAATTTCTTTCATCATCCCGCCAACATCGCAACCTTTTGCAATGCAGTGGCCGTGGCCGCGGTGAGTACTGCCGATAATATCTTTGTCGCTTAGGTCGATACAGGCAGCAACAGCGATGGCTTCTTGACCGTTGGATACGTGCGTAAATCCAGGAACATTACCACCTTCGAATTCTTTGACGCAGCGCTCTTCGAATTCGCGGATGGTTTTCATAGAGCGGTAGGCTCTGAGGAGGAAGTCAGTTTGGTACGGCATGGAGGTGCCCCTTTTTTATGTTTAATATTAGGCTGTCCAAACTATACAACGTCCTAAAAAATAAAACAAACAAACAAGATGGTTTTAGCGAATTGGGCAAGGCTAATTGAGGAAACTCGGGTGGGAGGGTTTGGTCAAGGCACATAAAAAAGCGATCAACCACTGTTGCGGTCGATCGCTTTTATTCGGGTGACTGACGCAGTGGCCAGTGGCGGGGTTAAGATTGCTCGCGGGTAACACTCAATCGAGCTACGTTAAAGCTGAGGGCTGTTAAAACTGGGAGCCGTTAAAACTGGGAGACAGGCAAATGAACGACCAGTCCGTCGAGCGCCTCTGTCATTCTGATCTGGCAGGATAAGCGGCTGTTGTCTTTTGGCTCACTGACACAGGTCAGCAAGTCTTTTTCCATCTCACTGGCAGGCGTTATTTTGTCCACCCAACTTTCATCAATATAACAGTGGCATGTAGCGCAGCTGCACGAGCCACCGCATTCCGCCAGAATACCGTCGATCATATTGTCTACAGCGCCTTGCATAAGGCTGCTGCCGGCATCGAGATTGACTTCATGGCTGTTGCCGTTGGCTTGAACATAAGTGACTGTGGGCATAGGTGAACTCCGCGAAAAATATATAGTATTAAAGTCGTTTTAAAAGTGTAAGAAGGGTTTTGTTTAGCTTACCAGTAATGTCTTCAAAGGCACATTATCGTCGGCGAGTTTGTTCATATCCAGCGGACTATTCTGCACGATTAACCGCTTGCCGAGCATGAAATCTTGCGGGCGATTTACCGCGTCCACTGCTAACAGTTTGCCTTCGTTGACATAGAAGGCGGCAAAACTTCGACTGCCGTTGATATCCCCGCGAATAACCACATCGGTGTAGCCTTGAGAGAGACCGGCAATTTGCAGTTTTAGATCATACTGGTCAGACCAAAACCACGGTAGGGCGGAATAGGGATTGAGGTTTCCGCACAGGGTAGCTGCTGCAACGGAGGCTTGGTCGGAGGCATTTTGGACAGACTCAAGACGCAGGTGTCGCTGGTAAATTGGGTTGAAGTGGGAGGTGCAATCGCCTGCCGCTAGAATATCGTGGTCACTGGTTCTGGCAAACTCATCGACCACAATGCCGTTATCGACTTGCAGTCCCGCGCTCTCTGCCAACGCCGTATTTGGAATAACACCAACGCCAATAATAACGATGTCGGCAGGATATTCTGCGCCATTTTGACAGATAACCGCTTCTGCGCGTTTTTCGCCGGAAATACTCACGGCCTGTACGTCGCTAATAATGTTAACGCCCTCTTCAGCGTGAACGCGCGCATAAAAAGCGGCAACCTCAGGAGCCGTAACACGCTGTAATATTCGCGGCATCGCTTCTAACACGGTAACCTGCATGCCGAGCTTGCGCAGTGCTGAGGCCGTTTCCAAGCCGATGTAACCGCCGCCAATAATCACCGCGCGTTTGTTGGCGCCAGTGGACTGCTTGATTTGTTGCGCATCGTGCATGTCGCGAAGATAAAACACGCCCGCTAGATCAACACCGGGAATGGCAATACGGCGCACGCGCGCTCCCGTGGTTAAAACAAGTTTGTCGTAATTGAGCGTCTCGCCATCATCAAGGGTTAATCTCTTGTTGGCGCGATCGATGGACGTCGCGCTCACGCCCATCGTGATGCGAATATTGGCTTTCTGATAGGCCGCTGCAGGGCGAATCATAATGCTTTCTAAATTCTTTGCGCCGGTCAGGAAGTCTTTCGATAACGGCGGGCGGTGGTAGGGCAAAAAGTACTCATTGCTAATCATATTAATAGCGCCAGTCCAACCCTGCTGGCGCAGCGCTGGGGCTAATTGAGCGGCAGCGTGACTTGCGCCGACAATAATGCACCTGGATGTGGATTCCATGAGAGAGATTTCCTCGACTGATTTAGGGTAACTATACAGCCTTTAAATAAAAACAAACAGTCCGGTTTTATCATAAAAAAGTGTCTTTTGGGTGGGTGCGAGCTTACCCAAATAGCGACGAAAGCAGTTTTTTTGGCGTGCTGTGGTGCTTACAAATACTCCTTTAAATCACGCTTACAGTATTCTCTGGGCGTTAGTCCAGTCCAGTGTTTGAAGGCGCGGGTAAACGATCGCGGCTCTTTAAACCCAACAATTTCAGAGACTTTTTCAACAGAGAGTCGCTCGTTGACCAATTTGCTAATCGCCACTTCGCGCCGCATATTGTCTTTAATTTTTTGATAACTCGTGGCGCTTTCTTTGAGGCGACGATGCAGGGTTTGCGGGCTGATGCCGAGCTCATCGGCGAGGTGTTGAATGGGCGCAAAGATTAGCTGGTTGGGATCGCGCTGGGTAATAATTCGTTCAATTTGCGCTTCGAGTGTGCTGTCTGAGCCGGGTATGGTCATCACGTCGGCGGGCGCTTTGGCAACAAACTGACGCAGTTCCTGAGCTGACCGCAGCAGAGGCTTATCGAGATACTTCTCATCAAAAATCAGCCGGTTAGCGCTGCTGTTGAATTGCAGATGTGCAGGAAACATGACCTGCAATTCAGTCTTGTGCGTGGGCGAGCGAAACGTGAAGTGGGTCTCCTTGAGGCGGATCGGTTCGCCGATATACCAACTGGGAAAGCGGTGCCAAATCACCAGCCAAAACTCTGCCATAAAATGCTGCGGGTCTAGTTCGGGTTTATGCATAGTGAAGCTAAACACAGCGTTACCCCTTGAGCGACTCAGGCGTATCGGAATATCGCTGCTAATTAAGTTGTAAAAATTGATCGCTCTTTCAAGTAACTCGCCGAGGGTTTTACAGCGGCTGACAAGCTCGGCCATGGTGGCAAAAATACCCACTTTGCAGTTGCTTTGGGTAAAGCCCATAAACTCATCGTCGAGAGTCTCTTGCACAGTTTTGAACAGTCGAGCGACTTGGTCGGTGTGTATACGCTGCCCCGCTTTATCGAGCAGGCTGGGGTTGATGCCCGCCCGCTCCAGTAGCGGTTGCTGTGGCAACGCTCGCTCGCGAATACCGTGCATACAGGCGATCACATGATGTTGGCAGATTGTGGCGATGGCTATTCTCGCGTCAGTAGGTATATAAATTGTGAGTTTGAGCGCGATTTATACCATATTAATGGGAATAGGGTGGAGATAATTGGCAAATAATGTGAGTTTTGCTGTTGTAAATAGACCTTCTATTCAACTGTTGAGTGCGGCATAGTGATCGCCAGTAAAATGCCCGCCGTGGTATTTTGACCACTTTATAAAAAGTACACAGAGCTAGGTGAATAGCGTATGACGGATAAACACAATCCAACAATCACAGACTGGGAAGCGCTGGCGGTAAAAGAGCGGAAAGGACGGCCCGTCGATGACATGGTTTGGCAAACCCCCGAAGGCATTAACGTTAAGCCGCTCTACACGGCTGCCGACGTTGAGGGTCTCGCTCATCTAGATAATCTGCCTGGGTTTGCGCCGTTCAAGCGCGGCCCGAAAGCGACCATGTACGCAGGCCGCCCATGGACCGTTCGCCAGTACGCAGGCTTTTCAACCGCAACAGAATCCAATGCTTTTTATCGCCGCAATTTAGCCGCGGGACAGCAGGGGTTGTCCGTGGCGTTTGACTTGGCCACGCACCGCGGTTATGACTCAGACCATCCTCGTGTTGAGGGTGATGTTGGCAAAGCCGGCGTGGCAATTGACTCGGTTGAAGATATGAAAATTCTCTTCGACAGCATCCCCCTCGATCAAGTGTCAGTGTCGATGACCATGAATGGCGCCGTGTTACCCATTATGGCGAGCTATATTGTCGCTGCCGAAGAGCAGGGCGTGGCGCCAGAGCAGTTAGCAGGAACGCTGCAGAACGACATTCTGAAAGAGTTTATGGTGCGCAATACGTACATTTACCCACCAGAACCCTCCATGCGCATTGTTGCCGATATTATTGGTTACACCGCCACAAATATGCCCAAATTCAACTCCATCTCCATCTCTGGGTACCACATGCAGGAAGCCGGTGCGACTAATGTCCAAGAGTTGGCCTACACCATTGCTGATGGCATTGAATACGTGCGCACGGCGATCAACAGCGGTCTAGATGTTGATAAATTTGCGCCTCGGTTGTCGTTCTTCTTCGCCATTGGCATGAATTTCTTTATGGAGATCGCCAAGTTGCGCGCGGCGCGTATTCTGTGGTCGACCCTGATGGCTGAAAAGTTTTCGCCAAAAGATCCCAGCTCTCTTATGCTGCGCACCCACTGTCAGACCTCCGGTGTCAGCCTGACCAGTAAAGATCCCTACAACAATATTATGCGCACCACCATCGAAGCGATGTCCGCAGTGTTAGGCGGAACTCAGTCGCTGCACACTAATGCTTTCGATGAAGCATTAGGCTTGCCCACTGAATTTGCCGCGCGTATTGCCCGCAATACCCAGTTGGTTATTCAGGAGGAAGCGGGGGTGACCAACGTGGTCGATCCTTTGGCGGGCTCCTACTATATCGAAAGTCTCACCGCTGAATTGGTCGAGGCGGCCATGCTGCTGATCAATGAAGTTGAAGAGATGGGCGGTATGACCAAGGCGGTCGAGACCGGCTTGCCGAAACTGCGTATCGAAGAGGCCGCCGCATTGCAGCAGGCCCGTGTCGATCGTGCCGAGCAAGTGATTGTTGGCGTCAACAAGTACCAGTTGGCGGAAGAGCCCGATATCGATGTACTCGATATCGATAACAGCGCTGTGCGCGATTCACAAATTGCACGTTTGCACAGGCTGCGTGCCGAGCGCGATGCTGCAGTGTGTCAGCAGGCCCTAGACGCACTCACTGCCTCGGCAAAAAGTGGCCAAGGAAATCTCCTTGAGCTGGCGATTGCCGCTGCCAGAGCCCGCGCTACCGTGGGCGAGATAAGCGATGCCCTTGAGCAAGTTTGGGGACGCCACCGCGCCCAGACACGTTCAATTAGCGGTGTCTACGGGTCTGCCTATGAGGGCGATGAGGACTTTATGAATATTATGAAAAAAGTGGAAGAATTTGCGCAAACCCATGGCCGCCGCCCGCGCATGCTGGTGGTGAAGATGGGTCAAGATGGCCACGATCGCGGCGCTAAAGTGATTGCCACGGCCTTTGCCGATCTCGGCTTTGATGTGGATGTGGGGCCGATGTTCCAAACGCCCGAGGAGGCCGCGCGCCAAGCGATTGAGAACGATGTTCACATTGTCGGTGTCTCGTCTCAAGCCGCAGGCCATAAAACCCTGGTGCCGAAAATGATCGAATCTCTGAAAGCGCAGGGTGCCGGTGAAATTATTGTTATCTGTGGCGGTGTAATACCGCCAAAAGATTACCCAGCGTTAAGAGCAGCGGGTGTGGCGGCCATTTTTGGCCCTGGCACCAATATCCCACAGGCCGCTGAAGAAGTATTGGACCTGGTTAAATAGCCCCGGTCGTATAACAAGGAAAATAAAATGCACGAAATTCTTAAAGAACTTGAAGAAAAAAGACAGTTAGCGCGTCTCGGCGGTGGGCAAAAACGCATTGATGCCCAGCATGCGAAAGGCAAGCTGACTGCCCGCGAACGACTTGAGCTGCTGCTTGATAACAACAGTTTTGAAGAGTGGGACATGTTTGTCGAGCACCGCTGCAGCGACTTTGATATGGACCAACAGCATGTGCCTGGCGACGGTGTGATTATTGGTTATGGCACGATTAACGGCCGATTGGTATTTGTCTTTAGTCAAGATTTTACGGTTTTTGGCGGTTCATTATCGGAAGCCCATGCGGAAAAAATCTGCAAATTAATGGATCAGGCGATGAAAGTAGGTGCGCCAGTGATCGGCCTCAACGACT
>ERZ887849.2367-NODE-2367-length-15700-cov-9.402109_pt1 | contig 15700 bp, 15 predicted proteins | sample MGYA00521267_ERZ887849 | MGnify/ENA primary metagenome ERZ887849 (study PRJEB32303, sample SAMEA104408601) | aquatic metagenome | biome: Brackish water; feature: Pelagic; material: water | place: Baltic Sea | collected 2014-06-06T16:11:00 | depth 2,863 m ... | reverse complement strand
CCTGGGGGTTACCCTGCTTATCGCCCCTCTGCATATACACCCGGGTTGCATGAAGCGTGAGCTTCCCACCCTCTTGCTGGTCACGCTTGGGGCGTCCGTGCTGCTTATCGACGGTGAACTATCCCGCCTCGACGGCGTGGTCATGCTGGCAACGCTGGCACTGATCATGGCGGGCATATTGCGCGAAGAAGCAACAGATCCGGAGCTGCTGCTAGAGGCCGCCACCCTCCCCCAACAGACCGCCGCACTGAGCAGCGCCTGGCTTAAATTTATCATCGGCTTGCTGCTGCTGGTGGCCAGCTCACGTTTGCTGGTGTGGGGAGCAACCGATATCGCCGAGCAACTGGGTGTGTCCCAACTGATTATCGGCTTGACCATCGTAGCCGTCGGCACCAGCCTGCCCGAGCTCGCCGCTACTGCGGCCAGTGCGCTGCGCGGCCACGCTGATATTGCGATAGGCAATGTCATTGGCTCCAACCTGTTTAATCTGCTGGCGGTCATGGCAATTCCCGGCTTGATTGACACCCAGGTTCTGGATCCCTTGGTGCTGTACCGGGACTATCTGACCATGGCCGGCATGACGCTGATGCTGGGCGCCGCCATTTACCTTAGCCGCGGGCGCCGCAAGTCCGGGACGGAGGGGCACGCCTACATTGGCCGCGCTCTGGGCCTACTGTTACTCGCCGTGTACGGGCTGTACTATTACTGGCTTTACCGCACCCGCTGAGTTAATAGACCGCCATGCCAGCACACAAATACGATGCTCATGTTGCCTCGGCGCAGCGCACCATTCGCATGGAGCGCGACGCCATCGCTGAACTGGAAGCCCGCATAGATGAAGGGTTTATTCACGCGTGTGAGCTGTTGCTGGGGGTTCGCGGCAGAGTGATTGTGACCGGCATGGGCAAGTCTGGGCACATTGCGAGCAAGATTGCGGCGACATTAGCCAGCACCGGCACACCAGCGTTCTACGTGCATCCAGCGGAAGCCAGCCACGGAGACATTGGTATGATCACCTTGGACGACGCAGTAATTGCCCTGTCCAACAGTGGCCGATCACCTGAGGTTATTACGCTGCTGCCGCTGCTAAAGCGGCTCGGCATACCGCTGGTCAGCATGACCGGCAACCCGGGCTCACCGCTGGCGGAAGCCTCTGACGCGCACCTGAACACCGGGGTTGAGACGGAGGCCTGCCCGCTGAACCTGGCGCCCACCTCCAGCACGACCACAGCACTGGTGATGGGCGATGCACTTGCCATCGCCTTGCTTGAAGCCCGCGGCTTTACCGCCGAAGACTTCGCCTTCTCACACCCCGGTGGCACGCTGGGCAAGAAGCTATTGCTGAAAGTTGAAGACATCATGCTCACCGGTGCAGCGATCCCGAAGGTCACAGCGACCACCCGCCTCGGTGAGGCACTGATGGAGATCAGCCGCAAAGGCTTGGGAATGACTACCGTCACCGGGCCCAGCGACGTGCTACTGGGCATTTTCACTGATGGCGACCTGCGTCGCGCTCTGGATGCCGATATAGACGTGCGCAATACGCCCATCGGTGGCCTGATGACCTGCGGCGCCAAAACCATTGCTCCCAACCTGCTGGCCGCAGAAGCGCTGCGCATTATGGAAGAACACAAGATTACCGCGTTGGTGGTGCAACGCGGGGAACAGATGGTCGGCGTGGTCCACCTGATGAATCTGCTGCACGCGGGGATTGCCTGAGATGCCAGCCAGCGCAAACCCGGCCTTGGCCATCAAGCTGCTGGCACTGGACGTTGACGGCGTGCTGAGCGATGGGCGTATCACCTACAGCAGCGATGGACAGGAACTGAAGACCTTCAATATCAAGGATGGGTTAGGCATAAAACTGCTGCAGCGAGCCGGCGTGAAAGTCGCCATCATCACTGGTCGCCGCTCCGAGATGGTGGCGCGTCGCGCCCGTGAGTTGGGCATTGCCAACCTCATTGAGGGCCGTGAGGACAAGCTGACCGCACTTAATGAACTCTGCGATCAACTCGGCCTGCGCTTGGACGAATGTGCTTACATGGGTGACGATCTGCCAGACCTCGCTGCGATACGCGCTGCCGGCCTGGGCCTGACCGTGGCCGATGCCGTCAGCGAGGTGCGGGCAGCGGCGGACTGGTGCAGCCAGGCTGCAGGTGGCGCGGGAGCGGTGCGCGAGGCCGCAGAATGGCTGCTGCGCGCACGCCAGCAATGGCATGGCCTGGTCGAGGCCTTTCACTGATGGAGCGCGGCAAGCGTACCTTGCTGCTGGCCGCGGCGCTGCTGGTTGTGTCTACCTGGTACCTGGGCACCGGCGGCGGCCCCCTTGAACGCCCCCCTGCTGCAAGCGAGTTCGATATCGTGCAAACGTATCTGATAAACTCACGCAGTCAGACTTACGCCATCGACGGCGTACTCGCGCAGGTGATGGAAGCAGCTCGCGTGGAACATTTACAAGACACCGATGTCTCTGAACTGCAGCTACCCCGTTTCTATTCGCATGACGGCAACAACCAAACCTGGTCCGCCAGTGCCGAATACGGCGAGCTAACGCACCGCACCGGCGTCTTGATTCTGCGCCAAGACGTTGTGCTGACTAACGACAAAGCTGGCGGGGTGCTGGAATCCAGCGTCATGACAGTAGATTTAAAAGCGCGCATCGCGAAGTCGGTAGTCCCGGTAAAGATTACTCTGGACGACAACGTGCTAACCGCTGATGGCATGTATGCAGACCTCAAAGGCCAAACTATACGCTTGGCACCCAATGTGGAGGGTACTTATGTTCCGGAAGGCTCCTGAATGGAGTCGCGTAGCCCGTCATGGGCTGCGCGCCACGCTAATGGCCAGCTGCCTGCTATTGGCCTCTGCTGCGCAAGCGCTGCCCAGTGACCGCGAGCAACCCATTCGCATAAGTGCAGACCAAGCGCTGCGCGATGAACGCCAGGGCTTTACTGAATACACCGGCAACGTTCGCCTGCAGCAGGGTAGCCTGCAAATACAAGCCAATAAACTGACCATATTTCACCAGACCGAAGCGGCAGACCGAATTCTTGCGGAGGGCAGCCCGGCCCGTTTGCAGCAACAGCCTAGCCAGGACAAAGCCATTATCCATGCGGCGGCACTCAGTATTGAGTATTTCAAATCGCAAGAGCGGGTGAAGCTAATTCGCAAAGCTCGTATTGAACAAGAAGGGTCTATTGTGACCGGCGATACGATCGACTATTTCATGGCCGAACAGCGCGTTAGGGCAGATGCCGGGCGCCGCGAAGATGGAGGCCGGGTAGAAGTAGTGATTCCCGCGGACACCCTGCAGGGAAATCGTGAAGAGGATGAGCGTGGCACAACTCAAGGCGAGTAATCTGGCAAAAGCCTATCGCGGTCGCAAGGTTGTCATCGATGTCTCGCTGGAACTTTCCAGCGGTCAGATCGTTGGCTTGCTGGGACCCAATGGTGCAGGTAAAACCACGTGTTTCTATATGGTAGTGGGCATTATCTCGGCGGATGCTGGGCGTATCGAGCTGAATGGGGAAGACATAACCTCCCTCGCGATGCATGATCGCGCACGGCGCGGCCTGGGCTATTTGCCGCAAGAGGCGTCAATCTTTCGCAAGCTAAGCGTGCAGGACAACCTGCTCGCCATCCTGGAAACGCGCCCCGACCTGAACAAAGCGGATCGCAAGGCACACTGCGACCGGCTGTTGGAGGAATTCCATCTTACCCACCTGCGCAACAGCCTTGGCCAAGCCTTGTCTGGCGGCGAGCGCCGTCGTGTTGAAATTGCCCGCGCACTGGCAACCGAACCGGACTTTATTCTTCTCGATGAACCCTTCGCTGGTGTAGACCCTATTTCGGTGTCCGATATCAAGGACATTATTATCCACCTGCGCAAACGGGGCATCGGCGTACTCATCACCGACCACAACGTGCGCGACACACTGGACATCTGCGAGCGCGCCTATATTGTTGGTGAAGGACATATTATCGCCGAAGGCAATGCTCAAGAAGTATTGGATAACCCACGAGTTCGACAGGTCTATCTGGGCGAACACTTTCGTTTATAACGGACTTGCTTTCGTTACTCGCCTGCCCATCCCTGCCTAACAAGCAAATTTCGCGCCATCCTGTTGCACGCCTGCATACCCCGGCGCTACACTGCGCTCAGTAGCCAACCCGAGGCGGTACCCGGGATGAATCCAGCACACTGATGAAACAATCGCTTCAACTCAAACTTGGCCAACAGCTGACCATGACGCCTCAGCTGCAGCAGGCTATCAAGCTTTTGCAGCTCAGCACGCTGGATCTACAGCAGGAAATCCAGCAGGCGCTCGATAGCAACCCATTGCTGGAACTGGCCGAAGACGAATATGAGTCCGAGGCGCAAAAGCCTGATGGGCTTGACCAAGACCTTGCCTCTGGCGATGGTTCGATGGAACGCCTTGAGCGAGGCGAACGAGAAGAGCGCGATGGCAGCGCGGCCGCCGAGGATTGGCAGTCGAATACACTGCCCGACGAGCTCCCCGTTGATACCCAGTGGGACGATTTATTACCGTCCTCCTCCGCTCCGGCCAGCCAACAAGGCGACGATGCCTTCGAAGGTGATTTTGACACCCGCAACAATGCGCGCGACAGCCTGCAGGATCAGCTGCTCTGGCAGCTCAACTTAACCCGGCTATCGGACACCGACCGCGTCATCGCCATGGCGATCATCGACGCCACTGATGCCAATGGCCGCCTGCAGACCAGCGTAGATGACCTTCACGACGCTTTGGCACCCGAGCTGGACATCGACCTGGAAGAGATCGTTGCCGTGCTGCACTGCCTGCAGCAATTCGAACCGGCGGGCGTCTGCACTCGGGATCTACAGGAATGCTTGCTGGTGCAGCTACAGCAGCTGCCCGCAGATACGCCATGCCTGGAGCAGGCGCGGCTAATGATCAGCCGCCATATGGCTCAACTCGGCAACGGCGATTACAAGCAGATCATGCGCCGCATGCGCCTGAGCGAGGTACAGCTGAGGGCGGTGCTCGACCTGATCCGCACGCTGGACCCCAACCCCGGACAGGGCTTCGGTGAAGACACCACCGAGTATGTGGTCCCCGATGTCTTTGTCAGCAAGCGCAATGGCCGCTGGCTGGTGGAACTCAATCCAGACATCGCGCCTAAACTACGTATCAACGACCGTTATGCGAGCATGATACGCCGCGCCGACAGCAGCGCAGATAACACCTTCCTGAAAGACAACTTGCAGGAAGCCCGCTGGTTCCTCAAAAGCCTGCACAGCCGCAACGAAACCTTGATGAAAGTGGCCAGCAAAATTGTCGAGCACCAGCGTAACTTCCTTGAATTGGGCGAAGAGGCCATGAAGCCCCTGGTGCTGCACGATATCGCTGAAGCGATAGACATGCATGAATCGACCATTTCACGTGCCACCACACGCAAGTATATGCACACACCACGAGGCATTTTTGAGCTCAAGTATTTCTTCTCCAGCCACGTCAGCACCACCGAGGGCGGAGAGGCATCTTCTACCGCAATCAAAGCCTTGATTCGCAAACTGGTCTCCGCCGAAAACCCCCGCAAGCCTCTCAGCGACAGCAAAGTCGCCACCTTGCTTGAGGAACAGGGCCTGCAGGTCGCACGCCGCACGGTCGCCAAGTATCGGGAGATTCTCATGATCCCGCCATCGAACGAGCGCAAGAGATTGGTCTAGACTAGAAGAGTGCTGCCTGAAAGCACGCTGGCGGTGAGCCGCCGGTAAAAAGCGGCACACAGGTTCCGGGTACTGCACCCGGATTTCACGTAAAGAAGGAGTCAGATATGCAATTGAATGTCAGCGGCCATCACGTTGAGGTTACCGACGCACTGCGTGAATATGTAGAAAGTAAGTTCGAACGCCTGCAACGACATTTCGACCAGATCACCAAAGTCGAAGCAATCCTGACCGTTGAAAAATTGGTACAGAAAGCTGAAGCCCGTATTCACATCGCAGGCGCCGATCTGTTCGCCGCCGCAGACTCAGAGGATATGTACGCTGCGATAGACGCACTTGCCGACAAGCTCGACCGGCAACTCATCAAGCACAAGGAAAAGGCGAGAGCCCGCTAGGGATTTTTCATGCATGTTCTTTCTGAACTGCTGACGCCAGAGCGCACGGTTTGCCGTGCCTCTGGCAGCAGCAAAAAAAGACTCTTCGAGACGCTCGCAAAGGTGGTCAGCGATGACAACCCCAGCCTGGCGGAAGCCGATATTTTTGCCCAGCTGATCGCTCGCGAACGCCTGGGCAGTACCGGTTTGGGGGCAGGTATTGCAATACCGCATTGCCGCATTGCACGTTGTAGCGAGCCCATTGGCTGCCTGGTAACGCTGGAAGAGCCAATAGATTTCGACGCTCCCGACGATCTCCCGGTCGATATCCTGTTCGTTTTGCTGGTACCCGAAGAGGCACACCAAACCCACCTGGATATCCTGGCGCGCATCGCCAGGCTGTTCAGCCAATCACGTTTTTGCGAGGCTCTGCGCAGCGCGCCCGACGACGGTTCGCTGTTCAAGCTCGCCACCCAATGGGACAACTGACAACCACTATGCACCTTGTCATTATCTCCGGGCGCTCCGGATCCGGCAAAAGTACTGCCCTGCATCAACTCGAGGACGAGGGCTTTTACTGCATCGATAACCTGCCTGCCGCCCTGCTTCCGGCTTTGGTAGACGAAGCCAGCCGTCCTGGCTTCGAGCATTTCCGCGGCGCTGCGGTGTGTATTGATGCGCGCAATGCCTGGCGTAATCTGGAAGACTTCAGCGCTATCGTCGAAGCCCTGCCGAGCACAGTGAAAAGCACGATACTATTCCTGGACGCGCAGGACAGTGTGCTTATCAAGCGGTTCAGTGAAACCCGCCGCAAGCACCCCTTGAGCAGTGAGCAGATGCCGCTGGCTGAAGCGATCGAACGTGAGCGAGAGCTGCTTGAACCCATCGCCAGCAATGCTGCGTTAGTACTTGATACCAGCCAGATGACTATTTACGAGCTGCGCGACGCCGTGCGCCAACGCTTGATTGGCGAAGCTTCGGGCAGCATGTCCATTCTTATCCAGTCATTTGGCTTCAAACGCGGCGTGCCCACCGACGCCGACCTAGTGTTTGATGTGCGCATGCTCCCCAATCCCCATTGGGTCAAAGAGCTGCGCCTGCAAAACGGCCTTGACCCGGAGGTAGCAACCTTCCTTGAAGCGCAACCGATGACCGGTGAACTGTTCTCCAGTATTTCCGGGTATCTGGATCGTTGGCTACCAGACTACCGCGATAGCAACCGCAGCTACATGACGGTGGCGATTGGTTGTACTGGTGGGCAACATCGGTCAGTATACTTGGCAGCTCGGCTATTTCAGTACTACAAAGCGCTCTATCCGCAAGTTCATATACGGCACCGGGAGCTGCAATAGCAGCCGCATCGTGATTAAGACTCAACTCACCATCATCAATAAACTGGGCCTGCATGCTCGCGCGGCAGCCAAGTTCGTCAGTTGCACTGCCGGCTTCAACAGCGCGGTCCGGGCTGGCCGTGATGGTGATATGGTAGACGGCAAGAGCATCATGTCCATCATGATGCTCGCTGCGGGCCAAGGCACCGTGCTCGACATCGAGATTGAGGGCAATGACGAAGGCGCAGCGCTGGCTGCGCTGAGAGCACTCGTAGAAAACCGTTTCGATGAAGGTGAATAGGTCACACTGACCCCCCTGACGCGTTGTTCCTTCCGGTGCTTTGCCGGATAATCTGGCTATAGATACCTCGCCCCTGTCATCCGCGGATCACTGACCCATGGCGCAACCTTCATCATCACAGGCAAGACTGGAACGCCTGTCCCTCGCGCTGGGGAGCGGCACGTTTGCCGATGTCAAACGTATGCTCAACGGTCTGCCGGCTGCCGATGTCGCGCACCTACTCGAATCGTCGCCTCCCAAGTTCCGTCATATCCTCTGGCAGATGGTGGAGCTGGAGAACGAGGGTGACGTCATCAACGAGCTTGGTGACGAGCTCCGGGTTCATTTCCTCAGTGACATGGATGCCGCTGAAGTCGCCCAAATCACCGAGCACCTGCAGGACGACGATCTCGCTGACATTTTGCAGCAGCTGCCAGACCGCATAACCCGCGAAGTTCTGGACTCGATGGATCACCGGGACCGTGCTCGACTGGAACAGGTCATGACCTATCCGGACGACACCGCCGGCGGCCTGATGAGCACCGACACCATAACCATCCGTCCGCCGTTAACGCTCGATGTGGTGCTGCGCTACCTGCGTCGGCACAATGAAATACCGGCAATGACCGACAACCTGTTTGTGGTCAATCGCAACGACCAGTTTATCGGCCTGCTATCACTGCACACGCTGCTGGTGTCTGACCCGTCATCTACCGTGCGCGAGATGATGCGAACCGACATCGCCCCTATTCCCGCTTCCTTGCCAGACGACGAAGTAGCACGGCTGTTCGAACGCAATGACTGGGTGTCGGCACCGGTCGTCGACGACACCGGCCGCCTGCTGGGCCGCATCACCATTGACGACGTGGTTGACGTCATTCGGGAAGACGCCGACCATTCGCTAACCTCCATGGCCGGCCTGTCAGAAGATACCGACACCTTCGCCCCTGTCGTGAGCACCGCCAGCCGACGCGCTATCTGGCTGGGAATTAACCTGATGACCGCTTTTATCGCGGCGTCGGTAATCAACCTGTTCCAGGACACTATTGAGAAAGTGGTGGCGCTCGCGGTACTGATGCCCATTGTCGCCTCAATGGGCGGCATCGCAGGCACACAGACCCTGACCGTGATCGTGCGCGGTATCGCCTTGGGCCAGGTTAGTAAGAACAACGAATCCTGGCTCATTCACCGGGAAGTTGGTGCCGGTATCCTGAACGGATTGCTGTGGGCAGCCGTTGTGGCGGTCGCCGCGTCCGCCTGGTTTAAAGACTGGACCCTGGGGCTGATTATTGCCTTGGCCATTATCATCAATCTGGTGACCGCCGCCTTTACCGGTGCGGCACTTCCACTGCTGTTAAAACGGCTGAAAGTTGACCCTGCACTAGCCGGTGGGGTGGTTCTGACCACCGTCACCGACGTCGTGGGGTTTTTCTCTTTCCTTGGCTTGGCGACCTGGTTTTATGCCTGATTACGACCCCTCTGCAGAACCCGATGAGTTTCAGCCGCCCAGCAAAAGCGAGCTAAAACGGCGCATGACAGCTCTGCAAGACCTCGGTGCCCAGCTGACAGCCCTGAGCGACAAACAGCTGCAAAAAGTCCCCATCACCGACACTCGACTGCTGGAAGCGATTCATGAGGCCCAGCGCATTGGCTCCAATAGCGCACGACGCCGCCACATGCAGTTCATTGGTAAATTAATGCGCGACATTAACGCGGAGCCGATCGCCGCCGCTCTTGCCGCCATGGATCAGGAACAGCATCGCAAGGCGGGGCGCTTTCAGGGCCTCGAAAAGTTAAGGGACGAGCTGCTTGCTCAAGGGCAGGACGGCATTGGTGAGGTAGTCGAGCGTTGGCCGGACACCGATCGCCAACACCTGCGCAACCTGGTACTGCAAGCGCAGAGAGAACAACAACGTGGGCAGGCACCCGCCACCGCGCGCAAACTGTTCCGTTACTTGCGCGAACTGGATTCAGCCTCAGTGGAGGAAACGCCTTCCGACGATGCGGACGGCACTGACGACGCGTCCTGAGAAACTGCCTCAGCCGGCCGTGTCAACGGAGCAGGCTGGGGCTCTGGGGCAACCACGTTACTGGTATCAAATATCCTGTCCAGCCTCACCACTGGCTCCTGCCAGGTTCCCGAAATCGCATAAACCGCACTGGACAGCTGGGAAACCTGCTTTTCAAACAGTTTGCTAACAACAAATACCCCCGCAGCAACGGGCAGGCCTCCAGCCAACGCGGCAACCCAGGGCAGGTTATTGGCCACCGGCAGAGTGGCCACCAATTCGCCATCGAGCTGTCGAGACGCGAAGTCAGAGCGGCCGCTAAAGCGAAAACTGGATCCCGCCCCCGCCACTGCCAGCTGCGGTACGCGAATATCACCCTGCTCCAGGCGCAGCTCACCGGTCATGTTGTCGAAGGGAATACCCGACTCAAACCACTGCGTCAGGCTCAGCCGCTGCACAATATCGGCGAGGTTAAGAATGCTAACCACGCGCAAGGCACCTGAAGTGCCTGCAGATGCGCTCAGAAAACGCCCCTTCTGCACGCCGACCGAGAGCACACCGCGGCCAGCGGCCAAAGAAAACTGCTGCGGCGCACCCGGCCATTGCAGGTCCACGCCAAACCGCCCCTGCTCTGTCTCAAGAATCGCCTCATAACCGAGCGCTGCGAGCGTATCACCGAGGTCTTCCGCCAGCAGATCCAACTGCACACGCGTGCCCGCATCTGACCAATTAAGCGTGCCTGCCGGCTCAGCAGCAACGTCCATGCCCGCCAGTGAGCCCCGCACCGCATTCACCTGCAACTGCCGCTCACCCGGACGCACGGCAAATGCCAGATCGCCTAACGGGCGCCCTCCACGCAGCAGTTGTGCAATCGATACATCGACATCGGGCCAGCCGCTAACAGCGTCCAAATCAGGATCCTCGCCTCCGCCACCGCCGAGGCCAGACACATCCAACCAGTCTACAGCAAGGCCTAGTGTCGACAGGTCGGCAGGCGCAGTGCCCACGGCACGCAGCCATGAAGTCTCTGCCTCCGCGCGCCAGCCAGTGGCGGACTGATTAAGGTCGATCACCGTGTCTTGCCAATCCTGACCGGCAAACATCAGGCTATCCACCAGCAAATCATGCACCGAGATCTGCAGGCTATTCGGTGCAGCCGAGACCGCACTGGCGGCCAACATCGGCTGCAGCGTTTCCTGCCACGCATCAAGGTCAAGCGAAGCTGCATGACCCGAAACACGGAACCGACCTGGCACTAACGGCAAGTGGCTGTCCTGCAAGCCCAACGAGGCCGCGCTAACGCGGCCCGCGTTCAGCCCCAGCCGTGCCTGCCAACGGGAGCCGGCGCGCGCATCTATCGTCAGCGGACCGCGACCGAGCGTGGTTTGCAGGACAAACTCTAGGCTACTGGATGCCGGCTTACCCCAGATGTCAGGTAATGCCAGGGTCACACCGCGTAATGTTGAACGAAGCTCTAGCTCGGGCGCAGCGCCGGGAGCCAAGGTGACCTTCGCTACCACCGCCGTCTCGCCACTCACCTGCGCAGGCACCGCTGTCTCCCCCAACCAACCACGTAGCGCTTTGATGGCTACGTCGCCCGCCATCACCAGTTCCACCGGAGCCTGTGCATCGGCAGCGAGACTTGTCGGACGTGGCAGTATATTCACCTGCAAGTCACGGCCCCATAAACGCGCGGTGGCATCCTCCAGCGCGAAGCCTGTGACGCTGTCGAAGCGTAACTGACCACTCAATCCCTCAACATCCAAACCGCCAGGACGAATGGCCAGCGCGCCATCACTGAGCGTAATGTCCACCCCAACCTGAGCTGGCGGTGAGGATGCGCCAAGCGGTAACTCCAAGGCCAGATCAACCGCCAGCTGCCCTTGGGCGGCCCACTGTTGCAGAGTATCTTGCAGTCCGTCGTTGAGAGGAGATTCATTGAGCAAGCGCATTCCGTCGGCTGCGCTGCCCGTGGCTTTAGCGGCTACTGCCAGCCGCATGGCGCCCGGCTCGGCAAGCCAGGCTTCCGCGGACAAGCCGCTGACATCTGTCGCATAAAGTTGGGCACTATCCGCCCACACGCTCACCCGGCGATCGTCAATCAGCACGGTGGCGGCAGGCACAGAGAGAACCGGCCACCGAGGGTGATAAGCGATCTGCGCATCCCGCGCCACAAAGAACAGCTGCACGGTACGTGCCGCGGCTGCCTCGCGCCGCAAGCTTCCCCGCCACAGGAAACCGCCCGCCTCGAGCGTTGCCTGCTGCACACCAACATCCAGCCACGCCAATAAATTTTCATTGAGAAGGTACGGCAAATAGCGGCTGCGATAAGCGGCATCAACGTCACGCAGCCCCACCCGCAAGTCCATTTCGATACCATGCGGGGTGGACTTAAAGGGAATCCAGAGCCCGAGCATCGCATGCGCCGAGCCTTCATCACCGACCGCCGTCAGCAAGCCGCTGTCGAGCTGCAGCCCTTCAGGAGTCCACCCCAGGTTCAAGCTGCCGAACAGCGCCTGATATGCCAATGCCTCGCGATAAACGGTTGGGAAACTCAGAGTGACTGCGTCACTGTCCAGCGTCACCTGCCCACGGCCCGGACCAAGATGCAAGTAACCACTGGCGCCGGAAACGCCCGGTGCGCCTCTCCATGAGGCCAGAGCAACATCCGCAAAGCCCAGGGCTAAATCCCAGTCCTGTGCCCCCGCGATAAAATCCTCGATGGCAAACTGCCATTCACGCAGCTCGCCATCAGGCCTGAGATCCTCAAGGGCGGTAGACAGACCGGCAGGCAGCGCGTTGGAGGCCTGCAGCAGACTGGCCGTTGCGGCCACTGGCAGCGATCGCCCGCGCAGCCGCAGGGAATCACCCCACACATCAACCTGCAGCCGCGGCAATGTGACGCGACTATCCCTATGCTCAAGCACGAGATCAGAAACGAACACACTCAGCCGCTGGCCTTGCTGCTCCAAGCTCGACTCCAGGCTCACCGAATCCAGCGGCAGTGCCCACTCGCCAGACTCCCCTCGCAGCAACATGTTCTCGCCGGTAACGCGCAGCTGCACACCCGCAAGGCCATCGTTCCAGTCCACCCAGCCTTCTACCCGCGCCTTCCCGCTAACGTGCAGGGGCAGGCGTCGGCCCCAGAGAGAGCGCCAGCGGTCAAGGCTGGCCAGGTTGGCAAGCTCAGCGTCGATGTACACCACGCCGTTATAGTCAGCCATGGTTAATGGGTCACCCACACCCTCCGCAAGAAACTGTATCCGACTGCCATCCACGGCGTCCAAGGTAGCGCGCAGCTGTCGGTGACTGCCGTCGCGCTGCAATGACACATCGAGCTGTAAGACCTCTTGCTCTGCAGAGGGCGACTGCAAGTGCAGTGTGTTGTCCTCAAGCGTGACGCGCTCGCTATCAAGTAGTAACGCGCGCAAACGTGCCGCTGCATCACCTCCACCCCCCCGCAGGCCCAGCAGACGAAACTCACCCCTAGACGTCACCTCACCAGAGAGCAACATTTCACTCAGGCGGAGATGTTTAATGCGCAGGGACTGTTGCAGGGCACTGCCCCACGCGTCAATCGCCACGCGCCCACGCCCAAGCGTTACCGCCTCGCCGTCAGCAAAAGTCAGATGCAAATCGCGAAACACCAACTCCGGGCCAAATCCATGCCATTCAGCGGTCAACTCCCCGCGCTCGATGACAAACGGTACACGGTCGTTCAGCGTCTGCAACAACCACTGCTGATTAGCACCGACCATGCCCATCAACAGGCGCCCAACGCTCACGTAAACCGCCAACAAGACAACGGCACCCACTATTAATGCCCACAATAACTGGCTCAGACGGTGGTACACCGAAGCTGGCGCCTTACTCATCGCGCTGACCAGGAGCATCATCAGCAAAGCTCACCGGCTTCAACACGGATGCCAATGGGAGGCCACGCTGCTTGCGGGTCAGCAAGACGACACCAAGCCGATCCACACGATGCACGCGGCTCATTGCGGGATCATCCAACACGGACTGCTGTAAAGCAGCCACGAGCTCACGCCACTGGCTGGCATCACTCAAGGAAATGAAGTCAACGGCTATCATGCCCCCGACGCCACGCAAACGCAGCTGACGAGGCAGCGCTTGCACCGCCTCCAGATTAGCCGTGAGTTGAGCACGCTCCGAGTGCGTGTCGCTGCCACTATTGACGTCTACCGTGGTCATTGCGGCCGTGTGCTCTATCACCAAACTGCCCCCAGAGGGCAGCGACACCTGGGGACGCAGCAGGGCGCTGATTGCCGCGTCTACACCACGGGCAGCGAACAACGGACGGATGCCGACATAGTGTTCGAGGCTTGGCAGCACTGCAGGACGATGCTCCGTACACCAGGCATGCAGCGCAGCAAAGTCGGCGCTGGTATCGACACTAATGCGTTCAGGCAACGCACGGCCCAAGTCCCTGATGACACGCTGTGCAAACGGCAATTCCGCTAGCAACAGGCGCGGTTCGCCGGAGCGCCGCAGGAAACCATGCAGCGCATTCCATGCCTCGGCAAGACGGTGTGCCTCATCACGCAACAACGCGTCTGGCGCCTCAGCAGCGGCCGTACGCGCCACAAAAGTTGCGCCAGCCAGCCCCAAATCCTGCGTTATCGCTGCCGCCAGCGACCCCAGACGGCGCCGGATTGCGGCGTCCGTAATGCGCCGCGATACGCCACTGCGAGGCTTGCCAGCCACTAATACCCAGTGCGGCCCAGGCAGGTTCACCGCTGCGCTGAGCTGGGCTTTTTTTGCTCCCGTAGCATCGCGGCTGACCTGTACCAGCAGGCTTTCGCCCAGTTTGAGTGTTGCGCCCGGAGGCTTCGCCTCGGCCAGAGTCAACAGGCCCTGTAAACCGGGCGCCAAATCGACAAACCCGGCATTCAAGCCCGGCAAGAGCCGCGCCACACGCCCCCGGTAGATATTACCTACCAAGTACTGCGTACCGGGCTGTTCAATTTCCAGCGCTTGCAGCACACCTCCTGTGAGCCGAGCCATACGCTGCAGCGCGGGCTGCTGGCTAATCAGAAGCTCGTCATGCATCGAGCAATCCCAGCCGGGTAGCGACCCCTCGCGCGGCCAACAGCTGCCAGGTTTCCGCCAGAGGCAGCCCCACCACATTGCTATAGCTGCCCTCGATACGGCTTACCAATGCGCCACCAAGGCCTTGAATGCCATAGCTCCCGGCCTTATCCCAAGGCTCATCAGTGGCCAGGTAGCGCTCACAAACCTCGCGGCTGAGAGTAACAAAGGTGACCCGGGTTTCTACCGCTACTTCCACGCATTCGTCTCCCTGCATAAGACACACAGCAGTGAACACGGAATGCGTGCGCCCGCTGAGGCGAGCCAGCATGCCAAGCCCGGAAAAATGGTCTGTCGGTTTTCCCAGGATATCCCCCTCAAGGACGACGGTGGTATCTGCCGCGAGCACCGGCAGGCCGTCCTCGCGACGGCACTGAACAGCCGCCGCTTTTTCACGCGCCATGCGCTGCACGTACGCACTGGCACCTTCAGCAGGGCGCACAGACTCATCAATATCGGCAGGGTCGACGGTAAAATGCACACCCAACTGCGCCAGAAGCTCCTGACGGCGGGGGGAAGCGGAGGCAAGAATCAGCAGCTGCATGCTAGCTGATCCTGTAGTAGCGACGGACGCTGCGCAACACTTGCAACATCATCGGCCAGAGCAGCGCGCTGGACACGGCAGGCAGCAAAAATAACAGGCTGCGCGCCCCTGAACCCTCGAGGTTCTGCACCCACTGCCCCACCAACTGATGTAAGCCAATCACCACGAACACCACAGCACACTGTTGCCAGAGGCTAAACACTCTCAAACGCTGGTATAACAGCAACGCGCACAGCGCGGGCACCGTGAGGGAGAAAGCATTCTGACCCAGCACAGCCCCTTCCAGCGCATCTATTAACAACCCAAGCAGCAAGGCGGTGAATATGCCGATACGGTGCGGCAG
>ERZ887849.2366-NODE-2366-length-15716-cov-10.703531_pt1 | contig 15716 bp, 13 predicted proteins | sample MGYA00521267_ERZ887849 | MGnify/ENA primary metagenome ERZ887849 (study PRJEB32303, sample SAMEA104408601) | aquatic metagenome | biome: Brackish water; feature: Pelagic; material: water | place: Baltic Sea | collected 2014-06-06T16:11:00 | depth 2,863 m ... | reverse complement strand
AAAGTAGAGTACTGTTTTATGGACGGCCGCAGTTCTCTGTCTGTCCAAGACGAAGTGTTGCTCGAACGTATCCACGACTCGATATCCAACCTTGCCGGCCGTTTGCGTAAACAAGATTTTGTTATTTCATAAATCCCTGCATTTTCCTAGTTTTTGGATCAATTAGACTCTACCTGCTTAACTATTACTTGTGTCTAAATTCTTAAGGGCATTTACCATTTTAAGCCCAAAAGCAAAAAGAAGGATGTTTCTTCTTTTGCCAGTGATTCTTGTGGGTATGGTGTTGGAAACTCTTAGCGTTGGCATGGTGGTTCCCGCCCTTGGGATTTTGATGAATGAAACTTATTTCGACCAGTTTCCTGCATTTCGTTTAGTCTTTGAGTACATTGGTAATCCAAGTCATGAGAAGTTGATATTTCTCGGATTAAGCGGTTTAGCTGTCACTTATGTACTTAAAAATATCTTTTTGTTCTACCAGGTTCATTGCCAGGGAACTTTTGTTTATAGTACTCAGCGTGAAATCGGGGTTCAGTTATTTCGGAAATACCTCAATAACGGATACATGTTTCATCTTCAGGTTAATAGTTCAAAGCTAATAAGAAATTTGACGACTGAGATTAATTCTTATTGTGGTTTTTTCCTCATGCCTACGATAAATCTGTTAACAGAATCGTTGGTAATCTTTGCAATATTAACCTTAGTTTTTTGGGTTGAGCCACAAGGCACGATGATCTTGGTTTTTATTCTAGGTTTATTGGTTTACTTGTTTGTCAAAGTAAGTAACCGCATAGTTGGTACTTGGGGAAAGAAAAGATTAAATGCTGAAGAACAAAAACTAAAGCATTTGCAGCATGGTTTTGGTGGAATTAAAGAAATTCTACTTTCTGGGAAACTAGAGTTCTTTTTGAGGAGGTTTCAAAAGCCTAATCATATATCGGGATTAATGAATAAGCGTGAATATATCTTCCAGTATGTCCCCAAATTTGGAGTTGAGGTCATTGCTATATGTGGCCTTGTTGGTATGAGTTTGTTTCTGCTTTCGCAAGGGAAGCCCAAGGAAGAAGTCACTCATATGCTTGGACTCATGGCTACTGCTGGATTTCGCATGATCCCTAGTTTTAGTAGAATCTTGAATAATTTACAGTCGATCCGATTTGGTTGGGCGACAGTAGATGCATTGTCTAATGAGTTTTCTCAAGTGGTTGAAAAAGTTTCAAGTAGTCCCGAAAGTCATAATAACGCAGAAGACTTAGCTCACTTAACCTTTGAACAGGAGATTTTATTTTCGGATATTTCCTTTTCATATACTCAAGAAAAAGATGAAGTTTTAAGAAATATAAATTTCAGTATTAAAAAGGGAGAGACTATAGGCCTCGTGGGAGAAAGTGGCTCAGGGAAAAGCACATTATCTAATTTGCTTTTGGGGCTACTTGAACCAACAAAGGGTGAGATTCTAATAGATAGTGGAAAACTTACTGATAATAATTTTACAAGTTGGCAGCAAATGATTGGGTATGTTCCACAAGAAGTTTACCTATTGGATGATACCATAAGGAGGAATGTTGCTTTCGGGTTAGATGATTCGGAAATTAATGACGACCGAGTAAGTCTTGTTATTGAAATGGCTCAGTTGAGGGATCTAGTTGAGGGAACTCAGGACGGTCTAAACCTTACACTGGGTGAACGGGGTGCACGATTGAGTGGTGGACAAAAGCAACGAATTGGGATTGCCCGGGCGTTATACAACGACCCTGAGGTTTTAATTATGGATGAAGCAACGAGTGCGCTGGACAACAAGACAGAAAAAGAAATTTTAAATACTCTAAAGCCCTTAGTTGGAGCAAAGACAATTGTGGTAATTGCTCACCGTGCAACCTCACTCGAAATATGCTCAAAAGTTTATGAACTGCGAGATTGCAGCATTAATTTACAAGCCCAATGATTAATTGATGGCTTGAAGTCGGTTTTCAAAATGGAAAATAATTAAATGGATATTAAAAATTCAAAAGTCCTTGTAATTGGCGGTGCTGGTTTTATTGGCAGTTTTGTAGTATCTGAGCTGCTAAAAACCAATGTTGGAAAGGTAGTTATTTACGATAATTTTGCTCGTGGAAAGGCGAGTAATATTTCTAACAGCATGGCTGACCCCCGTTGCGAGATTTATCCTAATGGGGGAGACGTCAGAGATGTTGATACTTTATCTGATGCAATGCAGGGGTGTGACGGAGTAATCCATCTTGCTGCGATGTGGTTGTTGCATTGCAAGGACTTTCCTCGCACCGCATTTCATGTAAATATTGAAGGGACTTTCAATGTCTTGGAAGCTTGCGTGAAGAATAATATAAAGCGCTTCGTATATTCTTCGTCCGCTTCCGTTTATGGAGACGCGTCAGAGGTGCCAATGACTGAACTGCACCCTTTCAATAACAAAAATTTCTATGGAGCCACAAAAATTGCTGGGGAAGCAATGTGTCGTGCCTATTATGATCGGTATGGTCTTTCTTATGTCGGGCTAAGATACATGAATGTGTATGGCCCTCATCAAGATCAAACTGCTGCGTACACTGGTGTAATTCCCATCATGCTAAACAAAATTGATGCTAATGAGGCACCAACAATTAACGGCGATGGTACCCAGGCTTATGATTTTATTGATGTAGAAGATGTAGCCCGTTGTAATATTAATGCTTTGCAAGCTGAGGTAACTGACGAGTTTTACAATGTCGGCACTGGAATCCAGACCACGATTAAGGAACTTTGCGATACCATATTGGAACTCAAAGAATCCAAGCTTAAGGTAACCTTCAACCCTTACAGTGAAGATGATGCCAGAAGGCTAGTGCAAAACCGCATTGGTTGTCCAAAGAAAGCTTCTGCCGATTTAGGCTTTGATTTTAAGTATAACCTTCAATCCGGCCTTCAGCGCTTAATTGATTGGAGGAATAGTCAACCGGTAGATCAGTGAACAAGATCGAAAAAGAGCAAACTGAATCTAGCTTCAAGCAGAAATGGACCAATAACCAGAAACTGGCATTTTCGGAAACTAATAAGGAAGGATCCAATATCCAAAATTGGATTGTTAAAAGAAATGGATTCAGCTCACTTTCTCAGTTCGGTAAATGGCTTACTGGTAGAGACCGAATTTTAGATGCTGGCTGTGGGAACGGTCGAGTAACTTCTTTAATTCAAGCAAACACAGCTTCTAATCAAAAAATTATTGGAATAGATTTTTCTTCTATCGAAGTTGCTATTCATAATCTTAAACAATTTCAAAACATAGAATTGTTTGAAAAAGATTTGTTAGAAGATTTATCTGATTTAGGAAAGTTTGACCTTATATATTGCCAAGAGGTTTTACACCATACTGCCGACCCATTTAAGGCATTTTCTAATCTTTGTGGTAGGCTTAATCCCGAAGGCGAAATTGCAATTTATGTTTACAAGAAGAAAGCTCCTATGAGGGAGTATGCTGACGACTACATCCGGGAACTTGTTTCTCAAATGCCATACGAAGAAGCTTCTAAAGAAATGTCGAACTTTGCTGAACTAGGCAGAATTCTTTCTGAGTTAAATATAAAAGTGAAAGTGCCAGAAATTAAAGTTCTGGAAATTGAAGATGGAGAATATGACATACAAAGGTTTTTTTACCATTTTTTCCTCAAGTGTTTTTGGAATCCTGAGCTTTCAAAAGATGAAAATACAGCGATTAATTATGATTGGTATCACCCCACTATCTCAACCCGTCACACTCCAGATGAAGTGAAGGGGTGGTTTAGTGAAAACTCTCTAGAACTCATTCATTTTCACGAAGATCCTTATGGGATAACGGCAAGGGGAATAGTATCCTAGAGAATTAATTGCGTCTATTTTGATAAAAATTTGAATATTCCAATAGCAAAAACTAATCTTTTAGATACGGAGATTAATGCTGTCCTTAATCCATTGAAATCTGGTTGGCTGGTTCAGGGACCGAAAGTCAAAGAGTTTGAAGAAAAGTGGTCTACTTTTACTAGTGCAAATTATTCAACTGCAGTCACTTCTTGTACCAGTGCTCTTCATCTATCGCTTGCTGCTCTAGGTTTTGGTCCGGGGGATGAGGCAATTGTTCCTGCTTTCACTTGGATATCCACTGCTAATGTAGTTGAGCATTTAGGAGGTAAAGTAGTTTTTTGTGACATCGATTTAGAAACTTTCAATATCGATGTTTCTGAGATTGAGTCAAAAATAACCACCAAAACAAAAGCTATTTTACCGGTACACCTTTTTGGACTTTCTGCAGACATTGATCCAATATTAGATTTGGCAAGGAGATATAATCTTTGGGTTGTTGAAGATGCGGCATGTGGCTTTGGTGCAAAGTACAAGGGACAACATGTTGGAGCGTTTGGAAATACTGGCTGCTTTAGTTTTCATCCCCGTAAGTCCATTACTACTGGTGAGGGCGGAATGATCACTACAAATGATCATTTACTTACTGAGAAGATAAAAAAGCTTCGTGATCATGGTGCTGCGATAACTGATTTGCAAAGACACCATGGATCGCGGCCTTACCTTTTGGCCGACCACCCGGTTGCTGGATATAACCAAAGGATGACCGATATACAGGCAGCTCTAGGTTCTGCCCAAATGGACCGAGCTAATGATATCGTTTTAGAGCGAACGAAATTGGCACTCGGTTATGACGAAGTATTTGCTGATTTAAATTGGCTTCGAACACCATTTAAGCATTCGGATTATGACCATGGATATCAAAGTTATCCGTGTTTGTTTATGCCTGAAAAAATCAACCCACAAGCGATCAAGAAAATCAATGAGAAGCGAAATAAGTGGATGGATGATTTGCAAAAGTCTGGAATATCAACCAGGCCTGCCACCCATGCTGTCCACATGCTTAGTTTCTACAAGAAAAAGTATGGCCTTATGCCTGAGGATTTCCCAAATGCTTATGCTGCTGATCAATGCAGTATTTCACTGCCGTTGTTTCATGGTATGGAGCCAGAAGAGCAGGGGAGAGTTATCGAAGTAATCAAATCTTATAACTTCTAATGTGCGGAATTGTTGGACAGATTAACTTTGATAAAAGCCCTGTTTCTCCTGTGGTTTTAAAGAAAATGACTGATGCAATCAGACATCGTGGCCCTGATGGGGAAGGCCATTGGATTGAAGAATCGGTCGGATTTGGGCATCGCCGATTGTCGATTATCGACCCCTCTCCTTTAGGCAGGCAACCAATGGTGAGTCAGGATCAAAGATATATTTTAACATACAATGGCGAGGTATACAATTTTAGGGAGCTACGAACTGAATTAGAAGCCAAGGGATATGGGTTTCGATCTCAAACAGACTCAGAGGTTGTCCTTTATGCTTTGGTCGAGTGGGGGAGTGATGCACTTCTTAAATTTAATGGAATGTTCGCTTTATCTTTTTGGGATCGAAAAAGAAAACAATTGCTACTCGCCAGAGATCGATATGGAATTAAGCCTCTTTACTATTTTCAAAACGAACAAAAATTAGTATTTGGTTCTGAGCAAAAAGCTATTTTGGAACAGCCTGCCTTTGACCGTAAAATTAACAAGCAGGCACTTCTTGAATATTTCACTTTCCAAAATCTTTTTACTAATCAAACACTGTTGGAAGGCATTTATCTCCTTAAATCAGGTCATTTTGCCATTCTTGACACTATTGAAGGAGCAAAGGTACTCAAGCACACATCGTATTGGGACTATGAATTTAGTGAACCTGAAAAAACTATTCCTAAGGAAGAATACCTAGAGGAATTAGACCGCCTTTTTAAACAAGCAGTAAATCGCCAATTGGTTAGTGATGTTGAGCTTGGTAGTTACTTGAGTGGCGGGATGGATTCTGGTTCCATCACTGCAATAGCGGCGTCGAATTTTCCCTACCTAAAAACATTTACCTGCGGTTTTGACCTGAGTTCGGCATCAGGGATAGAACTGTCTTTTGACGAGCGCGTGAAGGCCGAAGCAATGTCAGCAAATTTTAAAACCGAGCATTACGAGATGGTTCTTAAGGCCGGTGATATGGAAAGATGCTTACCGAAACTTTCATGGCATTTAGAAGAACCGAGAGTAGGCCAAAGTTACCCCAACTTTTATGCCAGTAAGTTAGCTAGTAAGTTTGTTAAAGTTGTATTATCTGGAGCAGGTGGAGATGAGTTATTCGGAGGGTACCCTTGGAGGTATTACCGAGGAGCGACTGCAGAAAACTTTGAGCAATATGTCGACGAGTATTATTTGTATTGGCAGAGGTTGATACCAAATAGCGTAATCTCAAAGGTTTTTGCTCCGGTTTGGGATGATGTGAAAGATGTATGGACGAGAGACATTTTTAAAGATGTATTTGCCAATCACTCAAATTCTCTGGAGAAGCCCGAGGATTTTATTAATCATTCTTTATATTTCGAGGCCAAGACTTTCTTGCATGGACTCTTTGTGGTAGAGGACAAGCTTAGTATGGCTCATTCACTTGAAACTCGTGTTCCGTTCATGGATAACGACTTGGTTGACTTTGCCATGCAGTGCCCCGTTGAACTCAAGCTTAATAATTTGGGGGAAGTAATCAGGTTGAACGAAAATGAAGTCGGAAGAAAAGGGAATCAGTATTTCCAAAAAACAAACGATGGTAAGCAAATCCTCAGAGACATGATGTCGAGGTATATTCCTACGGATATTATCAAGGCGAAGAAGCAGGGGTTCTCTTCGCCAGATGCTAGCTGGTTTAGGGGAGAAAGCATGGAGTTTGTTCGTCACCGTTTGCTTGAGGGTCATTCCCGAATCTACGAATTTTTCGATTCTGCTGCAGTTAAGCCTCTTATCGAGCAGCATCTAAACGGAGAGCAAAACCGGCGACTACTAATCTGGTCATTACTTAATGTTGATGCGTGGATGAGTGAGTATTTTTGATGTTAGAAATACAGCTTGCTGCTCTGCAAAATAAAACCTTTAGCCATGAATATTGATATGCAATTGGATCTCTTATTTTAGAAACCTCTGAAATTACTTTAAAATGAAAAATGAAATTCGAAATGCCTATGAAAAAGCCTATCTTGAGTATGGAGATTCCCCAATTAGTGTTTTATGGCCAAAAGCCAGGCAAGACATTCGTTTTGATGCCCTTTTCCGAAATATATCCTCTACGGGGGATTTTTCAGTTTTGGATTTTGGTAGTGGTTTGGCTCACTTGAAAGAATATCTAGACTCAAAATACCAAAATGTAATTTATTCAGGTGTAGAGATGCATGATTTTTTTTTGGAAGCATCAAGGAAAAAATATCCAGAATGTAGATTTTATAATGTTGATAGTCCCCGGCAATTAAAAGAAAACTTCGATTACGTCGTTTCTTCTGGTGCATTCAATATGCTTTACACGGATTCTGAACGGGAGCACAAGGAGATGGTTTTTGAGATAATTAAGGAACTGCATGCACGTTCCAATATTTACTGCTCATTTAATTTTATGTCCGAGAACGTCGATTTTAAGCAGGAGGGATCTTATCATCAGGATGTGGGCGAGATCCTTTCTTATGTCTCGAACAGTCTTTCGCAAAGAGTGTCCGTCGATTGTTCTTATATGCCTTACGAGTTTACGATCACTGTTTGGCGTGATCAGGAAATTAAACGTCCCGAAAATATTTATGGCTAATAAGTATCAAGTAAGAAAGCTTCAAAGCTCTGACGAAGCCTCTTATGCAAATTTTGTAGATCGCAAGGGAGGATCTCTCCTTTTTCAATCATTATCCTACTTGAAATTAATTCGTGAACTTACCTCAAGTAAGCAGGAAACTCTTTTGGCAGTCGATCAAGAAGAAAGCATAAAAGGGGTGCTCCCACTACTTTCTGCGACGGGAAAATTTGGTACAGTTTACAATTCACTTCCTTACTACGGTAGTAACGGAGGAATTATAGGCCAAGATGATGAAGCGGTTAAAATTCTTCTCCAATCTTACAACGACCTTGTTCATTCTACTGAAACGGCAGCATCTACTTTGATCGAAAATCCATTGCAGACTCCTTTGTCAGAAGATTCGATAAATCATTCCTTATTAGACAGCAGGATCGGACAATTTACCAACATCAATCACTCCTCGAATAGGGACGAGAAATTGATGGAAAGTTTCCACTACAAGACGAGAAATATGGTAAGGAAGGCTCAAAGATCAGGTTTTTCCATTGAGATAGAAAATGACAGTTTGGAATTCTTGGAAGAGATTCATAAGATAAATATGAAGGGCATAGGCGGAAGAGCTAAAAAAGGAACTTTCTTTTCTTCTGTACCAAAATATTTTGAGAAAGAAAAAGATTATAATATATGGGTTGCTCGTTTTGAAAATGAACCCGTATCCGCACTGTTGGTCTTTTATTATCAAGAAACCGTTGAATATTATTTGCCGGTAACGATTGAAAAATTCAGGGATAAGCAACCTCTTAGCTTACTTATTTTCGAAGCGATGAAAGAAGCTGCACTTCGGGGTTACAAATTATGGAATTGGGGAGGAACTTGGGCTTCTCAAGTTGGTGTACACCGATTCAAAAAGAGGTGGGGCACAGAAGACCGAATTTATAATTATTACACTCAAATTAATAATAAGGAAATTTACACAGCCTCAAGCTATGAATTACGCGAGCAATATGGAGATTTCTTCGTTGTTCCATTCCAGTTTCTAACCGAGAATTCTAAATAGTGGCTGACAAAATTGTAATTAGCGGGGCAGGTGTCACGGGTTTAGTTTCAGCTCTTTTGCTGTTGAAGAAGCATAAAGGAGAAGACATTTACCTTTTGGACAAGAATGAAGAAGCAGGTGGTTTACTACGACGGTTCGACTATGGTCCATGGGGTAGTTTTGATTATGGTATGCACAATATGCTTCAGACCGGAATTGCGGAACTAGATGAGCTTTTGTGGGGCCTTCTTCCGCCTCAGGAATGGCAACTACTAAACGGCAATAAGCGTGACTTGGCGGGTGTCTTTTTCAATGGTAAGTTACAGAAAAACTCCCCTTACATTGATTTAAGAAACCTGTCATCGAGAGATTATGAAACATGTGTGGCCGCCCTTTGGTCTCACTTTGCAGGAGCAATCGGTAGCGAAACCAGTACTCCTTCAAATTTTAAGGAATTTGCCCATTTTAGGTTTGGTGAAATTGTGTCAAATAAGACAATCATTCCATCCATTGAAAAAATCTTTAAGAGAAAAGCTTCCGAACTCGATTATATGGCTTCTCGATTGACACCTTTAGAAAGGCTTACTTTCTGCGATGAGGACTTGATTAAAGAATTAACCAAGTCTGATTTCCTAAAGGAGCGAATCGCTTGGAGTGACCAGCGTACTTTACCTCTAGACAGATCTTCTGGTCGTAATGCATTTTATCCGGTTAAGTACGGAATTTACAGGGTAGTTGACTCAATAATTGACCGGCTCCAAAAGGCCGGAGTTAACTTACTTTTGGGTTCTGAAATCAAGGGTATCGGATATACGAATGGAAGGATTACTGCCATCCAAACTGAGCACGCAGGCAAAGCCTCCAAGCTTGATTCAATAGAAAGACTTATTTGGACTTCTAATATTGGCTTACTGGGAAGATTTCTCGGTTTGGATTTAACAGGTATGCGTTATGATAAACCCTTGAATACGGTTGTAGTTAATCTAGTTCTTGATCGCTTGCCTTATAAAATGGAAGATTTGTATTACTTCTTTTGCTACGACGCTGACTACCATACTTACAGAATCACAAATTTCGCTAATTATTGTAAAGGAGCATATCGTAACGGAGGTTATCCGATCAGTATTGAACTACTTATGGAGGACGACTCTTTTGCCGGATGCGACCTTGAGAAACTTGCCATTGAGGAATTTTCGTGCCTTCAGATCGGCAGTCCGGAAACCAAGGTTCTTTTTGCAAAGGCAGAAGTTTTACAGAGTGGTTTTCCAATGCCTACATGCAACAATATCTCTTCACTAAGAGCAATAAGGGAGGGAATATTAGACCTTGATCTGCAAAATCTTTCCATTCTCGGGATTTTGGCCAAAGATGATTTGTTTTTTCAAACAGATGTATTAACCCATTTGTTTGACACCCTTAATGAACTCTATGGATAAACTTCCACTCGGGAAACTTGGCTTTTATTGGCGCATGACGGAAAAGCCCGATACGCCGCCTAACCCAGTTCCAGACTTTGTCGACTTCACCTTTTCTTTCATTGAGAAATGGGAATTGATTATCCAGGAGCGCAATCAAACTACCTGGTCTTTTCTTGAGAGAATTTACAGGGAAAACTACAATGTCGGCTACTTGCAAGAAGGTCATGCATTGGCAGAATCATACGGCGGAGATTTTCTTGATTGTATCGATGATGCCGTCTGCAAATTCAATCCAAGTGCACGCAGTGTATCTGAAATTGGAGCGGGAGGGTGTTACATACTGAGTAAACTTAAGGAAAAAGGATTTGAGGCAACAGCTATTGACCCAAGTCCGGTTGCCATACAAAAAGGAGAGGAGTTAGGGATAAGAGTTATTCCGGAATTTTATCCTGTCAAATCCTCTGATGATAGCTATGACCTCATCATTCATTATGATGTTTTGGAACATGTAAACGACCCGGTAGAATTCCTACAAAATCATACAGCTGATTTAAACACGGGTGGATTGATTGCCTTTGCAGTACCAGATTGCTCTTCTTATATCCAATTAGGTGACATCTCAATGATACTTCATGAGCACCTGAATTACTTTGATGAAAATTCCTTAAGGAATGTGGTGGAATGTGCTGGTTTTGAGGTTTTGAATATCAAAAAAGCGAATCATGGCGGTGTCTTGTTTTGCGTTGCCAAAGTAGCGGAACGCAACTTCTTCCAGAAAAAGTCCGGAAACTCCAAGTTTCTCGAGTGGAAAGATTCTGTCGAGAGATTAAATGAATTGATCGAAAATTTTATTAAACACGGAATGTCTGAAGGTAATTCTTTTGGTTGTTATGTACCGCTTCGGTCCATTCCTTACTTATCCACACTTGGAATTACGAATGAGGTACGTTTTTTTGACGATGACCCAGGAATTCATAAAAAATATTTTGATGGATTTCCGATCCCTGTTGAGAATATGGAAGACCTAAGGGAAAATCCAGTATCTCACCTTCTTATATTAAGTGCAGCTTTTGGTGAGATGCTTCGTGATAGAATAAATGAAAAGATTCCTATGCATCAAATGGAAATAAAATGTCTTAATGATTTTAAATTAGAGTAATGATACATTTTACCGCAGATATAGATTGGGCACCTGAAGAGGTAATCGAGGATACACTTCATATATTTGAAGAGTTCGATGTTCCCTGTACTCTCTTCGCTACTCACAAATCTGAGGTTTTGCTAAACTCTAACTCTGATCTTTTCGAGATTGGTATACACCCGAATTTCAATCCGCTGCTCAAAGGTGAAGGCGGCAACCCAGATGCTATCTTGAACGATCTGATGGATTCTTACCCTAAAGCATGCGGGGTTCGTTCTCACAGTTTAACCCAAAATGGATGGTTGCTCTCTAAATTTAAAGAAATCGGAATGCTTTACGAATTGAATCATTTCATGCCCTACTACAAATCCTTATCTCCATTTATGTTATGGTGTGGTTTGTTAAGGATACCTTTCAATTGGGAAGATGATTATCATTTCGCATTAAATTATTCTTTTGATAATTGTGGTATAGAGCTTAGTAAAAATACCTTTAGCATTTTTAATTTTCACCCAATCCATATTTATCTAAATTCAGAAAATAATGATCGTTTTTTGAATGTGAAGAATGACATGGAAAACATAAAACTCTTGAATGAAAACAGAAATTCAGGAACCACCAAGGGCACTCGCGATATTTTATTAGATCTTCTCTCTCAATGTACCATGCAATCCTCTACGCCATTGAAGATGATTGATGTGTTTAAAGAGCATGTAAAAAAAAGTTAGAGTGATTGGTATAGTTTCTAATATATGAAAGTAGCGATCATAGGGCGCACTGAAATCTTGTATGAAACGATTGAATTACTGAGATCAAATAACCATGAGATTGTTTGCATATTAACCGCAAAAGAAGCTCCCGAGTATAAACGAACAGCACTTGATTTTAAGAACCTTGCCCAACAATTGAGAATCCCGTTTGCTATGGGTTTGAAGATTTCTGATTTCCACGATTTTTTGAAAGCAGTTAATGCCGATATCGCTGTAAGCATTAATTATTCAGGTATCATTCCACAATCTGTCATAAACCTTTTTCCGCTTGGGGTTCTGAATGCCCATGGCGGAGATTTACCTCGTTATCGTGGTAATGCTTGCCAAGCTTGGGCGATTCTTAATGGAGAAAAGCACATCGGATTATGCATACATAAAATGATAGGGGGTGAACTTGATAGCGGTGACATAATTGCCCGTGAATACTTGAATATTTATGACCATACAAAAATTACTGAAGTCTATCAATGGATGGCAAGGCAGATTCCAGAACTCTTTACCTTATCTATTAAAGAATTAGAAAAAAATCCAAAATATGTTCTAGAAAAGCAATCTAAGGCCTCGAAAGATATTCTAAGATGTTATCCAAGAAAACCGTCTGATTCAAAAATTATATGGAGTCATTGTGTTAAGAAAATTTTAAGACTCATAAATGCTAGTAATAAACCTTTTTCTGGTGCCTTTTGTTTCTATGATGATCAGCTACTCACAATTTGGGATGCATGTGAATCTAATTCAGTTTATGAAATTTGTGCTGTTCCTGGTCAAATTACCCAATTAGAAAATGATTTTATGGAAGTCGCTTGTGGTAAAGGAAAAATAATTATCAATAATATTGAATATTTAGGAGAAAGAATTATTCCAAAAAAGTTTTTCAGTTCTACAAGAAATAGATTAAACTAATAAATGAAAAAAATTTACTTTATTTTTAGCTTATTTTTTATCCCATTTATTCTTTCAGCTTGCTTGATGGCAAATCTTTTAGGGGTATATAAAAAGATTTTTAAAATACCTAATAAAAAAAACCGTGTGGTATTTGGAAGTTCCCCAATTTTAAATATTAAATATTGGAGCCAATCACTTTGTAATGCTGGTTTCCTATCTGAAACCTTTGTTTTTAATTATTTTGATTCAATAAGTGAAAGAAAAGACTGGGACAATGTACTTAGGTTTAAGTACCTATTTCTCCCATATCATTTACGTCCTTTTCTCGCGTTTATTTTATCGCTATTCAAATATGACATATTCATACTGTCTTATAGAGGATATTTTCTGCAAAATACTATCTTCAGATTCTTGCAGGCTGATTTGTTAAGGTTAGCTAATAAAAAAATAGTAATTATACCTTATGGTAGCGATGCATATGTTTACCGAAATATTAGGTCAAGTTCTTGGACTCATGCATTGATGATTTCTTACCCTGATGCATCAAAAAAACAAATGATTATTGCTAGAGAGGTCGATTATTGGAATAGAAATGCAGATGCGGTAATTCCAGGGATGATGGGTTTTGATGGTATCGCAAGATGGGATGTTTTTTCCCCAAGTAGTTTAGTATTAGATTTGGATGATTGGAAAGCTACATCTAAAATATTTTTCTCAGACGGTTTTAATGAGAAAATTGTCATAGCACATTCCCCTAATCACCGAGGTTGTAAGGGTACTGAGTATTTAATTCATGCAATAGAAAGACTTCAATCCGAGGGATTTTTAATTGAGCTTTTATTACTTGAGAAAATTCAAAACTCAAAAGTAAAACAGATACTCTGTGAAAGAGCAGATATTTTAGTAGAACAATTAATTTTCACTGGCCATGGTTTAAGTGGATTAGAGGGTATGGCTTCTGGCATTCCTACAATATCCAACCTTGAAGATGAAACCTACACTCTTCCCATGAGAAGGTGGTCTTTTTTAAATGAATGTCCCTTAGTTTCCGCAACACCTGAAGATATAACTGATGTTTTAAGGGAACTCATCACAAATCCAAGTTTACGAACAGACCTAGGGCGTGCAGGTAGAGAGTATGTTGAAAAATACCACGGTCTAGACTCAGCACAATATCTATTTGAGAATGTTTTTGATTACATTTATGGTAAGAAAGATTCTATAATTAACTTATACCATCCAATTCTTGGTGAATATCCCAATCGTTCTCCTAAAGTAAAGCATCCATTAGTAAACAACAGGATTGTTGATTACCAAAGTTAACTGTTCTTGATATGGCTAATATATTAATAACTGGAATTACTGGCCTACTAGGCAGTCATCTATCTGAAGAATTATCCAAATTAGGGCACACTATATATGGAGTTACAAGGCGACCATGTAGTAAATCTAGTTATAAAGCCGTAGTGATTGATCTGTCATCAGACTGGAAGATTAGCGAGTTACCAACTAATATTGATGTAATATACCACCTAGCCCAATCAGATAAGTTCCGTGATTTCCCTGCTGGGGCTCCCGATGTTTTTCAGGTTAATATAAATTCAACGGCTAAGTTACTAGATTATGCAACAAAATCAGGTGTAGCAAGTTTCATATATGCATCATCAGGTGGTGTTTATGGAAATGGGAAAGAACCTTTTTTGGAAAATGAACCTATTGTTCCTTTTGGTGAATTAGGGTATTACCTTGGAAGCAAGGCTTGTAGTGAAATTCTTGTACAAAGTTACGCATCAGAATTACAGGTTATAATTTTGAGACCTTTTTTCGTGTACGGCAAGTCGCAGAATAGGTCTATGCTAATACCTAGACTTTTTGATAATGTGGCTGCGGGCAAACCTGTAGAGCTTAGTTCCGGGGATGGAATCAAAATTAACCCTATCCATGTAAATGATGTTGTAAAAGTTTTAACGGCTTCTTTACATAATTCGGCAAGTCGGACTTATAATATTGGTGGTCCAGAAATACTATCAATTCGCAAAATATGTAATTTGTTTGGTTCTTACCTTAAAAAAATTCCAAATTACCAAAATTCTAGTGATTTACCAAAAGACTTAGTTGGTGATATATCATTAATTTCAGAGGTACTTCACCAACCTAAAATAAAATTGTCTGAGGTAATACCAGAAATAGACAACAGGTTTTAAAAGCTAGCATTGAAAAAGTTCAAAATACTCCATATCCCAGCGACAGTAGGAGGAAACGCACAGACTATTAACTATCAGATGAAACTTTTGGGAATCGAGTCTTATTCTTGGGCACTTTCTGAAAATTCAATGGGTTTAGGGAAAAATGCTGATAAGTTTATTTATAAAGAAACAGAGGGTTTCATTATAAAAGAAATTAAACGCTTTTGGTCCTTAAGATATATTTTTTTATACAGGGTTGTATTTTTCAATTTTGGCTCCCTTTTATACACGCCTTTCCCTACTTACAGATATAACAAAGAGAAAGGTATTAACTTCCTGCGTTTATATTTATATTCAAAATATCGATATGTACTCTACAGAATAGAAATTGGTCTATTGAAATTGTTGAGGGTCAATGTTTTCGTACAATACCAAGGGTCCGACGCTAGACAAAAGGATTATTGCCGCAGCAACTTTGAAGTGATGCTTCCCGAACACTCGAAATCATATACATGGAACGATCGCTTGAAGGATGAAAACAAGCGAGAGCAAATCAAGCGACTCGAGCAAGTCGCTCAGGGCATTTTTTCATTGAATCCCGACTTAATGCATGTGTTGCCCTCACGCACCAAGTTT
>ERZ887849.2363-NODE-2363-length-15726-cov-8.806011_pt1 | contig 15726 bp, 25 predicted proteins | sample MGYA00521267_ERZ887849 | MGnify/ENA primary metagenome ERZ887849 (study PRJEB32303, sample SAMEA104408601) | aquatic metagenome | biome: Brackish water; feature: Pelagic; material: water | place: Baltic Sea | collected 2014-06-06T16:11:00 | depth 2,863 m ... | reverse complement strand
TATTTTTCTTCATTATTCTTAATGAATGTTTCAAATCCTTTATAAAATTCTTCTACCGTTATTTCTTTACTCATCTTTGTTTTGGTTTAAACTGTTAATATAAAATAAGAACCCACAACAAGTATTGAAAATGTTAATATAATTCCCACTATTTCTATACCGAATTTATCTGTTGGTTTTGTTTTACCCATCCTTATTTAATTTATCATTCATAATACAAAGATAAAAAAAAATCCGATATAAAAAAATATCGGATTAACTTTTTTTTGTGGTTAACTATTAACCAACTTCAACAACCTCTAAATCAAAGATTAGTTTTTTCCCTGCTAATGGATGATTAGCATCAACTTTACCAACAGTTTCATTTAACTCAACAACTCTAACCATTACAGGTCCTTGTTCAGTTTGTGCTTGTAAAGCCGCACCAACTTTAATACCTTCAGGTAAATTTTCTTTTGGTACTTCATTAATTAAATCTTCTCTTACAGGCCCATAAGCCTCATTAGGTTCCAATTCAATCGTTTTTTTGTCACCTGTGTTTAAACCCATAACACCATTTTCAAATCCCGGTATTAATTGTCCCTCACCAACAGTAAACTCCAACGGTTCTTTATCTTTAGATGAATCAAAAACTTCGTTGTCATCTAATTTTCCTGTGTAGTGAACTTTCACTTTACTTCCTTTTTCAATCATTTTAATATTTTTTTGATTTTTTAATTACTGAATAAATATAGGTCTTATTTATTTTTTTGTAAAGCCTCTTCTTTGTCTTGTAATAATAAAGCACCTATCCTATATAATTTTCTTTTCCACTTTTCAGCTTTTTTATGAAACCTTTTTTCAAAAAACTTAAAAAACTTAATTGGGTCCTTTTTAACGTTTGGTGGTACTTTCTCCATATCCACATTCATCCCCATTTGTTTTAAACCTTTGTTGCCTATTATTAAAGCTGTGTCCCATAATTCTACTAAAGACTTTAACATTCTTTCCTTAGACCTAGTGTCAACACCTTTGGATGCTAGGTCCGCCTTATTCATCAAGGTGTTTAACATTTCAAAAGGGTTGTCACCTAAACCCGGTATTTCAAATGTGTTAACATATTCTTCAGCGTTAAAATCTTCTAAACGTTTCATTTGTTCCCAAACAGAACTTTTATATAATTCTTTTAAAAAATCTTCTTTTGTGTTTATATTTTTCTTTTCTAGTAGATAATATAGTTGGGTTACTCTTGCGTTTATTTCAAAGGACAGATGTAAATAAATTAAATTTAAAAATTTTCTCCACCAATTTAGTTGTATATCTTCAAGTACAGGGTTCATTACTATAGCGTTTAAAACACCTTCTTTCCCAAAATGACTTTCACCACCAGTTTCTAGTTGTTTTAATTTTTGATACATATGTAATAACTCATGAGCAACTGTATCATTTAAATCTTGTCTTAAATTAGTTATGGGGTCATTTTTATCTGTCATAATATCAAAATGCATTTCTACACTTGGTAAAACTTTTAATTTACCAACCTGACTAAGTTTTTCGGCTTGTGAACCTACTCTTGCATTAACTGTTGCATCACCTTCTTTATCGTATAACACTTTTGGTATGCCTACGAGTCTATAACTTACTTCGGGTCTCCACAAAGGAAATTTTTGAAACATTTCTGAATTAGTAAATTCTTTTAAACTATTAAACCCATTAAGATTAACCAAAGAGTCCATTACTTTTTTACCTGAAATAAATCTTTCTTCCATTCTAAGAGCCTCATCTTCTACTTCCTCACCCTCATCATCAACATAGGTTACTGGACCCGACTCATCCCATTCATCAAGAGTTGACGCATCGTCATAAATAATTTGTGTTATAGAATTTACCCAAGGGGTTAATGCTTTAGGTACGCCCATTATTTCATTTAATAGTTCTTTCTTTTTCATTATCTATAATAAAGTCTTTGTCTGTTATAAACCATGATTGGGTTTTCTGGGTTGTTGTAAATTTCCTTGAAAATGTTTACTGATTTTGGGCCATCTACTTTTAAAGATTCTTTTAAACCCATAGTAAATTTGGTGTTTGACTCTTCCAATTGTTTTGGGTTACACCCTTTAACATCACAATAATCAGCTTCACAAAGTTCAGAAATAGCCATCCCAGTATAAAAACCATGTAAATCATTAGGTACAACATACTTGTCAGCATTACACCAAACACATACAGTACGTTTTTCTCTTAAAATGTCGGAGTAAGAATCGTTGATTGAGTAATCGGTGTACTCAAATAGTTCACCATTTTCATCCTCTTCTACACCCTCCACTCTTGGCATAAACAAACCACTTGGGGTCCCGTGACCCATCATGATAATTCTATTATGTCTTTTTATGGTTTCTGCTAGATTAAAAAATTCATCACGTTGTGTTAGAACAGTAGCCTTTAAACCAGCGTAACATGGTTTAAGAAAATCAGTTGTCCTATCATCTGGGTGTATTATTAAAACATCACCACCTTTAACATTTTTCCATCTAAGAGATTCTAGTTCTTCTTGAGTTTTTTCTTTCTTAGGTTTTTCTTTACCAAAACCAAATTGGTCAAACCATTCCCAGTCATCTAACTCATTATTTTCTTTTATAATTCTAACAAGTCTATTAATATCTTTTTCAGTTATTTTAACCATACTAATATATAAATATGCCTTATTTAAAGTTAGGTAGATTTTTTAATTGTCTGAGTTTATTTTCTTCAACACTATTTAAATTCTTAGGTAAAATAGGGTTTAGGGTTACATACATATCACCTGTTAAATTTGTTTGTGAGTCAGAGAAACCTTTTCCTTTTAATCTAAATGTTTTATTCATTTCTGATAACTTAGGTACTTTTATTTTAACTTTACCATCAATTGTGTTAAACTCTTTTTCTGTACCTAAAAGAATATCTAAGAATGGTATATCTAATTTTCTTTTTAAGTTCAACCCTTCTAGTTGGTATATTTCGTGTTTTTTAATTCTAATACTGAAGTAAACATCACCTGTAATACCATCCTTAATTTTATCACCTACACCAGAGACAGGTATCACTTCTCCATGACCAATACCTTTAGGTATTTTAATCTTTAAAGATTTTTGTTTTTTAACTAACCCTTGTCCTTGGCATGTATAACAAACTTTTTTATAAAGTTTACCACCACCATTACAATTACTACACATAAAGGCAAAAGGACCTTGTTGTATATGTCCATTTCCACCACATTGATTACAAGTCTCTACCTCAAACCCTCCTTCACCATTGCATTTATTACAATGGTCATTAATAAGGTAATTAATCGTTTTTTCTTTTCCATGAAAAGCATCTTCTATTGTTAATTCAATTATTAATTTTAAAGGTCTTGCTTTATATTTTGGTTGTTGACGGAAACCACCACCAAAAGGGTCTTTTTGTTTTGGCTTTTGTTTTCCTGTTAGAATTTCATAAGCTTCAGATATTTTTTTAAATTTCTCTTCAGCTTGTTTATTATTTGGGTTTAAGTCAGGATGGTATTTTTTTGATAAACTTCTATATGCTTTTTTTATCTCATTTTTATCAGAACCTTCCTTTAACCCTAAAATATCGTAATATTCTTTCATTTATTAATTATAATAGTGTGGACATTTAATGTAAATATATGTAACATTGTAATTAGATGTATCAAATAATATTAACTGAGAATAATAAAAAAGTAAAAACTTTATATACCTATACAAGGGAACACGATGCCTTATATAGGTTTACTAATATTGCTAAAAAACAAACTAGTTTTCCTAAAAAACAAGTTTATAAAAGTAAAATTTTAACTGAAGTTTTTTACCATGTTTTATTGATTAAAAAAAGAGAAGCTGGTGATAAAAGTATCATAGTTAGGGATAAGTATGGTAAATTGTTAGAGTCTTTTATGGAAAATCCTGAGTGGGTAGTTTTAGGTAGTTCTGAGTATAACATAGAAGAACAATTTTCAGTTACAGGTGCTAATAGAAAATTAGATTTAAACGAAATTATTAATTATGTTTTATTGCCTAAAATAACAGATAAAAACCCTAAACAAGTTTTAATGTTAAATAATAAAGTTATTGTTGAGGGTATGACACTTAATTTGATTACCTGTAAAAATATAGATGAGACTATTCGTTTGTATAATAAGTTGAGGACACATTGTTACGAAAATAAAACCTCCAATATAATATTTTTTGGTTCTGTACCTAAAACAGATAAAAAGATTTGGTATAAAAAGATACATGAAATCACTGGTGTAGGATACAATAGATTGTATAGAAAAAGTAGTCGTTAATTAAGGTTAAGGTTTGTTTTAGCTAACGTAATAGACATAATTTTAAACACTTGTTTTTCACTTAAACTAGGGTTAGAAGTATCAACCCAATTTTTAGTGGCCACTTGTATAGTTTCAGTAATTAATGTTTTGGGGTATTTTCTCTCGATTAACTCTGACCTTATTTTTTTAACGTACTCTATAAATTCAGATAAATTTATTGACATATGGTCTTTTAATTATAAATATGTTTAACTAAGTATTTTCTTTAAAAATGACTTTCTATGGTGTGGTGTTGTACCCTCACTTAATATTTTTTCTATATGTTCTTTTGAACCATAACCCTTATTACTCTTCCAATTATATTGTGGATAAAACTTATCTATTTTTACCATATAATCATCTCTAATAACCTTAGCAACAATAGAGGCTGCAGCTATTGATAGGTATTTATTATCTCCTTTTATTACACAGGTGTGTGGGATATCGGTTTTATTTTCAAAAATATTACCATCAACCAAAAGATGTTCTGGTTTAATGTCTAAATTTTTAATAGCATAATACATAGCCGAATAGGTTGCTTGTTGTATATTATCCCTATCTATTATATCTGGGTCAACTGAACAATACGACCAAGACAAAGCTTTTTCTTTTATTAACTCAAAAGCTTCAATTCTTTTTTTTTCTGATAATTTTTTAGAATCTCTTATTAAATCAGATTCAAATTCTTTTGGTAAGATAACTGCTCCAGCAAAAACAGGACCAGAAAGACATCCCCTACCAACTTCATCAATACCACAAATATGACTTAAATTACTTAATTCTTGTGGGTATTTTTCTAACTTAATCCTCATCTACCTTAAACCTAAAAATAATATCAAATATTCTAACATCAAAATCGTTAAAATGTGTAACATCTTGACTAACAATACCTTTTTGTTGTAATACTTCTTTCTCTATTTTCATGTGCTGGTTTTTATCTAATTCAAACACAATCTCTTTTGGTAGTTTAAATACGCCACTTGACACCTCATCCATGTTGGTTAATGAATAAGCGAAGTCAACAAAATTTTTTAATTCCATCCTAATAATTTTTTAAATTTAAACCAAAAACCCCTTTTTTCTTGTAATTTATTTGGTTCTTTTAGTATTTGTTCACCTAAACCAGATTTAATTTCTTCTATAAATTTATTTTTTTTATATTCAGTTGTCATATGGTCTTGTAACATTTTTCTTTTTTCCTGTTCCAACTCCCATTCTTCTCTAGCATTAGTACTCATACTCAATAGTTTTACTTTAATATAGTTAATGTTTTGGTAATTGGGAATCTTTTAACCCAAAACTATTTCATTTTACAGTAAAAAATATTACAATTATAAAAAAACAAAACAATATGAATACATTATTATTTATTTTAATCGCTTATGGATTTTCAAATATAGTCGTTTACGGTTCAATATTTGAAGGGTTTAGAAGTTTTTGGGAAAAAGTTAATCCTGGTTTCTTTGGTACTTTATTTACCTGTATGGTATGTTTACCGACTTGGGTTGGTTTCTTTATGTCTTTAACGTTTTTTTCACCTACATTATATTATGGTCTAGGAGATTTAAATGTTTTTGGTTTATTTGAGATTAGTAAGGAAGTTACTTCCGTCTTTTGGGATGGTGTTTTAGCTTCAGGTACAACATGGTTAATACACACTAGTCAAGAAATGTTAGAAAGAGCTTTTTCTGAAGAATAAAAAAAGGGACATTAGTCCCTTTCTTTGTAATTTAAAATATCCATAATCTTTTTTTCTTCTAACTCTTCTTTAAAAGTTTTCTTTACTATACTAATGGTTTCATAACTACTAACCAAACCAATATCTTTAGCTTTGGTTAACCATTGTTGATATTTTTCATCAGCTTTTTTATCGTCTACAGCTGAAAATCTTTTTTCACCAAAAGCTTCACCACCACTATTCTCTGTGTGGATAGTTTTATTTACAGTTATGGTACCAATAAACTCTTCAAAAGTTTCTAAAATATCCTCACCTAGATTTTCATATATTGTAGTTATAGCTTCTTCTGTTAGATTTAATTTATATTTAAAAGTATAAAAATTTAAATCATTTAAAGCTTTAATTCTATTACTTAGGTTAACTGTTTTTTGATAATTCTTTGGAACTCCCATTTTGTTTTATTTTGTTTTTATTATCCATGTCTTTTAAATACTCTGGTTTAAGTTTTGGTCTTGGGTCTTCATCTTCTTTTATTATTTGACTTGTAGGTTTCTTATTTGTCCCTAGTTTTAGGGATTGGTCTGATGTTGTAAATTTTAAACTGTTTAGTTCTTCCAAGTTCTTGTCTTCGAAAACCCTTTTAAGTTCTTCTACCTTCATCCTTAGTAACCTTTCTTTTTCTTCTAATTCTAGATTGTGGTTAATCACTTCTTCTTCCACGTAATTTAATATTTCATCAAAGGTTTTTGAGTCTGAATAAAACATGTTATATAAAATACCGGTTTGTTTATTATCACCAGATGGCTTTTGTTGTACATCTATCCCACTTTTTTCCTGAATCGACCATTCTTTTTTAAGGTTGAATTCAACGATATTAAAATGTTCCGCTACTTTAATCCCTTTAAAGTAAGGTTTTAATCTATTTAATCTATCCTGTATCATTATATTTGTATCCCTGTAAAAATAGTTGTAATTATGTAGGCTATAGAAAGACCCAACAAAAATCTTTCTCTATTAGATATTTCATATCTGTTGGGTATCTCTTCTCTTAAGCCATTTACTAAATTCCATACGTGTTTAAGACAATTTAAAACACACATAATAAGTGTAATTAATAAAACTTTATTTAATAAAAACTCACCCATTAGGCTACCATCTCTTTTTTGGTGTTACTAATCTCGTCTCTAGTATCTTTAGCTAGGTTTCTAATCTCTTGTAATATTTTTCTAGCTCTTGTTCCAGCTGTTTTATTACCTTTTTCTTTAAATTTTTCGTAGTCATCTTTAAAGGCTTGTACTAGATTTTCTAATTCGTTTACTTTTTCCATTTTAATTATTTTTCTTTTTGTTATTGTTTTCCCCTTTTTTTGGGATTATTACATTTTTACTGATAAACTCCTCCCAAAAACTTAATTTTAATGTAGAGTCTTTTAAAGAATCCAACTCCACCATTATTTTAGAGACTTTTTCTCTAGGTGGTAAATTTTCATCCATTAAGTAATGTTCTATATTACTTTCAGAAACAACTTTTTCATTCAAAAGCTTATCACTAATTATTTGTAGAGTTTTTAAATTCATAAAACTTTTAATTAAGAATAATAACTATTCTCCTAAAATTAAATATTAACCAGATTAATTTACCATAAAACTTTTATTAAAAATTTTATAAATCTCTAATAAAGTTTCATATTCAGACATTGTTTTATTTTTATTAAACTCAAAAAGTTCTTCCCAAAACAAACCAATTTTAGAAACTCTGTTTTCTTCTTTCTCTTCTTCATAAAATGATTCTTGGTAGAAAATTAAAAAATACCCATAGAGTTCTTTTGTTTCTAAAAAATATATCCCTTCCATTTTAAATGAATTTATAACCTTATTCCAACACCACTTAAAGTGTTTAACTTTATTATTACCTAAAGTAATATCATCACCCATGTAAGTAGTAACAACCAATTCATTTAAAGCATAAATAAAATCAGAGAACATTTCTAACCTTTCTCTTTTTATGTTATTTATTCTATAAAGTAAAAATAAATCCTCTTTTTTCATATCTTTTGAGATATATTCTATAAAATCTATTGAGTTACCTATTTTATCATTATTTTTCATATCATTAATCATAATTACAATAGAATTTTTTTAAATAGTTATTATATTGTTTTTAATAACTCAACCAATTCTACTTGAGGAAAACAATCAAATTTATCTGTTCTAGTATTAGTGTGTGTCCACAACCCTTTTACTCTACCCCAATAAGCATCTTCATTAAAATCAAATGCGTCTTTTGGGTGAACGCCATCTTTTAATAATTGTGGTAACCCTGCGGATAAATCTATTTTAGGGTATGTTTTTTGAACATGTTTAATTAATAACCTTAAACTTTCTATTTGTTCTAAAGTGTATGCGTGCCAATATCTATGACCTCTAAACTCATAACCTAAATCACAAACCATACTCTCAGGAACCTCACCGTTGACGTATGTATAATACTTATCATCTTTCTTAGTTACATAACCAAAATTATTGATTTCAACTGCTGAAGAATACTTAGACATATTAAAATCACCTACTTTTCCTAAGTGCCAACCAATGTAGTTATTAGGAAAACACTCCACAACTTGCCCATTGTATTTGTCATCACCGTAACTACCAACTTTAACACTTGTTCCACCAATACAGTATTGTGTTGCCACACGTCCTCTATCGTCTTTGTTCCAACTATTGATAGTGTTGTATGGGTTGTTCCATCCTGCTGTGTGGTGTATAAAGAAATTCTCAGGGTCTATCTTCCCATAATCTTTTACATACTCATCACCATCTAAATAAGCCTTATCAATTTCTAAACCATCTTCTGTGGTATAAGAACCTAAATAATTTAATTTATCATCTCTATCATTGGAGTCGTCAAAATCAGTTCTGTCAGTATCAATGTCTTGATTGTTATCAAAATTAACACCCATAGTTTCATTAACTAAAGTTTCATATGTTTTAGGTCCAACAATACCGTCAGCAATTAAACCTTTGTCTGATTGAAACTTCTTTACTGATGATTCGGTACCTGAACCAAATATACCGTCATCATCGATACCCAACATTTGTTGTACTTCTTTTACTTGTGGTCCTCTATCTCCTTTTTTTAACATAACATCATCTCTTACACCGTCTATAAGATAGCTATAGGTAGTATCACCTACTAAACCATCTACTGTTATTTTTTTTGCTTCTTGGAAGTTCTTAACCGCGGTCTCTGTTATATCTCCAAAATAATCTGTAATTGTGTGATAGGTCCAAAACCCATTATTGTTTAATAGTGTTTGTAATTCTCTTACATCTGGACCACTGTCTCCCTTTTTTAATAACATTTCTTTTTTTATTATAAATATGTAGGCAAAAAAATAAGGTCCGAAGACCTTAGATTATTTTTATTAAATTATTTTTACAATTCGTCTAATAAAGATTGTGCTGATTCAATCCTATCAGCCATTTTCTTTTTACCACCATAACCAATTGGTAATTGGTGTTTTAAAAAATTTTCTAAGTACTCTTTTTTGTCTTCGGAACTAAGTAAACCTTTATTTTTCATTTGTTTTATTAGATACTCACGGTAAGTGTCAACATCCATAACCATTCTTCCCTTTTCATCGTATCCTTCAGACATGGCTGGTATTTCTTTTTCGGAACCAACTTTTATACTTGGTCTTTCTTTTTTTAATAGTTCTTCGACTTCTGGGGTTAAAGTAATTTCAAAATCAACAGGACCATACTCAAGTACTTCTAATAGATTATTAGCTTCCCTCATTAACTCACCCTCAAAATCGTTACTGTCTACCCAATGTTCAAGTTCTCTAACCAAATCATAGTAATCAGATAATACACTTTCCATCTCCCCCATTGACAAGGCAGTATGTAAGTAATTTATATCTAACCCTTCTATTTCATCTAATATCAATCTTTTTAGCTCCTCGAATTGTGCTACCAGTTCATTTACTTCTTTTGTTTCACCAGTAAATAAATCTAATTGGTCTGGGTCTTGAGTTGTTTCTTCGTTCTCTTCTTTTAAAAGACTTTTCTTATAGTTTAACTCAGTTTCGGTTAACCTTGGAGATTCTAGTCTCTCCATCATTAATTTTATTTCTTTTAAGTTTTTCATTTTAATTACACATTTTTCTACAAGCTGCACCTAAATCAGAATCATTAGAATTTTCTTTAGCCATATCTTTTAACTCTTGTGAACAATCACCGTCTTTCTTGATTAGTTGTCTACACTTAGCTCCCAAGTCAGAATTATTTGATTGTTGATTTGTTAGCTTTCGCGTCAACCGCAACAGCTTCATTTAAAGATTCTTTGCCTCTAACCTTATTCATCATTTTAAAGAATACATCATCGTTTTCTTTAATTGTTTTTCTATTAGTAGATGTTGGAGAAGATTTAAACTCCCATAGGTGTTTCATTTTATCTATACTCTCATTTACTATATTAATGTTCTTTTCGTGTGTAATAACAGCCTCACCGTCTCTAGAACCTTCCCACATTAATCTATATTCGTTTTCACCGTCAGTAACAGCAAATACCGTCTCATCAACTCTAACTCTATTAGGTAATCTATCAACCAAGTTAATAACTTGTTCTTTTGATTTAATGGTTCCTTTAACTTTGAATATATTTTCTTCTAATACATCTATATAAGTTTCATTGATTGGTTTGTCTGTTGTTCTTACTTTTGGTGTATAATGGTACTCATCAGGTGTACCGTATTTATGTTTTAAATATTTCTCACCATAACCTTTTAATTTTTTATAACTTAAATCATCACCATTTAAGTCATTAATTCTTTTTGTAAACTTATCATAAACTGGTGTACCTTCGTTGTCATACCTTAACGCTAACATACCAGGTCCCAAAGCTTCAGTTGAATAAACTTCTTCAGGTTCGGTTTGGTCGTCTTCTCTATTTACCTTTGGCGGGTCAAATGCTTCATTAACTGGTTCACCCATTTCTTTTCTTATTTTACCACATAAAGCTTTTTCACAACCTTCTTGGTCTTCGTCCTTAGAACATCTTTTTAAACAATCTTTAAGTCTCATCTCTAAACCACTATCGGATTCATCAACAGATTCACCTATTTGAGATGGTTCTGCTTCAGATGTTTTTTGAAAATCTTTCATTTTCTTTTCCACATCTTTAAAGTAAGTGTCCTCATCTTTTTTATCCTCTTTATGAACTTTATCTAAAGCTGGTTGTACAGATGCTTTACCTAAATTAATTCCTTTCTCACTTTGAATGGTTTCCATTGAACCAAATTGTTTCTTTTCAGCATCAGAAAGGTTATCACTTTTTTCTTTAACACCGAAAGCAACTTCCATGTGTTCGAAACCTTTTGTTTCAAGTAAAGTGTTTAAATTTTTTCTTATTGTTTCTTTAATGTTATTTGACTGTTTATTGATGTTATCAATTATATCTTCACCATATTCACTAACAATGGTCATCTCATCATTACTCAATGATTTATCTTTTGTGGCGTTTTGTAGTATTTGTTTTATTTCCTCTATATCGAATTCAGTAAGGTCGTCATGAGTAAGGGTGTTATGAGGACGATAATGACCATTCTCCAAATGAATCGCAAACTCGGACAGTTCCTCTAACCAAAAATCCATTCCTTCACCCTCTTTTAATATTCTCTTATTCGCCCCCTCAATAATAAGACGTTTCATTCTTTCAATTCTTCCCATAATTTCTTTTTTCTATAAATATCTTAATTTTGTTAAAAATTAATTACTACCTGTATTATTCTTTCTAGGTTCCATTTTTTCGTAAAAACCTTCCTTACTACCTTGCCACCATATTGGTAACCCATGTTTTTTATTATACTCCATCTGTTCTGGGGTGACACCTTTTAGTTTTGCTTTAATTCTATCCAATATTTCACCTTCTTTAATTCCTGTTTTTTTAGATACTTTTTTAACACTCTCAAAAGCTGTATCACTTAATTCTAGTGGATTGTCAATAGCTCCTTGACTACAATGTGGTTGGTTATTGTATTTAGCACATTTGTCTTTGATTTTAACAAACTTGCCACCTTTAACCCATTTAATTTTGTTTATTTCATCTATTAAGGATTCACCTAATAAATCAGCTTTATTAGTTTTTTGTACAATTTTACCACCTTTCCATATTGGTTTCTTTGATGGTATGTGTTTACCTTTCTTAGCAAACATAAATGGTGTTACAGGAAAATCACCACCAAAAACAGAAGAGAAAGTTGTCGCCTCATCTAATTCTTCTTCGTCACTGTTATGTTTTCTTTTTCTAGGTTCATAAGTATTTGACGTTTCATCTCCATAATTTATAGTACCACCATCCCACACAATATCTTTTAATGGTTCAACTATACCACCTTCTTTATAATATTTACCTAAAGCTTTTTTCAATAAATTATTCCAATTGTCACGAATATAATCCACATCTACAGAATAACCAAACCTTCTCAAAAATTTTATAAAGTATAAAATTAACTCTGGTCCTAATTCTGCTAAATATTGTGGAATCTCTTTGGTTTTAACACCAGCTAACCTAGAAGTGATAAAAATACCTAATAAAGTATCAATAATATCATTACCCGTAGTTATTTCTTCTCCTAATACTTCTTTATCTTTTCTTCTATGTGGTTTTTTAATAGAACCCTCGTAACCTATAGATGCGGTACAAACAGCGTAAGGGTTATAATCCTTACCATCTTTTTTGTTTTGTTTTTTTACATCTTTAACACAACGTTCCCATTTTTTCTTATGGATTGGACTTTCTTTTTCTTTTTTCTTTTTACCTTCACTCATCACATCTTCATCATCCAACATATCAAATACGTCTTCAGCGTAACCAGGGTCAGTAAGGTCAGATTCTATTTCTCTATCTAATTTTAATTTAGTTTCATCATGTATTTTTTCAAAAAAGAAATTATATAATTTTTTAATTGCCCATTTACTAGCATCTAAGTCTTTATAGTTAACTTGTAGACTACATGCTGTACCACCTTCATAGGGAACATTGTAACATTTTACATTTATTTTAGCCTCTCTTTTTATGCCAGGTAAAGTGAATATGATTGGGGTACCCCAATAGGGTAAATCATTTTCTCCACCTCTATAACCCCTTTCTAATTTGACATTATCAGGGTATCTTTCCTTTACTCTTTTAAGTATACTTAAAACTAATTTATCTTCTTTTGATTTAATTAACCAACCTTCATTAATCTTATCCGTTTGCATGTCACTTAAAGTTAAATCAGAGTCACCCCAATCAATATCCATTTTAGCTAAGATATCAGATATCTCACCACCAGGCCAAGTTAATTCATCTTTCCTTAACCACCCTTTTTTACCCACCCAAGGGTCACCATCAAAAGTACCTTCAGCAGCTCTTAATTTTGAGGCGTGGGTAGAGGATACTTCATTAACTAGGTCTTTAAATTTAAAAATTTTAGATTCTGTTTTAGGTGTTAAAGAATAAATTCTACCTAAAGGATTTTTTAAATCACCTTTTGTTACAATATTTGAAGCTAACTTTTTAGATTTTGGTTTTCTTACTGTTGTTTGTTTACCGAATAGTGGTGCGTTATAAGCTCCAGCTGCTCCAGATGTGGTAGTTTCATCCAAATCTTTTTCCAACCCCTTTTCAGATGCCTTAACACCATGTTTTTTGTTTGTATAATAGTCAGGGAATTCAGTTATATGGTCCATAGCTATTTCTTTAGCTATTTTTTTAGAGTCAGTATGTTCCATTTCTATTTTGGTACCAACTTTAATCTCTTTTTCAATATCTTTAATATCTACTTTATGCTTTTTAGCTAAATTTTTTAAAGACATTCCTTTAGCTTTACCACCTTTAATTTCTTCTGATTCTATTTTAATTTTTGCCTTAGGCCTAGTTTTAGATAAAGCTGATTTCCAGTTCTTTGTAACACTCTTACCTGCTGGTGTTGATTTAGAACCTCCTAATACTGGTTTAGGGTCACTAGCTTCATTAAAAATATCCATAAATTCTTCAGGTTCTATTTGGTCTTCTTTGGTTGGTAATATTTGGTAATCGTCTATACCAGGTATAACACCCAATCTTCTACCATCATCCCAATTAACATGAATAGTACCCATGTCATCAACCCTATCTATTGTACCTTCTAACCCAGAATCAATTGGGTTTGGGTCTTCAGTATCCATTGAGATTAAATGGATTCTTAATCCTGGTTTTGCTTTTGGGTCGCCGTGTTTTATCATGGTTTATATACTATCTAATTTATTAGACCAAAAACTTCTTCTAGTCCACATTGTCTTATAGAATTGTACCAAAACTTTTTCAGATATTTTAGCCACTTCTTTTTGTGTTGGTTTGTCGTTTTTAAGTTGTTTTTTAACTAGTGTTTCTATTTTAGATTTTATGTCTGTTGTTTTTAACATATCCTCAAACTCTTTTCTAGCTAATTTTTTAATCTCAGCTTTGTCATCTCTAGTTAACTCTTCTTTTATAATTTTTTTAAGTCCCATAATAATAAATATTAAGATTATGCATAATATCATTTTTTACCGCAAAAAAAATGGGAGATAAACTCCCAAAATTTTTAAAATCAAAAAAAATTATTTTCTACGTCTTCTAGGTGATGTCCCAATATTTTTTTTTGGTCTTCTGGATTCACTTAATCTTCTAGATTTTTCGACTCTTTTTCTAGACTCATTTATCCTTTCTTCTTTCTTAACTCTTTTTACTATGTTCTCTAAAAGAGTAACGAATTCTTCCTCTGTGTATTTTAATACCTTTTTTGCCATTTTTTTTTGTTTTTTAATAATCGATTATATAGTTATAAATATACTTTTTTTTACAAAAATCTAATTATAACCTAAATTTACTCATATAATATCTTTTTCTAGCTGTTCTACCTAACATCTTAGACATAAGTTCTTCAGCTTTTGGTATTTCTACTTGTCCTTCTAGTTCATCATTTAATGTCATTAAATATTCTAGAAATTCAGCGGTAAGTTGTCTAATATAACCCATCCTACCAGTATCGTCATCAACAATATCAGAAAGGTCACCAACCCTATTTGTTAAATCAGTAATATCACTCTCAACTTCATCAACCTCCATTAAATAATTTATAGAGTTTTTAAGTTCTGAGTTTGTAAAAATTGATATGTTATTATTCAAAAAGATAGTTTTTAAATAAATATGTGATTAAATGACTAAAATTATTTAATTATAATTTTTCTTTCTAATAACTTACTTAAAGTTTTACCTATTAAGTCTGTTATAGTTTCATATTCATCCTCTTTTATTAAATGGTTTACTACTTTAACTTGTGGAACAAAATCACTACCACCCATTTCTGATAAACTATCCCACATTTTATCATTACCAGACATTTCTACATTTTCATAAACCAAACCAATTTTATCAAACTTATCTTTTAATTCGTTACATGCCGGACAACTTTCCAAAGAGTACACTAAAACTTTTTTATGGTTATTATCTTGTACTTCTTGTAGTAAATTATTTACTCTATGATTATTTTTGTTCATGATTTTTTATTTTAATTTAAATAAAATAAGGTAAAATTTAAAGTTTAATTACCAACATTTTTAACTATCCAAGAAGATAGTGTTGTTAAAGCCATACCTTCTATTATTCCTACCCAAGCTTTATTATACCATTTATCTACCTTTTTGAGTCTCTCATC
>ERZ887849.2359-NODE-2359-length-15738-cov-7.026653_pt1 | contig 15738 bp, 12 predicted proteins | sample MGYA00521267_ERZ887849 | MGnify/ENA primary metagenome ERZ887849 (study PRJEB32303, sample SAMEA104408601) | aquatic metagenome | biome: Brackish water; feature: Pelagic; material: water | place: Baltic Sea | collected 2014-06-06T16:11:00 | depth 2,863 m ... | reverse complement strand
TATTCCGGATGGAAATTGTAGTCCTGCGCGTTGGAGACCAGGCGGCTGCGGGTGCAATAGCGGCAATATGCCGCGCAGCGATCCGTAACCAGGAACAAGACGCGATCCGGATAACGGTGCACGAGGCCCGGCACGGGCGAATGCTCATCTTCGCCCAGTGAATCGAGCATCTCCTCGGAAGAAACCTGCGTTTCACCCTCACGAGGGATCATCTGCTTGCGCAGCGGGCAATCAGGGTCGTTGCGATCGATCAGGTTGAAAAAATACGGGGTGATCGCGAGCGACAGCTTATGGCTGGCAAAGAGACAACCGGCCTTCTCATCGGCCGTGAGCGTCATGTATTGCTCAAGGTGTTCAATACTGGTGAGACGATTCTTCAGCTGCCACGTCCAGCTCTGCCAGTCGCTGGCCGGGATGTGTGCCCAAAGGCCTTGGCCCTCAAACCAAGTATCGCGATCTTCTGAATAAGGCATATTTAAGAGGCAAATGGGTAAGAACAGAGGGCCCCTCTGTCAAACGGCGGGGAAAGATTTTCGTCCCAAACAAGATTTCCCCTTGGCAGGTCTGAATCGAAGCCTTTTCGTCTGCCTTTGATGTCATCGCCCAAACCTGCTGTCCTAGCTCTCGAAGATGGAAGTATATTCCGCGGCCGCGCCTTTGGCGCCGATGCGACGATCGCTGGCGAATGTGTTTTCAACACGTCCATGACCGGTTATCAGGAGATTCTGACTGATCCCTCCTACTTCGGCCAAATCGTCACCATGACGGCTCCGATGATCGGAAACTACGGGGTCAACGATGAGGATAGCGAAGCCGATGCGCCCAAGTGTGCTGGCTTCGTCGTGCGGGAGCTTTCCCCCGTCGTGAGCAACTGGCGCTCGCAGTCCACCCTCGACGATTATCTGCGCAAATACGGCATCCCCGGCATCAGTGAGATCGACACCCGCTCTCTCACCAAGAAACTCCGCGTCGATGGAGCCATGAAATCTTGCCTCAGCACCCTCCCGATCAGCGATGAGGAAGCCGTGGCCAACGCCCGCAACTGGCAGGACATGGCCGGTAGCGATTACGTCAAAGAAGTCACCTGCAAGGAGCCCTACATCTGGGGCGACGAAGATCCGGCAAGATTCAACGATCCTTACTTCCCCGTCGGCACCACGATGAACGCGCCCGGCATCCCGGAAAAACATTTCAAAGTAGCCGCATTCGATCTGGGCGCGAAATACACCATCTTCCGCAAACTCGTCCGCCACGGCTTTGAAGTGCAGGTTTTCCCTGCTTCCGCCTCCGCTGAGCAAATCCGCGAATACAATCCCGACGGCCTATTTCTCTCGAATGGGCCTGGCGATCCCGCCGCCCTCGATTACGTGCACCAGACTGTCATGAACCTGATTCCGGATTATCCGACCTTCGGTATCTGTCTCGGGCATCAGATGCTCACCCACGCTCTTGGCGGATCGACCTTCAAACTCAAGTTCGGCCATCGCGGCGGCAACCAACCGGTCAAGAACATCGAAACCGAGCTCGTCTCCATCACCGCGCAAAATCACGGCTTCGCGACCGATCCCAAGAGCCTCGAAAAAGGCGGCGCGATGGTCACCGAGATTAATCTCAACGACAACACCGTCGAAGGCCTCCGCCACAAAGAGCTCCCGATTTTCTCCGTCCAGTATCATCCCGAAGCAGCGCCCGGCCCGAACGATGCCGACCCGCTCTTCGTCGATTTCTACCAGCTGATTGAGAAGCGCAAAGCCGGGAAGATCTAACCGATCATTTTGCCGATCAATCGCGGCGCAGTAACCGGTTTCTCGATTAAGCTAATCGCCGTAGAGAGTATTGTCTTCGCCTCGGCCAGAGCCGATTCGTCATTCGCGTGAATTGTGCAGAGGCGTGAATCCGCTTCGACTCGCTCGCCGACTTTTACGAGATCGCTCACACCCACGGCTGGATCAATCGCATCCTCAGCCTTCGCGCGACCTGCGCCCAAACGAAGTGCAGCAAGCGCGACCTCCATCGCATCCACTTCGGCTACATAACCACTCTGGGCTGCCGTGAGAGCGACTTGATGCTTCGCCTGCGGAAGTTGCGCGGGATCATCGACGACGTTCGCGTCACCTCCCTGAGCGGCGACTAGATCGCGGAATTTAGCCAGCGCCGCGCCGCTTGAAATGCTTTTCTCCAACTTAGCGCGCGCCTCCTCTTTCGTGTCGGCCACTTTGGCGAGCAGGAGCATCTGCTCCGCGAGCGCAAACGTGACTTCCATCGTATCAGCAGGCCCCTCGCCACGCAGGCAGGCGATTGATTCAGCGACTTCGAGCGCGTTGCCCACGGCACGACCCAAAGGCTGATCCATCGCGGTCATGATCGCGCGTGTGGGTTTGTTCATCGCTGTGGCAGTCGAGACAAGAGCCTCGGCTAATTCACGCGCGGCGGTCTCGTCTTTCATAAACGCCCCACGACCGAACTTCACATCGAGCACGAGCACATCGATTCCTTCGGCCAATTTCTTGGAGAGGATACTGCCGCATATCAGCGGGATGCATTCCACCGTCGCGGTCACATCGCGCAGCGCATAAAGTTTCTTATCGGCCGGCGCGAGCTCCTTGGTCTGCCCAATCAACGCCACGCCTACCCGGTCCAACTGCGCGCGATAATCTTCCAACGAGAGGTTCACATTGAAACCCGGGATCGCTTCCAGCTTGTCGAGCGTGCCGCCGCTATGCCCTAGCCCACGACCCGAAATCATCGGCACCGCCACCCCGCAAGCCGCGATCATCGGCGCGAGATGCAACGAGACTTTGTCACCTACTCCGCCCGTCGAATGTTTGTCCGCCTTCGGCATCGCCAGAGCCGAGAGATCAGCGACGACGCCTGAATGCATCATCGCCTCGGTGTAGGCTGACATTTCCTCGCGGTTCATCCCGCGCAGAAATATCGCCATGAGCAGTGCACTCAGTTGGTAATCCGCCCACGAACCATCGGTCGCGCCGGCGACAAACGCGCGAATCTCATCGCCGGTGAGCACACCACCATCACGTTTCTTCGCAATGATGTGCTGGGGAAACAACGTCAAACTCATGCCAGCAGCATGAGGCAAACGTGATTCGGAGCCAGTCAGGATTTCGTGAAAACCGACTTCCCTAAACCAAACGGTTCACGCGTAAATCCGAGCAGCCCCTGTTTCGACTTCTCTTCCTTGGCATGCAGACGCTCGACCACAGCGTCACGCTCCAATCGGATGCCACGTGGTTTTGAACTCCACGAAATCACGGATCGCATAGAGATCCTGCGCTTTATCCGCATACCAATTCTTCTTCTCATACACGAAGGAAACGCATTTCACGCTATCGGCTCCCAGCAAACGCAGCGTCTTCCGATTCGCGCCAACCACCGCCGCGCTGATGCCACGGATGTGTTCGTGACTCGCAAACGTCGGGATGAGTTCCTCCCTGAATCCCGTCAAAAGATTGACCACCCCACCCGGCAGATCACTCGTCGATAGCATTTCGCCCAGCAGGATCGCGGGATAAGGATTCGATTCGGAAACCTCGACCACGACAGAGTTTCCGCTCGCGATAATCGGGGCCAACATCGAGATCAAACCGAGTAAGGCGGGAGCGTCGGGTGCGATTACACCGACCACGCCCATCGCTTCAGTGACGGTGAAATTGAAATGCGGTGAGGCCACCGGATTCACATTACCGAGCACCTGTTCATATTTATCGCACCAGCCTGCGTAGTAAACCAATCGATCCGTGCTCGCATCGACTTCCTTCGTTGCCGCGGCTTTGGTCGCGCCAAAGGAGACCAGTGTTTCGATCATCTCCTCACGTCGCGCCTCCAGCATTTCGCCGAGTCGATAAAGAATCTGTCCGCGATTATACGCGCTTCGTTTCGCCCAGCTCGCGCCGGCCTTCGCCGCAGACTCAACCGCATTACGTAGATCCTTGCGTGTGCACTGCGGAATGTTCGCATAGAAGTTTCCAGTCTTGTCGTTGAGCGGAAACGTGCGGCCACTTTCGGAACGAATAAACGCACCGCCGACATAAGGCTTGGGAGTTTTGGTAATAGGTAAGCGAGTCATGATTTTTTAACCACGGATACACACAGATTAACACAGATATAATTCAGAACAAGCAGTCCGGAAGTGGATACTTCTAAGAGGGTTCCAAACATCTGCAATATACCACCGGACCGAATGCGTTAGCTCGCCTTCGATCAGATGGGATCCGTGTTTATCTGTGTTCATCCGTGGTTGGTTTGGTTCGTTTCGGATATCGATTTATTAAAAGACAAAGAGAAACATGAGCGCGACGATCATCACCACGATCGTGATGTTTCGAACAAGGTGAGTCGGCGGATTTGAGATAGGAGTATCGGCTTCATCAAAAGCCGCGTCGGGGAGATTGAGGCCATCGTAGCGGGTCGCGTCTTCATTCCAACCGGTGCGCTCATCAGCCCCGCAGCCCGGACATGACTTAGCCTTCTGAGGCACATCGTCACCGCAGACCGGACATTCAGTTGGAGCAATAAATTCACGAGACATTGATTAAGAAAAAAGCGTTATACCAACTTGCAGTAATCGAGCAGGCCTTGACGGCCGCCTTCGCGACCGAAGCCGCTTTCCTTGTAGCCGCCGAAGGGTGAGGTCGGATCGAACTTATTGTAGGTGTTGGCCCAAACGACGCCGGCTTTGAGTTCGGTGGACATTTTCAAGATGCGAGATCCTTTGTCGGTCCACACACCGGCACTGAGACCGAAAGCTGTGTTGTTTGCTTTTTCCACTGCTTCTTCCAGCGTGCGGAAAGTCATCGCACTAAGCACAGGCCCGAAAATCTCCTCCTGCGCAATTCGATGACTCATGGTGACATTGGAGAACACCGTCGGTTTGAAATAGTATCCCTCACGCGGCAGTTTACAGGCCGATTGGAACATCGCGGCGCCTTCTCTCACGCCGGATTCGACTAGCTCCGTAATCTTATCGAGCTGCTCCTTTGAGTTGATCGCGCCGATATCAGTATTCTTATCCATAGGATCACCCACTCGTAGCACCTTGATGCGGTTCTCTAATTTGCGAAGCACCTGAGACGCGACGGATTCCTGAACGAGCAGACGCGAACCGGCACAACACACGTGGCCTTGATTAAAGAAGATGCCATTCACGATTCCTTCGACCGCTTGATCGATTGGCGCATCGTCGAAAACGATATTCGCGGCTTTGCCGCCCAGCTCCATCGTCATCTTCTTATCGGTATCGGCGATTGAGCGCATGATAATCTTACCGACTTCGGTCGAACCAGTGAAGGCGACTTTCGCGGCGGTCGGATGCGTCATAATCGCAGAGCCTGTATCTCCAAATCCCGTCACAATATTCACCACGCCGGGAGGCAGTCCCGCATCCTGTAAAATCTCGCCCAACTTAAGTGCGGTGATGCTCGTCGTCTCGGCGGGCTTGATCACAATGCAATTTCCCATCGCCAGAGCGGGTGCGATTTTCCACGCGAGCATAAGCAATGGAAAGTTCCAAGGAATCACCTGACCCACGACCCCAAGCGGCGCAACCTTCCGCCCGGGTGCGACGTAATCGAGTTTGTCGGCCCATCCCGCATGATAGAAAAAGTGCGCCGCGGCAGTCGGCACATCGAAGTCACGCGACTCTTTAATTGGCTTTCCGCCATCCAGCGTTTCCGCGACGGCAAACTCGCGCGCGCGGTCCTGTAACAAACGCGCGATGCGATAAATATACTTGGCGCGCTCGCGGCCGGGCATCGTGCCCCACCCGCCATCGAAAGCTTTCTTCGCCGCCTTGTAAGCTGCATCGACATCCGTGGCCTTTCCGTGCGCGATGCGCGCGATCTTCTGCTCGTTGGCTGGGTTGATCGAATCGAAATACTTGCGGCCCTTCGGCGCAACGAATTTGCCATCGATGAAAAGATCGTAGCGTTCCTTAAGTTTCGGATCAGCCGATTCCGGAGCGGGATCAAACTCCCAGAGGTCGCCAAAAATTAGGTCACGATCAGAACGGGACTTCACTGGTTTAACGGTGCGTTTCTTAACAGAGGAGGAAGAAGCCATGGCGATAAAAGAGGTTTGGGTAGCCTTCATGTGATCGGAGAAACACACGACTAGCAGTCAGTTATCCGTCGATCTTGCGCTCCAGCTCGCCAGTTGTCCATCCCACTATAAACGAGTGCTGCCGAGCTAGTCCGCTCGGCTGCAACCTAATCGTTGGGGTATATCGCAACCTTACGACATCACCAACTCGTCATCTTTAATCGAGAACGCGACGCTGCTGCCTTCGGCGACTTCGCCGCTGATGAGGGCTCGCGCGAGCTTCGTTTCAATTTGCCGCTGCAGGAAGCGCTTGAGCGGACGCGCACCGAAGACCGGATCGTAGCCCTTCAGAGCGGCCCAATCCTTGGCCTTATGATCGAGCACCACAGACACCCGGCGATCAGCCAAGCGCTTATTGAGATCAACCAGCAGCAGATCCACGATCAGGGTGATTTCATCCAGCGTGAGTGGCTTGAAGAGAATCGATTCGTCGATGCGGTTCAGAAACTCTGGACGGAACGCCTTACGCAATTCGGTCATCACACTTTCACGAACCGATTCCGGAATCGTATCACCCGTGACTCCATCGAGCAGGAAACGCGAACCGAGATTCGAGGTCATGATGATGATCGTGTTTTTGAAATCGACCGTGCGGCCTTGACTGTCGGTTATGCGACCATCGTCGAGCACTTGCAGGAGCACGTTAAACACATCGGGATGCGCCTTTTCGATTTCGTCGAACAACACCACAGCGTAAGGCTTGTGCCGCACGGCTTCGCTCAGCTGACCGCCTTCATCGTAGCCGACGTAACCCGGAGGCGCGCCGATGAGACGCGAGACACTGTGCTTCTCCATGTATTCCGACATGTCGATGCGCACCACAGCTGCCTCGGTGTCGAAAAGGGTTTCGGCGAGCGATTTCGCGAGCTCGGTTTTACCCACGCCAGTCGGACCGAGGAACAGGAAACTTCCCACGGGGCGACGCGGATCTTTAATCCCACTGCGTGCACGCAGGATCGATTCGGTGACAAGCGTCACGGCTTCATCCTGACCGATCACGCGCTCGTGCAACACATCTTCGAGACGAAGGAGCTTTTCCTTTTCACCCTCGACGAGTCGCGTTACGGGCACACCACTCCATTTGGAAACCACTTCGGCAATCTCTTCCTCAGTGACCACTTCTTTAAAGAGGGTATTGCTCGGACGATCCAGCTTCTCGGCTTTCTTCAAAGCTTCTTCCAGTTGCGGGATCTTACCATGGCGTAGCTCTGCGACCTTGTTCAGATCGTAGGCGCGCTCTGCTTTCTCCATTTCGAGGCGGACGGCTTCGAGTTCCTCGCGTTGCTTGCGCACGATATCGATGGCGCCCTTCTCCTTTTCCCAATGGCGCTTGATCGTATCGGCCTTCTCCTTCGCCTCGGCGAGTTCTTTGCGCAGCGCCGCGAGACGCTGCTTGCTAGCCGCGTCCTTTTCTTTGGCGAGAGCGGTCTCCTCGATTTCCAAACGCAGAACTTTACGCGTGAGCTCATCGAGCTCTTGCGGCATCGAATCCATTTCCATGCGGATCATCGCACAGGCTTCGTCGACCAAATCGATTGCCTTATCCGGAAGGAAGCGATCGCTGATATAGCGATCCGAAAGAACTGCGGCGCTCACGAGAGCGTTGTCCTGAATCTGCACGCCATGGTGCAACTCAAAGCGTTCGCGAATTCCGCGGAGAATCGAGATCGCATCTTCGACATTGGGTTGATCGACCTGCACGGGTTGGAACCGACGCTCCAGCGCTGCATCCTTTTCGATGTGCTTGCGGTATTCGTCGAGGGTGGTCGCACCAATACAGTGCAGCTCACCCCGCGCGAGCATGGGTTTGAGTAGATTACCCGCATCCATCGCGCCATCGACTTTCCCAGCGCCCACAATCAGGTGCAGCTCATCGATAAAGAGAATGATGCGACCGTCCGCTTCTTTGACTTCGGCCAAAACCGCTTTGAGCCGCTCCTCAAACTCGCCTCGGTATTTCGCACCTGCGACCAGCGCGCCCATATCGAGCGAGAAGATCGTCTTGTCCTTCATGCTCTCAGGCACATCGCCCCGGAGAATACGTTGCGCAAGCCCTTCGACGATGGCGGTTTTACCGACACCGGGTTCGCCAATCAGCACGGGATTATTTTTCGTTTTACGCAGAAGGATTCGTATCGTGCGGCGAATCTCTTCATCACGCCCGATCACGGGATCCATCTTCCCCTTGCGAGCCTGCGCCACGAGATCGATGCCGTATTTTTCGAGCGATTGGTAGGTCGCCTCTGGATTATCCGTCGTCACGCGTTGGGCGCCGCGGATTTCCTTCAGCGTTTTCAAAACTGCGGCACGATCGATTCCGAAGCTCTTGAAAAGCTTCTTCAAAGCGTCGGGTTTGCCGACTTCGATCAAGCCGAGAAACAGATGCTCCACGGAGACATATTCATCCTTCAGTGATTCGGCCTCGGTCTCGCCTTTGGTCAGCACTTCTTGAACCGCCTGCGTCACGTAGACTTTCGAAGTATCCACGCTACCGGTTACCTTAGGGAGTTTGTCCAGCTCGCGCTCGACGGCTAACTGCACCGCACTAGTGGTCACATTGAGTTTATCGATGATCCCAGGTACGATACCGTTTTCCTGCGCAAGGAGTGACGCGAGCAAGTGCCACGTTTCCACCTCATTATTCGAGCGGCGACGGGCCAACGCCTGCGCATCCGTAATCGCTTGGCGGGACATTTGAGTGAGTTGATTAGAATCCATGTTGTCTTTCTCCTTGCATACCGCGCGCCAAGACCTGCGATTATTCTTACCCTCGGCAGATCAATCTCGTCTCTATTTTGATGCGCCAAATAGCACCGTGAAAGTGGCACAGAACGGGACATTTTGTCCGCGACTCTTGATCAACTCTCTTGCGCTTGGATCAGGTTTGAATGTCATACATGCAATTCCATTAGCCTATCAGAATCTAAACTCCGCTGTGCCATCCCGTCGCCTCAAATCATCCGAGCCCACCTCATCTCGTTCTGAGAGCGGCCACATGCAACTTCATTCCAAGCCTCACCAACTCGCGGAGTTTTTGAGGCAATCGATCCGGGACAACACCCTCACACTCCCACTTCCCGGAGTGCGTTTGTGGAGCCAACAACTCGGAGTTAGCCGGCGCACCTTGCACGCGGCGCTACACACGTTGCAGAGTGAAGGCTGGTTAACTTTACACCCGCGCGGCACTCGACTGAATCCACCGCCAACCAAGCTTGCATCGAAGCGACAGTCCACCCTCAAGCAGGTGCGCTGGTTAACGGATGCTGCCCACCGGCAAAACCAGCAAACCCTCCATCACACCTTTGATCTGCTCTACGAGCGGTTGAAAGTGCGAGGCATCTCACTGAAAGCGGAAAGCTGCACTCCCACCCGCTTACGGGAGATCGCCCGTCAGCCAAACGTCAGCGGTGAGCTCCTACTCTTAGGCTCCCTGCCGCCCACTTACCAACGCCTCTTTGCGGCTATGGCGAAACCAGCACTGGTCCTCGGTGAAGTGGCCACCGGAATCGAACTACCCTCTGTCAATGTCGACCAAGCCGGCGCGGTTCGCCACGCGACCTTTCGCGCCCTGCGCCAAGGTTGTTCCCGGGTTGTGCTTGTTCACATGAATACCACCGCACCCGGAATGCGCAGCACCCGGAATGCCTTTACCGCCGCTTGCAAAGAATGGACACGCTTGGAAGTCACCTCCCAATTCATCACCACACATCTGGATCGCCCCTCGCTCCACAATACGATGCGCCGACTTGCCACGCGGATCATAGAACCCACCGCCATCCTCGTGCTTTCGCCCGTCCCGATTAGTATGGTGGTGACCGCCCTGCTCCAACACGGCATCGCCGTGCCGAAACAAGCTGAAGTCATCGCGCTACTCCACCCGGAAAGTGCGGTGCAACTTTACCCGACTCCACCAGCCTATCTCTGGCCGATGAAACCAGTCGTTCGTCAGATCACAGCCGCGTGCGAACAGTTTTTTACTAGCGGGAGACTACCTGTCGGCGGCGAAGCGATTGCCGCCGAGCTAAGCAAGGACTAGCCTCTGTTGCCCCCTAAGGTTTGTTGGTGGTCGATTCGATTCCGCGCTTCGCGAGCTGGTCAGCCAGACTCTGCTTGTAGCGGCCATAGGCCTCATCGTCACGTTCAGTCGAAGCCCCGTAACAGAACGTCGCGACACCACGACGGGTTCGGTTGGTTGTGTTGACCCCACTCCAGTGAATCGTTGCGCTCGAATGCGCCACCGCATCACCCGGATGTAGCTCGATCGGCACCCCGTCCACCTTCTCAGGATCGAAGCCGAGCAGGCCTTGGCTAAAGCCCAGCACACCGCTCGCACCATGAGGGCCAATCCCCTTTTTGTGCGAACCGCGGGCATACCATAGACAACCATTGGCGATCTCCACCTCATCGATTGCGATCCAGATGCCGCTGGCGATGTTTGGTTTACGGCACCAGTAGAAACCATCTTGGTGAGCCGGCGTCGCACTCTCGTCGTAAGGCAATTTATTAAACCACTCCAACCCCTGCGGGTCGCATTTATCTCTCATGAGGTATTCCTGAATCGCGACATGCTTGCCGTTCTGCATGAAATTCTGGAACCAATCATCATGCCGGTTGAGTGACTGCATTTTGCGCAACGTCTCCGGCTTTGAGTAATCATCAAAAAAGGCCTGATCCTTGGGCAGGGTCGGAACCACCTCGCTCACGTAGCGATCCAGGTTGTCTGAAAATTCCTTAAACTCCTCGGGATTAAGCAGGTTTCGGATAATCACGAAACCGTCTTCCTCGTAACTTTTTCGCAGGGCTTCCAAATCGAATTCAGTAGTCATATTTCTGGGGGATATTGAGATGAAGCAGAACCAATCAGGTTCGGCCAAGACGCGTTCAGAATCTGTTTTCCACCGCGGATCGCAAGTCGCTCACATCGGCCTCATAAAGAGACCAAAGACAATTCTCATGGTTTGATTTCCGCCAGTGCCTCGTCCTTGAACCCAAAGCCCCAGCCTGGCTCGTCAGACGGATAAGCACGACCATTTTCGATTCTCAACGGCCGGTCAATGATCCCATCCACCCAGTCGAATGACTCCACTCCATAAGCATCGGGAATCGTGCAACACAACGGCGCATCGTATTCCTTGTAATAGTGAGGCAACACCGGCAGCCCGTGTTTCCGGGCCAGATCGGCCGAATCCAACCAACCTTCGACGCCACCTAACCGAAGGATATCCGGTTGCCAAAGATCAATCGCTTTGCGCTCGGCCAATTCGCGCAACGGCACGAGATCAAACTCACGCTCACCCATCGCCAGATCGATTCCCGCCTTCTCTTTGAGCTTCGCGTAACCTGAAAAATCCGTGTGCACGAGCGGCTCTTCGAACCAATGAATCCCAAACGCTTTCGCGCGTTCCGCCAGTTTAAGCGCGCCCTCATAATCGAGCCCCTGATTAGCATCGATCATGATCCGCACATCGCCTCCGACCGCTTCACGCACGAGCGCGATCCGTTCCATATCGCGAGCCAATCCCTCCCGAGCACCGACCTTCAATTTCACGGCAGTGAAACCGCGCTTCACATAACCCGTCACCTCATCGCGCAGTTCATCATTAGAATAAGACAACCAGCCGCCGCTGCCATAAACCGGCACACTGTCCACGACCGAACCAATCATCGCGCGCACCGACTTTCCAGCCAGCTTACCCTTCGCATCCCACATCGCAATATTCACCAGCCCTCGCGCCCAACGCAAAAGCCCCACGGCGCCAAAATATTCAAACTCCTTGTCGCAAGTCTCATCAAAGCCCCGCGTATCATCCACCTCGCGACCAATCGCGATCTGACGCACATCCGCCAACGCACCTTTGATCGCCTCAGGACTGAAGTGAAAAGCGAGCAAGTAGCCCTCGCCCACTTTGCCATCTTCCAACATGAGCCGGGTAACAATGAAGTTGATTGAAGGAATCTGATGCATCGCATCCGCGATCGGCTGCGACAACGGAGATTCCGCTGCAAAAAAGTCCACTGTCTTGATTCGAGAACTACTCATAGGTAATATCATTACCAACAACCTCATCATCACCAGCAAACCCAAAGCTGAGTTTTAACCACGGATGGACACAGATGAACACAGATTCAGAATTCCAGAGTGAGCTTCTCCCATACCACGAACTGGAATCCCAATCACAGAAATGTCGTGGGCCATCCCCGGTGGCATCGTCGCTCTGCTCATCGGCGTCGCCTACTATCTGTGGAATGGGCTCGAGGAAGGCATGGAGATGGCCGGCGTGCTCATCTTCCTACGCGCTGTGCTGCAATCAATGAAGGGCCACGCGCCGTCACTGCCGCTCACATTCACGCTGACTGATTAAGCGGTGCTTCTTAAACAGACAAAAAATCAAATCACGTTTGTATTCGGCCTCAGTCTCACGTTCTCTGAGGAGCTATGTCTCTTGGATTTGTTGGTCAGCGTTGTATGAGTGAACGAGAACCTGAGCTCGGCTTGGGCCTGGTCGTGGAGCTGGATCACAACCGCATCACAGTGGAGTATCCCGCCACCCGGGAAAAACGCATCTACGCGTTTGGCACCACGGTGCTGAAGCGCGTGCAATTCCGAGAAGGCGATACGGTCGCCACTCGCGACGGTGCGCAGTTCACGGTCGAATCCGTAGAAGAAGGCGAAGGCGTGCTGACCTACATCGGCGGCCAGCATCGCATTCGCGAAGATGCGATCTCGGACATCACGAGCGTAAGTTCCCCGGCCGAGCGCTTACTGGCCGGTCAGGCCGATCCCTCGGAGGTCTTCGACCTGCGCCTGCGCACGCTCAAAGCCCAATCACGTTTCCGCCAATCACCCGTGCGGGGCTATTTGGGAGGCCGCATCGATCTGATCCCGCATCAGTTCTATATCCTCGATGAGGTTTCCAATCGGCAAATTCCGCGCATCCTCCTCGCCGACGAAGTGGGCCTCGGTAAAACCATCGAGGCCTGCCTGATTCTCCAGCGCCTCTTAGCCACCGGTCGCGCTAAACGCGCTCTGATCCTTGTGCCCGAATCGCTCGTGCACCAGTGGTTCGTCGAACTCCTCCGTCGATTCAATCTCTGGTTCACCATCTTCGATGAAGGTCGCTGCCTCGCCTGCGAAGAAAGCGAACCGGAAAAGAATCCGTTCTCCTCCGCCCAACTCGGTCTCGCCAGCGTAGCTTTCCTCGCGGGCAATGACACGCGACGCGAGCAAGTCGTCGAAGCCGGTTGGGATATGGTCATCGTGGATGAGGCGCATCACCTCGCGTGGGCTCCATCCGATCCCAGTCCTGAATACGAATTGGTCGAACAACTCGCGCTCAAAAGCCCCGGCCTCCTGCTGCTCACCGCCACGCCCACTCAGCTCGGTCTAGCCGGACACTTCGCGCGTCTGCGTCTGCTCGATCCGCACCGCTACGACGATTACGAAACCTTCGTCGATGAATCCGAGAGCTTTGGCACCGTCGCCGAAGTCGCCGGAAAGATCATCGAAAAACAAACGCTGACCGACGCTGATCACACCGCACTTAAAAAGATTTTCGACCGCGATCAAGAAGGTCTCGAAACCCATCTGCTTGCGCTCAAAAAAGGACGCCCTGGTGCTCGCGAAGAACTTCTGCGCACGTTGCTCGATCAACACGGCACGGGCCGCATGGTCTTTCGCAATACTCGCACGGCCATGACAGGTTTCCCGAAGCGCAAGTATCACCCCGCACCACTAGAAAGCCGCGTGCTGGCTCTGCTCACTCGCATCTCCCGCGAGCTTCAAGCCGAAGAAACCGGGCAAGACGCCAGCCTACGCTATTCCTTCAAAGAAGATCCACGACTTGATTGGCTGCTCGAACTACTCGAAAAGAATCCACGCGAAAAGATTCTGCTCATCTGCAAGACACAGCGCAAAGTGCTTGCCCTCGAAGCGGCGATTAAAGAGCGACTAAACCTTAACCTCGGGCTCTTTCACGAAGGTCTACCGCTCGTCCAACGAGATCGCCAGGCCGCGTGGTTTGCCGAGCCCGATGGGGCTCAACTCTTGCTCTGTTCCGAAATTGGTAGCGAAGGTCGCAATTTCCAATTCGCGCACCACCTCGTGCTTTTCGATCTTCCGCTCAATCCTGGCCTCGTCGAACAACGCATCGGGCGCCTCGATCGCATCGGCCAAACTGAGACGATCTGCATCCATGTCCCCTTTGTCACCGGCAGCGCGGATGAAGCCATCGCCGAATGGTTTCATCGCGGTCTCGACGCCTTCGAATCTCCGCTCCACGGCGGCAACGATTATCACAATAACTTCCAATCGCGCCTGCTCAAACTCGCCACCGATTTCGGCGAAGGTAGGCTCAAGGATGAAGCGCGAGCTAAACTTGATGCTTTCATTGCCGAAACCGAAAAATTCCGCGCCACGCTCAGCTTGAAAATGAAGAAGGGGCGCGATCGTTTGCTGGAGCTCAACTCCTTTGATCGCGAAGCCGCCGAAAGTGTCATCGACAAGGTGCGCGCCGCCGATGCCGATCCCTTCCTGCGCCAGAGCCTAAGCGAGATTCTCGATCACTACGGTGTGCGCATGAAGGATCACGAAGAAGGCGATGTGTTTCTCGATGCCGATCACGCCTATGTCGAAGGCTTCCCCGCGATACCCCGCGAGGGCATGCTAGTAACTTACGACCGGCAACGCGCCATCTCGCGCGAAGACATCCGTTTCGTCTCCGCCGATCACCCACTCGTGCAGGATACCATCGATCTGCTCGTCAATTCGCCCACCGGCACGACCGCGTTCTGCCTGCTCGAAGCGGATCAACCCAATCTCCTGCTCGAAGCCGTCTTCGTGCTCGAAACGATTGCCGATGCACGTTGGCACGTAGATCAGTTTCTCGCGCCGACCCCCGTTCGCGTCTTAGTCGATATCCACGGCCATGATCTCACCGAACAACGAGATGGCGCGTCGATCGCCATGACCATCACTGACGCACCACTGCCTCAATTTCTCGAACGTCCCGGTTTCAATGGCACCCTGTTGAAAAACCTCCTCGAAGCCGCCACGGAGCGAGCCACCGAGCACACCTTGAAGTTAAAGAAAAATGCTCGCGAACAAGCCGCCGCTGCACTGACAGCTGAACTGCAACGCCTCGTCACTCTCGGCAAACTGAACGACAAAGTGCGGCCCGAGGAAATCGACCTCGCCAAGAAGCAAGTGCTCCACACCCGCACCGCCATCGAACAAGCCCGCCTCCGCCTCGACTCAATCCGCCTGATCGTCGAGGGCGTAGACGTTTAGCCGACTCACCCCGTCGGTTGGGCCTGCGGGCCGTAGAAAGGGATAATTTGTTTGAGATGTCCTTGCACGATTCCGCCGATAGTTTCGGGAGGGAGCGTGCCTTTGTGTAGTTCGAAAATCGCGACGAGGAGAGCGAGCTCGATGTCATTCTTTTTCGCACTCGCGGACTTCATTTCCGCCACGATTGCGAGAGCCTTCTTTTCGGCTTTTTTATAATCCTGAAAGTTTTCTTCGGTGGGCGTTGCCATGAGATCAGAGGGCTCAGTGACGTCATGGCAGTCAAGCATCCAGTGGGTTGACCATGAGAAAGCATCAACCATGATGAGCACTATGAAAGC
>ERZ887849.2358-NODE-2358-length-15740-cov-29.370673_pt1 | contig 15740 bp, 18 predicted proteins | sample MGYA00521267_ERZ887849 | MGnify/ENA primary metagenome ERZ887849 (study PRJEB32303, sample SAMEA104408601) | aquatic metagenome | biome: Brackish water; feature: Pelagic; material: water | place: Baltic Sea | collected 2014-06-06T16:11:00 | depth 2,863 m ... | reverse complement strand
CTGGCAGGCATCGCCCGGGCCAGCGATTCGGAGGGCTGAGCTTTGCTGCGACGCTGTTTGGGCCCTGTGGCCGTGACGGCCCAGGCCATCGGCACGGTGGGGCTCACGCTCACGGCGGTGTTCAACATCCCTGAGGCGATGCGCACTGCCGGCTCCGCCACCTGGATCAGTTATGCCCTGGCCCTTGTGGTGGTGCTGCTGGTGGGCGAAACCCTGGTGCTGTTCCGCCAGCTGCCCGGCAGCCCCAACGGCATTGCCGGCTATGTGAGCGCTGGGCTGGGCCCGCGCACAGGCGCGGTGGCCAGCTGGGCCCTGCTGCTGGGCTATGGCGCCACGCTGCTGGGCTGTCTGCTGTTCTTTGGATTCTTCCTCGACCAGCTGGTCTTGCATCTGGGCCTGCAGGCGCCGCGGCTGCTGGCCTATTTGATCGGGGCCCTGGGCTGTTTGGAGCTGGCCCGCCGCGACGTGCAGCTCTCCACTCGCACGATGATGGTCACCGAGAGCCTCTCGGCCCTGATCATCCTCAGCCTCACTGCGGCCGTGGTACGGCAGGGCTGGGGTGCCCCGGATCTGGCGGCCATCAATCCCCTGAACGACACCGCTGCTCAAGTGCGCTCAGGATTAATGGTGGCGGTGCTCAGCTTCATCGGTTTTGAGAGCGCCGCAAACCTGGGCAGTGAGGCGCTCCAGCCGGAGCGGGCAGTACCCCGCAGCATCCGCACCGCCGTGCTGATCGCCGGCGGGCTGTTCGTGGTCTGGGGTGCATTCCTGCCGGAGGGGCTGGCCTGGCTGCCGGCGGCGGCCCGTCAGGGCCTCGATCCGCTCAGTGCCCTGGCCGATCGTATGGGCATTCCCGGGGCGGGGCTTTGGATCAAGGTCGGTGCGCTGCTGTGTCTATTCGGCACCTGCATCGGGGTTCTCACCGCCCTGGCCCGGCTGCTGTTCGGCCTGGCCGAGCAGCAGCTGGTGCCGGCCCCTCTGGCCCGGGTGCATCCCCGCTTCGGCACCCCGTCTTGCGCCCTGCTCGCGGCTGGTCTGCCCCTGGTGGCCGGAGGGGCGCTGGTGGTGCAGCGCAATCTCACCATCAACCAGATCTTCGGCCTGTTTGGTGGGTTCACCGTGCTCGGCTTTCTGCTGGTGTATGGCTTGGTGGCCCTCTCCAGCCTGCGGGTGTCCCTGCCGGGCAACACCCGCGCCCGGCAGCTGCTGGTGGGCGGCACCGCCCTGGCGGCCGTGAGCGCCATGGCAGTTGCCTATCTCTCCGGCACCGTGGGTCAGCAGAACGGCATGCTGATCACGTTCGCGGGTCTGCTGCTGATCGGCGTGCTGCGGGTTTGGTGGGTGCTGCCGGTGGCACCTGATCGCCTCAGGTGATCACGGTGGGGCGATCCATGCCGGTGCGCGTCTTGATTTCAGCCAGCGCGTCGATGGCCCTGATCAGATCGCCCAGGGCGGCCTGGGGATCTTGGGCCAGGTTGCCGCCTGGGGCCACATAGCTCTCCAGGTACACCCGCAGGGTGGCGCCCTGGGTGCCGGTGCCCGAGAGGCGCAGCACCACCCGGCTGCCGTCGTCGAGCAGCAGGCGCAGGCCCTGGCCGCTGGTGAGGGAGCCATCCACCGGATCGGTGTAGGCGAAGTCGTCGGCGGTGGCGACGCTGCGGCCGGCGAAGCTCTGGCCCACCAGCCCTGGTTGCATCTCCTTAACCCGGTTGTAGAGGCCGTGGGCCGCCTCGCTGGCGATCGCCTCGTAGTCGTGGCGGGAGTAGTAGTGGCGGCCGAAGCGGGCCCAGTGCTCGGCCATGATCTGGCTCACCGGCTCCCGCCGCCTGGCCAGGATCTGCAGCCAGAACAGCACGGCCCAGAGGCCGTCCTTCTCGCGGATGTGATCGGAGCCGGTGCCGAAGCTCTCCTCGCCGCAGAGGGTGATGCGGCCGGCATCGAGCAGGTTGCCGAAGAACTTCCAGCCGGTGGGGGTTTCGAAGCAGGGCAGGCCCAGGTCTTTGGCCACCACATCGGCGGCGGCGCTGGTGGGCATCGAGCGGGCCACACCGGCCAGGCCATCGCCGTAGCCAGGAGCCAAGGTGGCGTTGGCGGTGAGCACCGCCAGGCTGTCGCTGGGGTTCACGAAGCAGCGGGTCCCCAGGACCATGTTGCGGTCGCCGTCGCCGTCGCAGGCGGCACCGAAGCGGTAGGCGTCGCTGCCCAGCAGCAGCTCGGCCAGCTCGTGGGCGTAGGTGAGGTTGGGGTCGGGGTGGCCGCCGCCGAAATCCTCCAGGGGGATGCCGTTGCGCACGGTGCCCGCGGGGGCTCCCAGAATTTCTTCGAAAATGCGGCTGGCATAGGGGCCGGTCACCGCGTGCATGGCGTCGAAGGCCATCGGGAAGTCGCCCCGCAGTAGATCGCCGATCTGGTCGAAGTCGAAGAGGCGCTGCATCAGCGCCACGTAGTCGTCGACGCCATCAATCACATCCACCTGCAGGTCGCCGATGCTGCTGCGGCCAGGCGTCGAGAGGTCGAGATCGCTGCCGCCTTCGCAGATTCGGTAGCCGTCGAGCGTCTGGGTGGCGGCGTAGATGGCGTCGGTGATCGATTCCGGCGTGGGGCCGCCGTTGGCGCCGTTGATCTTGACGCCGAAATCGCCGTCGGGGCCGCCGGGGTTGTGGCTGGCCGAAAGGATCACTCCACCCACGGCACCGTGCTGGCGGATCAGGTGGGAGGCGGCGGGAGTCGAGAGGATGCCGCCGGTGGTGGTGATCAGCCTGGCAACGCCATGGGCGGCGGCCATGCGGGCGATCACGGCGATGGCCTGGCGGTTGCCGTAGCGACCATCGCCACCCACCACCAGGGTGCCACCGGCCACCCCTGGCAGCACCCGCAGGCTCGCCTCGATGAAGCTTTCGAGGTAGTGGGGAGCCTGAAACTGCCTGCTGCTCTTGCGCAGGCCGGAGGTGCCGGGTTTCTGGTCGCTGAAGGGCCGGGCGAGGGCGATGTGCTGGACGTTCATGGAACTGCTGCAGGTCATCGGCCAAGCCCACTGGGGCTCAGGGGGCACCAAATTAGCCCTTGCCTGCGGCCCTGGCCGGGCTGGCTAGGGTCCAGAAAAGAACAGTTGTCGTGTCAACTCGTGCTGCCGGGCGCTGCCCTATTCCCAACCGGGCAGTCCGGTTGCTGATCTGCCTGCTGGTGCTGGCTCCGGCCGGCGTCGCGGGGGCTGCTGGCCCCGGCAAGGTTGTGGGTGGGGCCAGGGCGATCCCCATGGATCAGGCCCTGCAGCGCAGCCTGCTGGCGGCGGAGGCGGTGATCCATCGCCGGGGCAAGGAAACCTGCCTGCGGGGCAAGCTCACCAATGCCCTGCTGGGCCTTTCGGCCAGTTGCGAGGCTGCCGGCCAGCGGGGTGGGCTCTGCGCCCTGGCAGATCGGGCCGTCGTGCAGATGGGCTGGTCGCTGGCCTTCATGGACAGCACAGCCCGCCAGGTGCTCGAGCTGATGCCCACCGCACCAGAGCGTTGATTCCTGCGATCCAGGCCCGGTTCAGGAGCCCGGAATCAGGCCGAAGCCCTTTTTCTCCTTGGGCTTTTCTTCCTTCTTGCTCGGCACGACAGTGCGGTTTTGCAGCTTGCAGAAGGGGATCAGGTCCTGGCCAGCTCGGTTGATGGTCTCGCGCCGCTCGTAGCTGTTGGTGGCAGCGGGCTTGGCCCGTTCCCGGATGGTCCAGATGGCGTCCTTACAGTTAGCCCCGAGTCGGGGATGGTCCATCAGGGGATCCGCCATGGCGCTGGCCTTATTGCAGCTTTCGGCCGTGTTCTCTCGCCCGCAGGTGAAGGTGAGCAGCTGGAGCTCGCGCAGCTCCTCCATGGTGGGATAGGGCGGATCCTTGGGGGCCGCCTGAAGGGGCATGGCCAGGAGCAGGCCCATCAGGCCGGCCCCCAGCCCAGGCAGGAGACTGGCTGACTGCCTGGGAGCGCAGACTGGGTCGATCCGATCGGCGGCCATAGGTGCACGGCTGTGCTCCCATCATGGCGGTTGTGGCAGAGCGCTCAGGCCATGGCGCAGGGGCTGCTGCTGGTGGCTCCAGTGGGCGGCGATCGCCGGGCCGATCAGGGGTGCCGCCAGGGCCAGCCCCCGCCGTAACCAGGCCTGGCTGCGCAGCTGTTCCCCCCGGGCGGCTTCCAAGGCCTGGAGGGCCTGGATGGCCTCGATTTCAGGCCTGCGTTCGGCCTCGATGGCTGCAAGGGTGCCATCGAAAGCCTGCCCCCCATCAGTGGCCTCGCCGCAGAGCAGGGGCAGCAGCCGGGCGCTGGCCACGCAGGCATCGCGCAGGGCCATGTTGATGCCCTGGGCGCGCACGGGGCCCATCGGGTGGGCCGCATCTCCCAGCAGTAACAGTCCGGGTCGCCACCAGCGCTCCGCCAGAGCAACTTTCACCGCCAGTTTGGTGGGTTCGCTCAGGCCTGCTCCCCACTGGCGCAGCCAGAGCGCCAACTCGCCCGAGCAGAGGCCGGCTAGCTTTTCGATCCACTCCGGTTGGCCCAGGGCGGGGGCGCGGTCGCCGGCGGCCAGCACCCAGCCCAGTTGCAGGCCACCGGCGGCGCTCTCAAAGGCGCTGAAAACGCCGGTCGCTCCGACCAGGGTGGTGAAATTCCCCTGCAGGGGTGAGCCGGCCGGGCAGGCCAGCTGAAACCAGAGCAGATCGATCGGGCTGGTTCCATCGATCAACTTCAGTTTGGCCTTCTGCCGCAGCAGGGAGGCCCGGCCATCACAGGCCAGCACCAGATCGGCCTCCAGGCGCCGGCCATCACCCAGTTGCACCCCCACCACCCGCTGCTGGCGCCAGAGCAGGTCGACGGCGGGTTGGCCGCGCTCCAGGACGAAGCCAGGGAAGGCCTGGGCCTGCTCGATCAGCAGTTCAAGCAGGGCCTGCTGACTCACCAGGGTGCAGGGGCGGCGGGGATCCCCACCGAGGGGCTCGGCTGCGCTGAACAGCTCCTGCCCGTTGACGATGAAGCGCCAGCCCTGCAGGGGGCGGTGGGGCAGGGCAGGCAACAGCTGGGCCAGCCCCATGGCGCCGAGGGCATCGAGCCCTGAGGGCATCAGGGCCTCCCCCCGAAACTGGCGCACCAGGCTGGTGCGGGCTTCCACCAGGGTCACGGCCAGCCCTGATCGGGCCAGCACCAGGGCCAGGCTGGCACCGGCTGGCCCACCACCCACCACCACCACCTGGGGATGGGTGCGAGGCCGGTTCAAACGAAGGAGTTGTAGTTGCGGGTGGCGCCGCTCACCGGATCTACATGGCCCGTCAGCTGGCTTTTTTTAGTGAGCAGGTAGTCGACCAGCTCCTGTTGCACGGCCAGCAGCTCCGTGGTGCAGCCCCGGAAGGCCGCCCGGTGGCGGATGTCGTCGTGCCTGGTGTGCAGGTCACGCAGCATCAGCTGGATTGCATCCAGGGTCGCTGATGTAGAGCGAGTGGACTGCGGGGAATCCATTCAACCTGGGGAGAAAAACTAGTTGCCAGCCTAGGAGCTGCCCTGCTGTTCAACAGTCGCCGAAGAGGGCGGATGCCACGGCCTGGAAGGTGTCGAAGGTGTCCTGGGTTTCCAGACCGCTCACGGCCAGGGATACGGTTTGCTGGCTGGGATTGCACTCCACCGCCAGGCTCACCGCCCGGATGGCGTGGTCGGCGTGGAAGGCGGCGCTGTGGCAGTCGGCGGCATAGAGGGTTTCGGTGGCATGGGTGAAGCCCAGCTGGGTGGCCAGCAGGGAAATCCCGGTCAGGGATTCGCCCAGGCTGCCGGTGCTACGGATTGCCGTGGTGTAGACCACCGGCGCTGCGGGGGCCGTGTCTTCGGCCGGGGTGATCAGGGATTGGGCCAGTGACTTCACCAGGCTTCCGGTCTTTAGCAGGGTCTCCATGGCTGAAGCGCGGCCAGACTGACCGGGTAAGCATAGGGTTGGGCCACTAGATGTGGTGGCTTGAGCTTGTCAGCTCATCCACCGGTGGTGTTGGCCTGGGTGATCCCCCGCTGCACCCCGCTGCCGCAGCTCAGCCGTTGGCGCTCGATTTTGCGCTGCAGCCGGGGGGTAAGGCCCAGCTCGGCCCCCTTCCAGAGCCGGTTGATTTCAGTGGTGAAGTGGGCGGCCAGCTGGGGGGAGTCAAACACCAGCAGGGTTTCGTCGTTTTGATGGGCCGCCGAGGGGCTCCAGTTGAAGGAACCGGTGATCACGGTGCGGTTGTCGATCACCGCCAGCTTGTGGTGGAGCTTGTCGCCGCTGGCCAGCCGCGGGGTGCCAACTCCCTCCAGGGGCTTTTGCCAGGGTCGGTTGCCTGCCTCCAGGCCGCAGCGGTGGTCGGGCAGCTGGATGCCCAGCAGATCCAGCACTTCGCTGAAGGCCCGGTTGGCGAAGCCAGGGTCGGCCAGCAGCCGGATCTTGACACCGCGCTCCTGCAGGCGGGCCATGGCATCGGCCAGGCCCTGCTCTGAGAGCACGAACAGGGCCAGATCCAGCTGTTTGCGGGTGCCCAGGAGCAACTTTTCCAGCAGCCCTAAGCCCTGGTTGGGATCCTTGCGGCGGTGGGGAGCGAACAGCACCGTGACCGGGGTCTGCCCCACCAGCGCCCGCTGGGCCGCCCCACCCCCTTTGGCCAGGCCAAAGCGGCTGTCGCTCTGGCCGCCGGGGCCGTCGCCCCACATCCGTTCAAATTCGGCCACGAAGCTCGCGGCCAGGGCGCTGCTGTGCAGCCGCAGCAGGTGGTTGACGTTGCCGCGACTGCGATTGCTACCCGGATCGCCACTTGGATCGCCACCGGGATCCCCATGGATGCACGAGGGGGTGAAATTGGCCGACCCCGTGACCACCACCGCCCGATCCACCACCATGAATTTGTGGTGCATCAGACCGCTGCCGGCGCTGCCATCGGCGGTGTCATCGATCAGGGGCACACCGGCCCGCTGCAGGATGGCCACGGCATCGCCCCAGCCGAGCGCCTGGAGCTGGTGGTGTCGGTTGCGCTTGTGCGGCGCCAAACCGATCGGATTCTCTTCAGACCATGGAGTGCTGTAGGTGTTTTCCAGCACCACCTTCACCGTCAGTCCCTCGCGATGGCGGGCAACCAGGGCTTCGGCCACCTTCGGCAGCGAGAGCTCCTGCACCGCCACCAGAATCTCCCGCTTCGCCTGCTGGATGCTGGCAAGCACAAAGGCCTCCAGGTCGTCGCCTTGGCGCCATTGGCCGGTGATCGGGCTGCGGTAGCGGCTGGTGTCGGAGTGGTTGAACACCAGCTCGATGCCCTTGGGCAGGGGCGCGCGCTTGGCGGGCTTTCCCAGCAGCTGGGCTTCGGCGCTGCAGCTGGCCAGGCCAAGCCCCAGCAAACTGGCCCAGGCCAGCGGTGCAAAAGATGGGCTGAAGGGTTTGATCGCGCTCAGAAGCGACTGCAGCCAGGGTTCCCACAGGCTTGTTGATCAGCCAGGGCGCCTAGTGGTGCCCGGGCATCTCAGCGCTGCGCAGCATGACCACAAACCAGACGGTGCCAATCAACACGGCGCTGAGCATGGCGGCTGGAAGGCCAAGCCGGATCAGCACCACAGGCACGATCAGGGGGAAGGCCAGGGCCCCTGCCATGGGGGTAAGGGCCACGGCGATGCGCTTCAGAACCATTCGCCTATGGCCTTGTCTGCAGGATTGCTGTTGTCTTCAGGGGTCGTGCGGTTGAATTCCAGGGTGATGTTGCGCTTCTGCTCGCCATCGGCGGCTACTGCCTCGATCGGGTAGAGCTGTTGGCCGTCACGGAAGGGCACCTGCACCCGGAAGGTGCCGTCCGCAGTGAGGGGAACCTCCTGATCGCCGATGCACAGCCGCGCTGAGGGGTCGGTGGCCCCGTAGACGATCAGCTCGGCGTCGGCCACCAGCCAGAAGGAGCGTTGGCGAGATCCCACGCCGCCCCGGCCGGAGTCGTTGCGGCCACTGGCCCAGATGCCGGCCCCTGAGGCGTGGAGCTCGCTCGTGTCGATGCCGGCCTCCTCAAGTTCATGGAAGGCTTCAGAGCCGCGACCCAGGCGACGCCAGCGGGAGGTGGCGGTTTGGTAGAGCCTTTCATGCAGGCCGGAGTCGGGGCTCGGCGCCGCAATCGCCGGCATGCTGACGCCCGGGGAGGTCTCCAGCGAAAAGGGCACAAATTGGTCGAGGATCTGCTCGCTGGGATGGAGGGCTGGGACCCGGGCCACTGAAGAGAAGGCCAGGGAGATCCAGCCGCCCCCATTGCCTAGGCGGTAGCCAAGCTCCACCCGGTAGTCACGGTCACTCAGGGGCACCGGCAAATACCACTCGGTGGCATGGCTGTCGACCACCACTTCCTGTAGGGCGTGGGGATGGGCAGATCCCATGGGCAGCCCGGTCACATCGGCAACCCGCAGGCAGAGCTGGGACGCGCCACCGGCTTGGGCCTGGCTGCGATCGGCCGGGGAGATTTCCCAAAAAACGTATGCCCACTGGGGATCGCGCGGCAGAAAAACCACATTGGTCGTCACCGAGCCCGGGCGGGGCGCGGGGGGGAGCTCGGCCTCAATGGCCTCGAGGCTGGGCGGATCCTCGTCTTGGCGGTCGTTGATGGCTGCCAGGAGCTCGTCCTTGGACTTACGGCTGTAAAGGCTCACACCGAGGCCGCTGGCCACCTGACGCAACTGCCTCAGGGTCATACGAGCCATAGCAGCGAGAGCTTGGGTCATAACAACAGAATTCTTTCGGGATCACTCTGAATGAGTTTCTTGCCCACGGTCGGCCTTGCGGCCCGGCGGTCAGCATCCACTGACGCCTGGGCCCTGGCAAGGCATTGAAAAAGGCGGCCCTTGGGCCGCCTTACAGGCTTGATTAAGCCAGTGGTGCCGGCCGATTCAGCGACCGATGCTGCGGTAGGGAACTTTGGCGAGGTAATCGATGCTCGCGTTGCCGGAGCCACCGCCCTGGCTGCGCATGGCTGGCAGGTTGCGTACCCAGGGCAGGTAGTCCTCGGGGAAGCCCCCCCGGCGCTGACGGGAGCGGGCGGGGATGGTTTTCATGCCACCGCTGTAGACGATCTGGGGGAAGCCCAGGATGCCGCGGTAGTAGGCCTCGTAGCGCGGAGTGGTGATGTTGAAGGGGGTTTCGCCCAGATCCCTGGAGCCCACCACGCGGTTGCGGTGGTAGGGAACGGTGTCGTAGCCAAAGGCGTCCAGGTATTCCTGGCCGTTGAGAATGTCGTCAACCATGCCCCTTACCCCGCGGGTCATAAGCACGGCTGCCCAGGCGATCTCTTCAGACCTGCCGTGGGTGGGGCGACCCAGAAGCTTTTCCACCAGGTGGCGCACCACTCGGTAGTTGCTGTTCAGGTTGTAGAAGCTGCGCGTGAATGTGTCTGAGAGACAAAGGGAGCGAATGAAATCCCGCACACTCATTTGGCCGTCGCGCAGCTGGCTCTCCAATGTCAAGTTGCGGTCGACCTTGAAGGCGTAAAAGAAAATCTGCCGATAACAAGACTCAATGAGCAGATTTAGGTCTTTGGGATCCATAGCCCTGTCCATGGACGCGGCTTTGGGGTCCTCATCCGAGCCCACCCGCAGCGGGTTGACCCGCGAGTTCTGGGTGGTGGGCGCGTACTTCAGGAGGGGCAGGGCCACACGACATCAGCATCCGTCAACCAGGATCGTATTGGGGCGGCTGCAGTGGGGTTCGCATGGCTCTTGCAGGACTCACAGTCCGTAACGTTCGTCACCATCCCAGCGGTGAGAGCGCCGGCCCCGTTGCGGCCTCCTCGGCTGCCCCTGCGGAGCTCGGAACCTGGGCCTCCAGCACCCTGGTTTCGACGCAGAAGGAAGCGGTGTTGGAGAGGCCCTCCACCGTGCTCGTGCGCAGGCGCACATCGGGCCCCGCGAAGCTGAAGTGCTCCAGGCTGTTCATGGTCTCGTAACCGGTGGTTAGCAGCAGGCCATCCCGTTCATCCATGGCGAAATGGCCAGCCACCGCGGCGGTTTCCGCATAGCCCCGGTCGCGCAGCAGCAGTCCGGTCCGGCCGTGGCCATCGGTGGGGATCAGGCCGAACAAGCTTTCCCCGTCGTGGGCCTCACCAGCCCTGTCCCAGGCCATTGAGGCGTTCCAGGTGACCCGGCAGCCGCCCACGAGCCGGGAGGGGTCTTCGCCGTGCATCACCGCGATGGCGATCAGGCGCGGATCTGCGGCGGCGATCTCCACCACCTCGATGAAGGAGCTGCCTGCCTCTGCCCGCCGGTGCAGGAGGTGGTGGCTGCTGCGCTGGGAGCGCCAGCGACCGCAGCTCAGCTGGAAAAAGCTGAGGGCATCGGGGATCGATAGGGGCCGGTTGTCGCTCACGGGGGCAAGTTGACTGCAGAAATGATCGCAATGCGTTGGTTTGCCTGGTTGCGGGCCCAGGCGATCAGGTCTCTGAGCTCGAGGCTGAGGGGCGGCCGCCCCAATTCGGCTGCGAGCTGCTCCAGTTGGCGACCGGCCGACTCAAGTTGGCTGCTGAGAACTTCGATGAAGGCCCTGTCCTGGGCGATCGGGGGCTGGTCTGCGGCCCAGCTGCGGATCGCCGACCGATCCGGCAGCTCGTCGCTGCCAGGCTGGGCCCCATCGGCTGCGGCAATGGCCTGCAAGGTGCGCAGTCCGTGGGCCAGCAGCCTCAGGTGGTGGCGCTCCAGGGCAGGCAGCAGGTTCGATTCGAGCTCGGCCAGCTCGGCCGGGCTCAGGGGGCCGTCAGCCGCCACTGCTGGGGATCAGGCGGAAGCCGCAGGAGTGGCCCTTCTCCAGGCGCCATTGCACCCGGTCAACCTGGCAGTCGGGAAAGGTGTGGCGGATCAGCTGCAGCTCCTGGTCGCAGATGCAGGGAAACTGCTCGGCGATGCGCATCACCGAGCAGTGAAATTCACTGATCAGCCAGCCATCGGGGTGTTCGGCGTCCGGGCTGCACTCCGCCAGGTATCCCTCCTGGCGACGCAGCTCCACCAGCCGCTCGAGCCGTTGGGGGAGAGCCCCCTCGCCGATCCTTCCCCGGTAGGTACCGGCCTGCTGCAGGGCCTGTTGCTCGAGCAGGTTATGGAGCATTTCCGCCGGCAGGTTGCCTGCCATCGACTGCAGCAGTCCGAGGGCAAAATGGTCGCTGCCATCGGCAAATTGGCCTTGCCCTTTGGCTGTGAGACGCCAGAGATTGCTTGGTCTGCCCGGCCCTTCCTGGGCGGAACTGGCCTCCACCAGGCCGTCGTCTTCGAGGCTGCGCAGGTGACGGCGCATCACTTGAACTGAAACTGCCAAGTGGTCGGCCAGGTCGCCGGCGGTGGCTTCGCCCTGGCGCACCAACACGGTGAGGGCAGCTTCTCTGGTAGGAGCAGCCTCTCTGGTGGGAGCAGGGTCGGTTTGCTGGCGGGGCATTTGGGGGCTGGCGCTCAGGGCTGACGCCGAACTCCATCACCATGCCACGCCCCAACGAAGACTGGGGCCCCCAGTCTCCAGGCCCGTGCCCTAGGCTCGTTAGGTAACGAAACGAAGATGTTTCGTAACTGGGCTTTGAAATCGCCGTCCGGCATTCTTTCGGTCGCGTTTCCCGAGCGCGCACAGATCATCAACCCACTTTCGAGCCATGTCCGACTCTGCGGCCAGCCCTGCCGCTGCCAGCTCTGCAGCTGACAGCCTTGAGGTGATTCGCAAGTTTGCTGAGACCTACGCCCAGCGCACCGGCACCTACTTCTGCAGTGATCCCGGCGTCACCGCCGTGGTGCTGGCGGGTCTGGCCAAAAACAAGGATGAGCTGGGTGGGGCCCTTTGCCCTTGTCGCCACTACGAAGACAAGCAGGCAGAGGTCTCCCAGGCTTTCTGGAACTGCCCCTGCGTGCCGATGCGAGAACGCAAGGAATGCCACTGCATGCTCTTCCTCACCGAAGACAACCCCTTCCGCGGGGACAAGCAGTCGATTGCCCTCGATGAAGTCAAGGCCCTTACTGCCGGCTGAGTCCGCTGACCGAGATGAGCACCGCAACTGTTAGCGATCTGGTTTCGCAGCCGTATAAACACGGGTTCGTTACAGATATTGAAACCGAGAAGATTCCCAAGGGCCTCAGTGAAGACGTGGTCCGTTTGATCTCGTCCAAAAAGGATGAGCCGGAGTTTCTGCTGCGCTTTCGTTTGAGGGCATACCGCCAGTGGCTGCAGATGGCAGAGCCCGACTGGGCAGCCCTGGGCCATCCCAGGATTGATTATCAAAATATTATTTACTACGCCGCCCCCAAGCAGCAGGAAAAAAAGGCCAGCCTCGACGAGGTAGACCCCAAGCTGCTGGAAACATTTGAGAAGCTTGGTATCCCGCTCAGCGAACAGAAGCGCCTCTCCAATGTGGCGGTGGATGCGGTCTTTGACAGCGTCTCAATCGCCACCACCTACAGGGAAAAGTTGGCGGAACATGGGGTGATTTTCTGCTCAATCAGCGAGGCGGTCAAGGACCATCCCGAGCTGGTGGAGAAATACCTGGGGTCGGTGGTGCCAGGTAATGACAATTATTTCGCGGCGCTAAATTCCGCCGTGTTTAGTGATGGCTCTTTTGTTTTCATTCCCAAGGGTGTGGAATGCCCGATGGAGCTATCTACCTATTTTAGGATCAATTCCGCTGACACTGGTCAGTTCGAGCGCACATTGATCGTGGCCGAGGAAGGTGCCTCCGTGAGCTATCTCGAGGGATGCACGGCCCCGATGTTTGATACCAACCAGCTCCATGCGGCGGTGGTAGAGCTGGTGGTGCTAGACGATGCTTCGATCAAGTATTCCACGGTGCAAAACTGGTATGCAGGCGATGAAAATGGCGTCGGCGGGATCTATAATTTCGTGACTAAACGCGGCCAGTGCCGTGGTGATCGCAGTCGGATCAGTTGGACCCAGGTGGAAACGGGCTCGGCAATCACCTGGAAATATCCCAGCTGTGTTTTACAGGGAGCTGATTCGGTTGGAGAATTTTATTCCGTCGCACTTACAAATAATTACCAGCAGGCAGACACGGGCACGAAAATGATCCATGTGGGGGCCCGCACCCGCTCCACCATTGTGAGCAAGGGAATCAGTGCTGGTCACTCATCCAATAGCTACCGCGGTTTGGTCCAGATGGGGGCCAAGGCGATTGGGGCTAAGAATTACAGCCAATGCGACTCGATGTTGATCGGGGATCAGGCAGCAGCCAATACCTACCCCTACATCCGCTCCCAGCAGCCCGACGCGGTGGTGGAGCATGAGGCCAGCACCTGTCGTATTTCCGCCGACCAACTCTTCTACCTGCAAAGCCGGGGTATTGGCTTTGAAGAGGCCGTTTCGATGATGGTGAGTGGCTTCTGCCGCGACGTGTTCAACCAGCTGCCGATGGAATTTGCCGCTGAGGCCGACAAGTTGCTTGCCCTCAAGCTCGAGGGATCCGTGGGCTGAATTTTCCTGGTTATTTATTTACTCCTCTCTATTCCTTCCCCTTCCTATTGCCACGCTGTGATTCGCCCCGACGCCCCACTGATGCTTGAGATCCGTGATCTCCATGCCCGTGTGGAGGATCAACCGATCCTCAAGGGTGTCAACCTCTCGGTGCGTGCCGGTGAAATTCACGCGGTGATGGGCCGCAACGGCAGTGGCAAGAGCACCCTTTCCAAGCTGCTGGCCGGCCACCCCGCCTACAGCGTGACCGGCGGCAGCGTGCTCTTTCGGGGGCAGGACTTGCTGGAGCTCCAACCGGAGCAGCGGGCCAGGATTGGCGTGTTCCTGGGCTTTCAGTATCCGGTGGAGATCCCCGGGGTCAGCAACCTGGAATTTTTGCGGGTGGCGACCAATGCCCGCCGGGTCGAGAGGGGCGACGAGGAGCTCGATACCTTTGCCTTTGAGGATCTGGTGCGCGAGCGGTTGAAGCTTGTTCAGATGGATCCTGCCTTCCTGGAGCGCTCGGTGAATGAGGGTTTCTCAGGGGGAGAGAAGAAGCGCAATGAAATCCTGCAGATGGCGCTACTTGAGCCGCTCGTGGCGATTCTCGATGAAACCGATTCCGGCCTCGACATCGACGCCCTGCGGATTGTGGCTGGGGGGGTCTGCCAGCTGGCCGGCCCCGACAACGCCACCCTGCTGATCACCCACTACCAGCGCCTGCTGGATCTGATCACCCCCGACTACGTGCACGTGATGGCCGCCGGCCGGATCCTGCGCACCGGCGGCAAGGAGCTGGCCGTTGAACTGGAGCGCAGCGGCTACGACTGGGTGGACCAGGAGGTGGCCTGATGCCCGCGTTGGCCCTGCCGAAAACCGCCGCCTGGCTGGCCGAGCTGGCGGGCGAGCCCCTGCCGGGCCGCCGTCAGGAAGATTGGCGCTTCACCGATCTGGCCCCGCTGCAGGCCGTTGCAGCCGAGCTGTGGTCGGGGCCCGATCCCTTCAGCCAGTGCAGCCTGCCCGGGGGAATCAGCCGGATCGCTCCCGCGCAGGCCCAGCTGCTGCTGGATCAGGGTCTGCAAGCCACCGGCAGTTCTGCCGCCTGGCCGGTGCGGCTCAACCGGGGCGCGTCTCCCCACTTTCTCGCCCTGCGGGTGAGCGGCTCAGTCGAGCCCCTGCAGTTGACTTTCGATGCGGCCGCAGGCCAGGGCCTGCTGGCCCTGCAGCTGCTGCTGGTGCTCGAGCCGGGGGCCAGCCTGGAGCTGTTGCTGCACCACGGGTCGCGGGCAGCCAATGCCACCAGCTTGGTGACGGTGGCCCAGCTGGGCTCGGGGGCCAAGCTCAACCTTGGCGTGCTGGCTCCCGGGGACGCCCGCGCCAGCCTGCTCAGCCACCTGGCCATCAGCCAGGCCCCCGCCAGTGAGCTGCAGCTCACCACCGCCGTGGGGGGCTGGGCCCTGAGCCGATTCGAGCCCCGCATCTGCCAGAGCGAAGGTGCGGCCCTCAGCCGCCTGCGGGCCCTGCAGTTGGTGGCTGGCCAGGAGCTGGCCGATACCCATAGCCAGGTGCAATTCAACGGACCAGATGGCCAGCTCGACCAGCTCCACAAGGTGGTGGCCGATGGCGCTGGCCGCAGTGTGTTCAACGGCGCCGTGCGGGTGCCGCGCAGCGCCCAGCGCACCAACGCCGCCCAGCTCAGCCGCAGCCTGCTGCTCTCGGATCGGGCCCGGGTGGACACCAAGCCCGAGCTGGAGATCGTCGCCGACGACGTGAAGTGTGCCCACGGCGCCACCGTCAGCCGACTGCAGCAAAATGAGCTTTTCTATCTGCAAAGTCGGGGCATCGCCGCCGACCAGGCCTCCCGGCTTCTCTTGCGGGGCTACTGCGATGAGGTGTTGCGTGAGCTGCCTGCCGCCGCGGCTTCTGCCCATCCCCTCCAGCTCCTGCTGCGGGAGCGCCCATGACCATGACCGCCTCCCCGCTGACCCCAGCCCCCGCCACTTCCGGGCTGGCCCAATCCCTGCCCCCGGCGGAAAATCTGGCGGCCCTGACCCGGCCCGATTTCCCCCTGCTGGCCCAGACGGCCTGCCTGGGTCAGCCGCTGATCTATCTGGATTACGCCGCCACCAGCCAGAAGCCGCGCCAGGTGCTGGCGGCCCTGCAGCACTACTACGACCACGACAACGCCAATGTCCACCGCGGCGCCCACCAGCTCAGCGCCCGCGCCACCGAGGGCTTTGAGGCTGCCCGGGCCAAGGTTGCCGCCTTCATAGGTGCGGCGAGTGCGCGGGAGATCGTGTTCACCCGCAACGCCAGCG
>ERZ887849.2356-NODE-2356-length-15750-cov-32.408410_pt1 | contig 15750 bp, 10 predicted proteins | sample MGYA00521267_ERZ887849 | MGnify/ENA primary metagenome ERZ887849 (study PRJEB32303, sample SAMEA104408601) | aquatic metagenome | biome: Brackish water; feature: Pelagic; material: water | place: Baltic Sea | collected 2014-06-06T16:11:00 | depth 2,863 m ... | reverse complement strand
ATATTCTATCATGGCAGCGCATAACGAAGTTAATGGTATGCCAGGACATATGGATAAATACATGATGACAGATTTAATGCGGGATCGTTGGGGATTTGAAGGTTTTTATGTTAGTGACTGGAATGATATTTCGCGTATCGCAAAATGGCATCACGTTGCAAAAGACTTTAAAGAATCTGTTGAGTTTTCTGTTAACGCAGGAATGGACATGAACATGCATGGACCGTATTTTCAAGATTATGTTGTTGAATTGGTTAATGAAGGAAAAATAAAAGAAGCAAGAGTTGATGAAGCTGTACGTAAAATTTTAGAAGCAAAATTTAAATTAGGACTTTTTGAAAATCCGTTTATTGACTTAGAAGATGTCAAGAACAAAATTTTCACAAAAGAACATCAGGCAACTGCATTAGAGCAAGCTAGAAAAGGGGTTGTGCTTCAAAAAAATGGAGGCATATTACCATTAAAAAAGTTAGAAGGCAAAAAGATTTTTATCACAGGACCTAATGCAGATAACATGACGACACTTGGTGATTGGACATCACCACAGCCAGAAGAAAATTATATTACCATCAAAGAAGGTTTAGACAATCTTGCTGATAAATATGGCTATTCAACAGAATATTACGATTGTGGTCAACGCTCAAAATGGATTACTAAAGAAAATATTGCAACTGCAAAACGCAAAGCAGCCAATGCAGATATTCTGGTTTTGGTTTTAGGTGAAAATTCTTACCGTCATGACTGGAAAAACAAAACTACAGGAGAAAATATAGACAGAGCAACATTGAAATTATCTGGTAACCAAATGAAACTTGCCAATAAATTGTTAGAACTTAACAAACCAGTAATTGTGGTTTATGTAAGTGGCAGTCCTATTGCAGAACCTTGGTTAGAGCAGCGTGCAAAAGCAGTGGTTAACGCATGGGAACCAGGAGCATTTGGTGGTCAAGCAGTAGCAGAAATATTAATGGGAGAAGTTAACCCAAGTGGAAAATTACCGTTAACTGTGCCTAGAAGTATAGGTCAATTACAAATGGTGTATAACCATAAGCCAACCGCTTACATTCATAAATACAATACCGAAAAGAAAGTACCATTACATCCATTCGGATTTGGGTTGAGTTATTCAAAATTTGAATTGTCCGAGCCAATGGTTTCTAAAGCAAATTTTTCAGGAATAAAAGATGAAATCATAGTTACTGTTGAGGTGAAAAACACGAGTAATGTAGATGGAGAAGAAGTTATTCAAATGTATATAAGAGATGACAGAAGCTCATACACAAGACCTGTAAAAGAACTTAAAGGGTACAAACGTGTGTTTGTAAAAGCTGGTGAAACACAAACTGTAGAAATTCCTATTTCTGCTGAAAGTTTAGCCATGTACGATGCAGATTTCAATTTTGTAGTAGAACCAGGAGAGTTTACTATTATGACTGGTAATTCTTCCGCAGATAAAGCATTAAAAGAAGCTACAATTACTGTTTCTGAAATAATAACATTAGATAAAGTAAAATAAAATGATAAAGCTATTAAGATTAAGTTTTTCCTGTGCATTACTTATAGTATCTTGTAAAGTCACTAATAATAAAGACCAAGCTTTTAAATCAGTTGAAGTTGAGGTAGAGGAGTTGCAAAAACCTAACATCATCTACATCATGGCAGATGATTTAACCACACAAGCCATCAGTGCTTATGGTGGAATTTACAAGGATATTGCACCAACACCAAATATCGACAGAATTGCCTCAGAAGGTATGCTCTTTCAAGATGCGTTGTGTACTAACGCTATTTGTGGACCTTCACGTTCTGCAATCTTAACAGGTAATTATAGTAACCTAAATGGGTATTATAAAAACGAAAGTGGTGGAAAATTTGATGCGTCTAAATGGACATTTCCACAAGAATTTCAAAAAAGTGGCTATCAAACATCACTCTTCGGAAAGTGGCATTTAGGGACAGAACCAAAAGGATTTGATGTATTCAAATACCACAATTCTGCTGGCCAACAAGGGCATTATTGGAATCCTGTTTATAACATGAATGGCAAAGACACTAAGGTCAAAGGCTATTCTACTAATCTAAGTACAGATTTTGCTATGAATTGGTTAGAAAGTGAACGAAAGCAGGATGAACCGTTTATGATGGTATTACAATACAAAGCACCACACAGACCTTGGCAACCAGATACGAAGTATGAAAAGCTATGGGACGATATTGAATTCCCTTATCCAGCAACATTCAATGACGATTATAAAGGTCGTGAGTTAACAGCTGGTGATACAGAAATGACTATGGAATATTTCTCTCGAAGAGATATGAAATTTGAAGAACCTGCGAATCTTAAAGGAAGAGAAAAAATCAAATGGGCTTTTTATGGAGCTAAACCAGGTGAAGTTGTTCAGCCAGAAGGTATGACTGCCGAAGAAGGTAGAAAATGGAGATACCAAACCTACATTAAGGATTATTTGGCATGTGTAAAGTCTGTCGATGATAATATTGGACGTGTATTGAAGTATCTTGATGATAATGGATTAACGGATAATACGATTATTGTTTTAACATCAGACCAAGGGTTTTATTTAGGAGATCACGGATTTTTTGATAAGCGTTTTATTTATGAGGAATCTGTTAGAATGCCATTTATGGTGAGGTATCCTAAAGTTGTTAAAGCAGGAAGTGTGAACGAAGATATCGTAACAAATATAGATTTTGCACCAACATTATTAGACTTAGCTCACATAGATACAGATCAAAAAATGCAAGGACGCAGCTTCAAGTCTGTTTTAAAAGGAAACACACCAAAAGATTGGGAACAAGCCATGTATTACCACTATTACGAATTCCCATATTGGCATCACGTACAACCGCATTATGGTATAAGAACTCAGAAATACACCTTGGCACATTTCTATTATAATATTGATGTTTGGGAATTATATGATTTGGAAAAAGACCCAACACAAATGAATAATATCATTGATAATCCAGAATATGTAAGTGTGATTTTAGATTTAAAAAAACAATTAAAAGACTTGATGAAAAAATCTGGGAATGATAAATCATTATCAGATTTCAGAATGATTACCGATACAGACTTTGGATCTATAGTTGATAAAAAAGATGATGAAACCTCTGTTCAAAATGTACTCACTGGTAAAACCAAGTAATTAAATGAGAAAATTATCATATCTGTTATCGCTTTCAGTTGTTATATTATTAGCTTGTAATGCTCAAAAAATAAAAATTAAAGACACAAGTGTAGAGACAAAAATCAACCAAAAACAGGGAGAAAAAAAGAATATTCTTTTTATTGCTATAGATGATTTAAAACCATTGCTTTCTAATTATGGTGAATCGCAAATGCATACACCAAATTTTGATCGCTTGGCAAAAATGGGAATGACCTTTACAAACGCACATGTTCAATATGCAGTTTGTGGTCCATCTCGGGCAAGTGTAATGACAGGATCAAATCCAGATAAAACGAAGGTTTGGGATTTGCATACCGATTTTAGAGAATCATCAGATGGTTTGATTTCTATGCCAGAGCATTTAATTAATCAAGGTTACGCTACAACTGCTGTTGGTAAAATTTATCATAAAGGCAGTTCGTCGCCAGGTCATGATGGTAAAAGTTGGAGTATGCCTCACCAATTACCAAAAAATTACGACCCAGAATATGGCAATGCAGCTTTTGAGTATTACCAAAATCCTGAAACAAAAAAGCAAATGGCCAAGCTTAAAGAAGAGGCTATTGTTAAAGGTATTAAAAGAGGAGGCAAACAGAGAGGCTACGTATTTAAACGTTTAAAACCATCAACTGAAAGTGCAGATGTTAGTGATACTGCCTATCAAGATGGATTATATACACAAACCGCAATACAGCAACTAGACGATTTAGAAAAATCAGGAAAACCTTGGTTCTTAGGAGTTGGTTACCAAAAACCACATTTGCCTTTTGTTGCACCAAAAAAGTATTGGGATTTATACAATAGAGATCATATTGAACTAGCCGAATTTCAGAAGCTTTCAGAAGGTACACCAAAATTTGCATTTCATTCGTTTGGTGAACTAAGGGCGTTTTCTGATATTGATAATGCATTAAATATTGGAGATAAACTGTCAGACGCTAAGCAACGCGAGTTAATTCATGGTTATATGGCTTGTATTTCATATATAGATGCACAGATAGGAAAATTATTAGATGATTTACAAAGGCGAAGTATATTAGAAGAAACTGTAATTGTACTTTGGGGTGACCATGGTTTTCATTTGGGTGATCATACAGAGTGGTGTAAACATTCAAATTTTGAACAAGCCACACGTATTCCATTTATGTTTGCTGGTCCTGGTGTTGCCAAAAATCAGAAATCTCACCATCCTGTAAATTTGGTAGACTTATTCCCTACAGTTTTTGATTTAGCTAATGTGAAGCAACATAACCAAACAGACGGTAAATCGTTAGTGCCTTTATTAGATAATGATGATACAACTACGGTTGAGATGGATTATGCATATCACCAGTATGCTCGCGGTAAACGTATGGGATATTCGATTAGAACAGAGCCTTACCGCTACACAGAATGGCACGATAACAATTATAGAAGTTATGACAGTTATAATGACGATAATATTAAAGGTCGTGAGCTATATGATTATGAAAAAGACCCATTAGAAACTCGAAACTTGATAAAAGACCCAGCATATAAAATGGTAGTAAAAGAGTTAAAAGAAAAACTCAAATCTCATTTAACAAAATAAAACAAAAGCGATGATGAGAGTTATCGCTTTTTTTGGCACAATTTCTGAATTGAAACTAACAATAAAACATTGGTCTAAAAGATTATACTTTAAAGACATAAATTAAAATGAAAAAACTTACATTTTTATTAGCCTTCGGTTTGTCATTATCAACTTTCGCTCAAGACAAACCGAACATCTTAATCATCCACACCGATGATTTAGGCTATCACGATTTAAGCATCACAGGTTCTCAATTATACAATACAGACAATATTGACCAATTAGCCAAAGAGTCGGTAAGTTTTACAAATGCATACAGCAGTTATCCACGTTGTACACCATCGCGTTATGGTATGATAACAGGAACATATCCTGTAAACGAAAACAAAGGTTGGCTAGGAGGTATTCCAGAAGGTAAAAACCTTATTAAGCAATTTGTAAATGCTGGTTATAATACCTCTTACGTTGGCAAATGGCATCTTGGAGAAGGTGATAGTGAGCCAAAACCTTTTGGTTTTAACCATACGTATGCAGCAGGAAGAGCTGGCGGAATTGGAAGTAGATTTTATCCATTTAATTTTAAGCAAAACGGGGAACGCCACAAAGAACAAGTTGAAGATTTGGAACGCGACGGTAAAGAAGGCGATTATGCTTCAGATTTATTAACTGATGCTACTATAGATTTCATTAAAAATAATCCTAAAGATCAACCATTTATGGCGGTTTTAGCTTACTATGCGGTACACACACCAATTGAGGCTAAACCAGAAGACGAAGCACGTAACAAAGAGCAACTTAAATCTATAGATTTTGGTGATACACCAGAGTACGTCAAAGAAGGCGAAGGGCGTCGTAAAATGCGACAAGATGATGCTGCTTATGCAGGTATGGTAGAAAATGTAGATGAAAACGTTGGTAAATTATTACAAACATTAAAAGACTTAGGTATTGACAAAAACACAATCATCGTGTTTTCTTCAGATCATGGAGGACTGTCCAATGATGGTAATAAACGTGAACGTCATTTAGCAACTACAAACTTTCCGCTAAAAGCAGGAAAAGGCTGGTTGTATGAAGGTGGAATCCGCGTTCCGCTTTTTGTGAAATGGGCAGACCAATTAAAACCACGAGTTGACGATGAATCTATTATTTTAGGGATGGATGTATTTCCAACCTTATTAGAATTAGCAACCAATAAAACGGTAGAAGGTCTTGATGGTAAAAGTTACGCATCTGTTTTAAAAGCAAAAGACAACTGGAAAGACAGAACAGTGTTCTGGATTTCTCGTAAAGCTAGACCATATAGTACAGGAGACAGTAAGATGGCTGTGGTGCGTTCTGGTGATTATAAACTTATAGAATATTTAGATACAAAAGCCTTAGAACTATATAATTTAAAAGAAGATGTTTCCGAAGAGGTTAATCTTGCTGAAAAAGAATCTGCAAAAAAAGAGCAAATGTATAAGCTTTTAAAGGATTGGAAAAAAGCGTATTTAATCCCTTCAAAAACAAAAAATTAGAAAGCCTAAAGCTGAGGGAGATAAAAAAGGAAAAGGAAAGAAGAAAAACTAAAAATTTTTTAAATGTAATAGACCTCACAGGTTTTCTGGTGTCTGAGCGTAGTCGAAGTCAAAACCTATGAGGTCTTAATATTTCAATATGAAACTAACGCAATATATTTTTATCCTGTTTTTTATAGCGACTTTAACCAAAAGCTATAGTCAAGGCGCTTACCAAACTGAAACACCAACTCAAAAAACCGAGCGAATGCAATGGTACACAGATGCGCGTTTTGGGATGTTTATACATTGGGGAGCGTATAGTGTTTTAGATGGCGAATACAAAGGTAAAAAGCAACGTGGTCCATTAGGCGAATGGATTATGCAAAACCTTACCATTCCAATAGAAGATTACAAAAAAGATGTGGTTGGTAACTTCAACCCTACAAAATTTGATGCAGATGCTTGGGCAAAATCGGCTTACGATGCAGGTATGAAATATATGGTAATGACCACAAAACATCACGATGGATTTGCTTTGTTTCAATCCGATGTGAGTGATTATAACATTGTGGCACAAACACCTTTTGGACGTGATGTAATTAAAGAACTATCTGAAGCTTGTAAAAAATACGGACTCAAATTTGGAGTGTATTATTCGCAGGCACAAGATTGGTATCACGCTGGTGGTTACACACCAAAAAAGCGTTGGGATACAAAACAGGAAGGCGATTGGGATACGTATTTTGAAACCATTGTAAAAGGTCAAGTTACCGAGTTATTTTCAAATTATGGTGAGATTTCATTAATTTGGTGGGATTCTGCTCGAAAAATCCAAAACAATGACTTGGCAAATACTATTGGTCGCGAGTTGGTTAAATTGCAACCAAATATTATCGTAAATCCTCGTTTAAGCACTACATCACAAATGGATTTTCAAACTTTTGAACAAGTCATTCCAGGTGTTTTTGAAAAAGACTATAATGAATTGTGTTTAACTCAAAACCGTTCGTGGAGCTATAAACCATCAGATACGTTGTGGAAAGAACCAGCTTTTCTTTTAAATACCTTAACACACATGACATCTATTGGAGGCAATTTTTTATTTAATGTTGGTCCAAAATCAAATGGCGAATTTCCAAAACATGCTCAAGAAGCTTTAGAATATATTGGCGAGTGGATGGCTGTCAATAATGAAGCGATTTATGAAACTGAAAAGAGTCCATTTTATAAGTTACCGTTTGGGGAAGCAACGATGAAACAAATAGATGATAAATCTATAATCTATCTTCATATTTACGATTGGCCATCAAATGGAAGGTTAGAAGTAAAAGGGTTACATAATACATCTGTTTCAGCTTCAATTTTAGGACAGACTTCAGATTTAAAAACAGAAAAAACTGAATCAGGACTTCAAATTTCAGAATTACCAAAAGAAGCACCACATAATGCAGTTTCTGTTATAAAATTAGAAATTTCTGAACCACTAAAAATTGATATCGGTTACATTCAACCATCAGAAGACCATACTATTTTACTAAATCCTGAAAGCGCTTTGCTGACCATAAAACCACAATTTGACTGTATTCCAGAAGTCGCTTATGATGGCGATGAACCTTATTTTAGGAATTGGCAAAATTGTATTCCAGGTCGTATTGACACCGGAAATCAAGCGCACTGGAAAGTAAATGTAACCGAAAAAGGCAACTATAAAGTAGTTGCAAAATTGTCAACGCGAGTAGAAGGTAACTTTGCAATGATAAAAGTTAACAAGCCAGTGCATACCAAATTACCAAATACTGGTGGATTGGATATTTACCAAACTTTAGATTTAGGAACACTTTCGCTTAAAAAAGGTGTTAATACAATAACATTTTCGGGACAAAGAAAGAAAGCTTGGGATTATGTACAATTGAAAACGATTAAACTTATTAAAATACAGTAATGAAAAGCACTTTTTGTATCCATTTTGTATTAGTTGTTCTGATGTTCAGTTGCAAATCTAATTCAGATCAAACTATCGCTGATAAAGTAAAAGAGGATACCAATTGGAAAAAAGAAGCCTTACATAGAATTGATAGTTTAAGAAAACGTGAGTTAACCATAATTGTAAAAGATAAAAATGGAAACAGCATTCCAAATGCTGAGGTTAAAATCAATCTAGACAAACACGAATTTAAGTTTGGAGCAGCCATAGACAAAGATGTATTTAATTCACCTCACACAGCAAAATACAAAAGCTTACTAAAAACATATTTTAACAGTAGTGGTTTTGAAAATGCCTTAAAACCCAAACGTCGTTTTAGCGAAGCAGAATCTAAAGCAGCACAAATAATACCTTGGTTTATTAAAAATGATTTTTATATGCGTGGACATGCTTTAGTATGGGAAAACATAAAAAACATGCGTCCTGAAGAAAAAAAAGTAATGAACTTAAAAGGAATTACGAACAAAGAAAAGGAAGAAAAAATCATCGCATTATCAAGTCAGCATTTTACACACGCATTAAAAAAATGGGACGTTAACTGTTGGGATGTTTTAAATGAACCTATAGGAAATCATCAAATTAACGATCTAACTGATAGAAACACATCTGCGTATTGGTTTAAATTAGCTGATAGTGTAAGGAAATTAAACAATAAACCAGATGTAAAGCTTTTTATTAATGAAAATCGTGTGATTTCTGGCACAACACCAAACACGTATAGTAGACCAAGCAAGTATAAAAAAATCATACAGTCCATATTAGATGAAGGTGCACCATTAGAAGGCATTGGTTTTCAATCTAGGATAAAGCATCAATTTGTGTCACCAGAGCAAATGCTTGAAAGACTAAAAAGCTTCGAAGAATTTAATTTACCGCTTCACGCCACAGAATTTGAAATTAGAGACTCAGATATTAGAACCTATACTATTGAAGAAAGAAGTGCTTTAATAGAACAATTTATGCTCATTTATACAAGCCATTATTTAGTTGATGGCATTTGGCATTGGACGTTTTATAACAATACAAAAAACTCAAAACCTTGGGCTTTATTTAACTATGATGGTACACCAACCGTATCAGGAAAACAATGGATAAAAACCATGAATACTTTTTTTAGTTCTTCATATGATTTAAAAACAAATTCAAATGGTGAATTAAAGAGAAGAGTTTTCAAAGGAGACTACACGCTTAGTGTAAGTTATAAAAATCAATTTAAGTCTGTTAAGAGGACTATCACAGAGAATAATACGTTAAGCATCACTTTAGAGTAATGAAAAAAATATTTTGGACATATTTAATGTTAGTTGTTTTGATTTTTAGTTGCAAATCGAATCAAAATTCAACTTCAGATTCAGCTTCAAGTTCGATTTCAAGCGAAGCGCAACCCAATATCTTAATCATCCACGTAGACGATTTAGGCTATCACGATTTAAGCATTTACGGAAGTCAAATCTATCAAACACCAAATATCGATGCTTTAGCAAAAGAGTCTGTTCAGTTTAATAATGCCTATGCTAATTATCCGCGTTGTGTACCATCGCGCTATGCGATGATGACTGGTAATTATCCAGTTCAAAATGGTGATGTACCAGATGATGGATTTAAAATGGATAATGTTGCAGATAACAAAAATTTTGTAAAAAATATTAAATCAGCAGGTTACCAAACTGCTTACTTCGGAAAATGGCATTTGGGTGGCGAAGAAAGTTTAAAAGATTTTGGTTATGACTATAGTTTTGCAGCAGGTCATGCAGGCTCACCAATAAGTTTCTTGTATCCTTTTAATGAAAAGAAAGGCAAAGGAAAGTCTAAAAAATCACCAATTCCAGATGTAGATGCTGTGAGTAAAGAAGGCGATTATTTAATGGACGTGATGACAGATAATGTTGCTAAATACATTACAAATGCAGATAAAAGCAAACCGTTTATGGCTATGTTTTCATTTTATGCTGTACACCAACCCTTAGAGGCAAAACAAAAAGATATTCAACGTAATAAAGAAGAACTAAAGAATTTTGACTTTGGAAATCAGCCAGAATTTATAAACGAAGGTACAGGAAGAACTAAAATGCGTCAAAACCATCCAAAGTATGCAGCAATGGTAGAAACTATGGATGAAAACGTTGGTAAACTGATGCAATTACTTAAAGATTTAAACCTTGACGATAATACCATTGTTATTTTTTCTTCAGACCATGGAGGATTATCAAACGATGGAACAAAACAACGCGATTTAGCAACGTCTAATTATCCGTTAAGAGCAGGAAAAGGTTGGTTATATGATGGCGGAATTAAAGTGCCACTATTTGTAAAGTGGAATGGCAAATTTCAACCAAAAACAAATAACGAATCTTTAGTGATGCTGATGGATGTATTTCCAACGGTTTTAGATATTACAGCTAACAAATCTTTAGATACCAACGGTAAAAGTTTTCTGCCAGTACTTCTAAATAAAGACGAGTGGAACGATAGAACGGTATTTTGGCATTCAAGTAAAGCAAGACCAGTAAATACAGGAGATACTAAATCTTCAGCTATAAGAAAAGGTAATTACAAACTCATTAATTGGTATGAGGAAGGTCGCATAGAATTATATGATATAGCTAAAGACCCATATGAATCTAATAATATTTCCGAAGAAAACCCTAAAATTACGGAACAGTTATTGAAAGAATTAAACGAATGGAAATCTAATTTTTAATATGTACATGAACAAAGCACTAAAATTTTTATCAGTATTAATTCTCACAGTCAACATCAATCTAACGGCACAGACACAAGTAGCATGTGATAATAAAAATATTAGCATTGAAGGCAGCAACTATATTACTGTTAAAAATGATGAGGGTGTTAGCGTAGAAACCTTAAAAAACCGTCACAAAAATGTGTTAAGCACTACTAGAGAAACACACAAGGACACGAAAATATATTGCATTGTGTCGTCTGCAACTAAAATGAAATTATCTAAAAAATCTAATTTACCTATACAACCTTTTATTACTGGAATAATAGAAGTTATTAAAGAACGACAACAACAAGGTGATACAAATATTTATATCATTGAGGGTCATAAATTTACCACAATTGAAGACTTAAATGATAATTTACATTTAAGCATTGCAGGTGCAAAATCGTTAGCAGAAAAACTATCAAATATTATTGAATAAAATGAAAAAAATAGCACTTATCATTTGTTTTCTTTTTGTTGGATATGGCTTTGCCCAAAACAGTTCAAAAGGCAAAGACTTAGTAAATAAAGACCGTTTAAAATTTGTAAATGCAAAAGGCGAATTTTCAAATATTGAGAAATCTAAAGATGACAATGGTAATCTTCAATTTTTAGTTGAAACTAAAACAGAACCTAAATTTATATACAATTGTGCTACAAAAATCCCTATTAACGCAAAAGGCAGTAAAAAAGGCACAGTATTCTTATTATCATTTAAAGCAAAAACTGAAACATCAAGTTCAGAGACAGGAGAAGCTAAAGCCCTTTTTATATTTAAACAAGCTAAAGATTTTAAAGGAAATATAGATTATACACAAAGCTTTTCTTCAGAATGGGAGACCTATTATTTACCGTTTGAAGCTGATAGATTTATTAAAAAAGAAAACTTAGGTATTGTGATGCAGTATGGTTACAGACCACAGTCTTTTAAAATGAAAGACATTAAGTTTGAAGTGTTTCCTGAAGGCACAACACTAGAGAGTTTACCAAAAACAGAAATCAAATATATTGGTATGGAAGCTGATGCCGAATGGCGTAAAGAGGCAAACCAACGTATTGAAGCTATTAGAAAAGGTAATTTCAAGGTTCAGTTTATAAAAGATGGAGTCGCAATGACTAATAAGGATGTTAATATTAAATTAGTAAATCACGCCTTTCCATTTGGTGCGAAACTAGATGCTGAAGATGTAACTAAAAATTCTGATGATTATAAAAACTTTAAAAAAGGGTTTAACAATGTAGTTTTAGGTAATGATTTAAAAATTAAAGCCTGGTCAAAAGAGCATAAAAGAGAGCAAACTTTAGAAGCCTTATCAATACTTAAAGCAGATGGAATACCAGTTAAAGGACACGTCTTAGTGTGGCCAGGATTTCAGTATCTAACAAAGGGTTTTAGAGAAAATAAAGACAATCCTGACAAATTAACGGATCTTATAGAAACTCATATAAATAGTATTTTAGATGGTACCAAAGGGCAAGTCACACATTGGGATGTTGTTAATGAGGCTTACACCAATAATGATTTGCAAAAAATTACTGGAGGCGAACAGATTTTGTTTAATGCCTTTAAAACAGTAGCTCAAAAACAACCTAGAGTTAAACGTTTTACTAATGAATATGGAATTATAAGTAAAGGCGGAATCGATACTCAAAAGCAACAGTGGTATTACGATTATATAAAACGACTGGATGAAAATACAGGCGGTTTAGTTCAAGGTATTGGTATACAAAGCCACATAGGTAGTGATTTAACATCACCAGAACGTGTGCTAGAAATTTTATCTTTTTACGCAACACTAGGAAAGCAAATTAGTATTTCAGAATTTACAATGGATGTTCAAGACCCAAAAGTGCGTGAGCAATATACACGAGATTTTATGATAGCTGCATTTAGTCATCCAAGCGTATCAGAATTTTTGTTCTGGGGAAATACAGAAGATGCACGTAAGAAGTGTGATATTTTCACTATTGATAATGAAATTGGTATTATGGGTAAAGCTTATTTCTCATTAGTGCACGATGCATGGAAAACGAACATAAACGAGAAAACGTCTGAAGATGGAATAATTTCTGGACGTGGTTTTTTAGGTACTTATGAATACTCTTTTGTTGAAGATGGTAAAGTTGTGATTGGCACATTTCAGCTAAAACCAAGACAAACTAACTTTTATAAAATTGAATTGTAATGAGGTATTTACAATTAGTATTAATCGTTTTAATTTTCACGTCTTGTAATTCTCAAACTGAAAAACAAACTGAAAATCAAGTAGAAAAAAAACAACCTAACATCCTTTGGATTGTTACAGAAGATATTAGTCCCATGCTATCTTTTTATGGTGATGATACTGCTAAAACACCAAATTTAGATGCGCTTGCTAAGCAAAGTGTTGTGTATGATAATGCCTTTGCTGTGGTTGGTGTTTGCGGACCAAGTCGTTCGTCAATAATTACAGGTATGTATCCCACGAGTATTGGTACCATGCACATGCGTACGGGTTTGGATATACAATCTTGGGGAAAACGAAAATATAAAACCGAAACGAATCGTTACGATTTAGAGGGAAAAGAAATTATTCAATACAGTGCTGTAATTCCAGATTATGTAAAATGTTTTACAGAATATCTTCGGAAAGATGGTTACTTTACAACAAATAATCAAAAAACCGATTACCAATTTGCTGCACCAGTAACCTCTTGGGATGAAAACAATCCTAAAGCGCACTGGCGAAATAGACCTGAAAATACGCCTTTCTTTTCGATATTTAACTTTGATGTTACACACGAAAGTAAGATTTGGAAACATGCTGATAAACCATTAACAGTAGAACCATCATCTGTTCCAGTTCCGCCCTATTATCAAGACACCAAAATAGCACGTACAGATATTGCTCGTGTGTATAGCAACATTGAACTGCTAGATACAAAAGTTGGAAAATTAGTGCAGCAATTAAAAGACGATGGTTTATACGATAACACAATTATCTTCTTTTACAGCGACCATGGTGGACCATTACCAAGACAAAAACGAGAGTTATATGAAAGTGGATTACATGTGCCTTTTATGGTTAAAGGAATTGATGGAAAATCAGGGCGAAGCGACCAAATGATATCCTTTGTAGATTTAGCACCTACAGTTTTAAGTCTAGCCAATATTGAAGCGCCAAAGCATATACAAGGTAAAGCGTTTTTAGGCGAACACGTTACTAAAAAACGAGAAGTCGCTTATGGAACATCAGACCGTTTTGATGAATTTACAGACCGTTCGAGAACCGTTTATTTTGATGATTTCGTATATATCCAAAACGATTATCCAGACAAAATATGGTATAAAGATGTAGGATATAGAAAGCAAGTACTTATGATGGTAGAGTTATTAGAACTCAAAGAAAAAGGACAACTCAACACTACACAGCTTAAATGGTTTAGCGATAAGCCAAAAGAAGAGTTATACAATAGAAAAACAGACCCTCATAATCTTTATAATTTAGCTGATAATGAAGATTTTTTAAAACAATTAAAAACTGGACGAAATCTACTAAAAACATTTAGAGCAAACCATTTTGAAGATAGAGCGCTACAACCAGAAGCAGAAATGGTTAAAACCATGTGGCCAAATTTTGAGCAGCCTGAAACAGCATCAGTTAACGTTGAAATAAAAAACGGACTAGCAACATTGACATCTAAAACTAAAGGTGCCTCAATAGCCTATATTGTTTCGGATAAGGATAATAATCAGTACGATTTTAATAGTCCTTGGCAATTGTATTCAGAACCTATTTCCGTAGAAAAAGGAAAAACGATTTATACCATTGCTGAGCGTATTGGTTATAAGACCAGCGAGATAGGAATGAACAAAGTAGAGTAAACATTTAGTATTAATTATCTTCGCTTAATAATGCTATTACTTTCTCCTGTTTTTGACAGTTATTAGTATTTATATATCACATATTAAACTGTTATACTTTTTTAAGTTGTTAATTTTATGCCAAACAAATATTAAGATGTTCAAAAATATCAGCATAGGTCTACTTCTTTTAATCAGTATAAATTTTACCTCAGGGCAAACCTCACCATTTCAAATGGTACAAAACATGGGTAGAGGTATTAATTTAGGGAACACCTTAAGTGCGCCAATTGAAGGAAATTGGGCTCCACCAGTTGAACAATCCTATTTTCAGGATATAGCTGCATTAGGCTTTAAAACAGTAAGAATTCCTATTCGTTTCGATAATCAAACTACAGCTTTAAGTAGTGTTACTTATGAAGATACAAGCGGAAATTATATTGGTTCTGTTTCAGATTACACAGTTAATTCAACTTATATAGACCGTATTGAGGAAGTTACAGATTGGGCTTTAGCCGAGGGCTTAATAGCAATTGTAGATGTGCATGGCGACCATTGGTACTGGGGAAGTTATAATAGTGAAAGCTCAGATTATAAATCAGGAAACGATAGGTTGGCAGCCGAAGATCGATTTAAGGCCATCTGGACAGCCATTGCTAATAGATTTCAAAACAAGTCTGAAAACCTACTTTTCGAAATTATGAATGAAGCGTATTTTGACATGACTAATGCTGAAGTTGAAACAACCTACAATTTTATTTTACCAATTATCCGAGCTAATAACCCAACTAGAAATGTAATTGTAACTGGAGGAGGCGATAATTCTTGGAAAGCACCATTACAATTAACCTCAAGTTTTATAAATAGTGATAGTTATTTAATAGCTACATTTCAAGTGGTTTTTGTATTTGCAAAGTTTACCTATAAAAAAGTATAGCGCTACAATATT
>ERZ887849.2354-NODE-2354-length-15754-cov-19.741385_pt1 | contig 15754 bp, 15 predicted proteins | sample MGYA00521267_ERZ887849 | MGnify/ENA primary metagenome ERZ887849 (study PRJEB32303, sample SAMEA104408601) | aquatic metagenome | biome: Brackish water; feature: Pelagic; material: water | place: Baltic Sea | collected 2014-06-06T16:11:00 | depth 2,863 m ... | reverse complement strand
CCATGTGGGAAGGACTTGGTGATGCGGATGAGATCATTGATTCACGCGGACTCAAACAGGTCAGTGACGAAGGGGCCCTAGAAAAAATGGTGGCTGAGGTGATCGCTGCGAACCCAGATCAGGTCGCGCAATATTTAGCGGCAGACGAGGCGAAGCGCAAAAAGCTCAGTGGATTTTTTGTCGGGCAGATCATGAAGGCATCGCAAGGGCAGGCAAATCCAAAGCTACTGAACCAATTGTTACTCGAAAAGTTAGCCGCTCAATCCTGAACTCTACCCTTCATATACTTGAGACGATTTTCCCGTTTTTGATCGCTACTTTTTTTCAATAACACATAAACCGATCCGGTACCGCCATGAGCGGGCTGTGCCGAGTGGAAAGCTTGCACCGCATCGAGCTCTCTTAACCAATGGTTCACGTAACCTTTGAGCACTGCTTTGCGGTCTGATGGCCCACCAGATTGGCCCTTACCATGAACAATCAACAGATTTCGGAGGCCCAATTCCGACGCGTCGCGGATGAAAGCAAATACCTCCTCTCGCGCCTGCTTAACCACCAGCCGATGCAAATCAAGCCTCGCATCAGTCTGATACTGCCCTAAGCGAAGCTTGCGATAGACCCCATTCTGAATGCCAGGACGCTTGAATGCTAAGATGAACCATGGATCCAGTGGCAACACACCCTCATCCACCAGCGGATTACAGACGGCATCCTCTCCCTCCGCGGCTCGTCGACGGCCACTTTGCTGATCCTCAGAGAGCGCCTCTTTGACCAGTCGGACTCGCGCATCTCTCTCGAGCGGTTTTACGCCGGCCATCTCTTGCGCAAATAGCTCATCGTCACTCACTAGTGGTTGCACTCTGCTTAGTCATACGCGCAGTATAGTCAGTCTTTAATCATTACGGCGATGACCATGAGCGGCAATTTTTTGACCGGCGCGGGCTACTTTCTGCGGGGGCTAAGCATGATTTTTCAGCCGGGGTTACGCCAGTTCGTGATGGTGCCGCTAGCCGCCAACATCCTGCTCTTTAGCCTCATGGGCTGGGGTCTGTTCCAGCTGATCTCTGATTTTTATGACGCCGCCATGCTCAGCGTTCCCGAGTGGCTTCAGTTTCTGACATGGATCATTACGCCTTTGCTGTGGCTGGTCGGTAGCCTGATGACGGGATACGTCTCGACGCTAGCAGTGCTCCTGCTGACTTCACCCTTTCACGGCTTGCTGTCGGAGCGGGTTGAAGAGCTGGTGACCGGCGAGCCGATTCCCTCATCGGACAGTTTCGGCCGCGCCCTCTTGGAGGTGCCCAGAGCCTTTCTGCGGGAAGTGAGAAAACTGCTGACCTATTTACCAGCGGCACTGGGCATGCTGCTGCTGACGATCGTTCCTGTCTTTAATGCGCTTGCACCGCTGGGCTGGTTCTTGCTGGGCGCTTGGATGATGAGCTTACAATTTATCGATTACCCAATGGACAATCACCGGCTTCCCTTTAGGGACGTTCGGGACGCCTGCGCGGCTAGGAGAGCTTCGACCATCGGGTTTGGTGGTACCGTCGCCTTTTTCACGAGCATACCCCTTGTCAATCTCATTGTGATTCCGGCCGCCGTCATTGGTGCCACGCTGCTCTGGTGCGAGGAGTTACGCGGCCAGCGGTAACGCGGCGTCACACATTGATCATGGCGGTGAGATACAGGCGAGAGAATGCCCCAAAAGCGCCTCTATGTCTGGCAACAAAAAAGCGTCGTCCTCACTGGCAAAGCTAATCGATACGCCTGTAGCGCCCGCTCGACCCGTGCGACCAATACGATGCACATAGTCCTCAGGGTCTTCGGGGAGGTTGTAATTCACCACGTGAGAAATACCCTCTACGTGAATGCCTCGTCCTGCGACATCAGTGGCAACCAGTACTTTGCACTGGCCCGATTTAAACTGCTCTAAGGTGCGCGTGCGCTTAGCCTGAGTCACCTCGCCAGACAACATACCGCAGTGCACACCGGCTTTGCGCAACTTCTCGTGCAGACGGCGCACCTGATCCCGACGATTCGCAAATATAATGACGCTCTCCACCTCGGGATCTTGCAGTAAATCCATCAGCACAGAAAAGCGATCACTACTCGCCACCAGGTAAACTTTTTGATCCACTGAAGCGGTGGCAACACGCTCGGGTTCAATTTCTACCGTGACGGGCTCAAAGGTCCACTGCTGCGCTAAGTTCATCACGTCTTGCGTGAAGGTTGCCGAGAAGAGCAGCGTTTGGCGATCTTCTCTACGAGGAGTCGTACGGACGATCCGCTTGACCTGAGGGATAAACCCCATGTCTAACATGCGATCTGCCTCGTCCAACACCAGGATTTCGACCCGATCTAGCGCCAGGTCTCGCCGCTCCATAAAGTCAATCAGCCGCCCCGGGGTCGCAACCACAAGATCCACCGGCGCTCGATTCACCTTGCTCAGCTGCTTTTGGTAATCCGCACCGCCAATCATCGTGACGGTTTGCAACCCGGTGAACCTACCCAGCTCTTGCGCATCCTCTGCGATTTGCATCACTAACTCGCGGGTGGGTGCAATAATCACCGCGCGTGGCTCACCCAGAAAACGCTCACCCTCTATCGGATGGCTGAGCAGATCGTTAAAGATAGTAATCAGAAAAGCAGCCGTCTTGCCGGTACCCGTTTGGGCTTTGCCAATGGCATCATTACCCCCGAGGGTATGCGGCAAAATTTGTGCCTGTATGGGCGAACAAAACTCAAAACCTAGCGCATCGATACCTCTTTGTACCGTGACATCAAGGTTCAGTGTGTCAAACTTCACTGGCACTGCCGTAGGATGCGTTTCAGTGGGAATGGCCGGCTCGGCCGTAATAGCGACTTCTTTTTGCACAATCGTGCCTGAGGAAAAATGAGCGCGCAGTTTAGCACAGCCTAGCGGAGTAGAATGCGCCCTTGGGCTCTCGCCCAGACGGTCGCTTTACAGGATATGCCTATTCATGCAGCCACACTCCTTCCTATCCCGCTTTATTGCTGAGCTGCGTCCTCTATGGGGCATCGCCTGGCCGTTGATCATTGCTCAAACCGCCCAAATAGGGACCGGTGTGGTCGATACCTTAATGGCGGGCAACTACAGCGATATCGACTTGGCAGCGATCGCAGTGGGCTTCAACATTTGGCTGCCACTGTATTTGGTCATTCTCGGGACGCTTTTCGCTTGCTCAGCGATCGTCGCACAAGACTATGGCGCGGGGAATATCGCGCGCGTCCGAAGCTTCCTGCCACAGGGTTTGTGGGTCGCTATTGCGCTGAGTGCCGTCATGACACCGCTGTGCCTTAACATTGGCTCTGTTATCCACATGCTGGGCTTAGCCGATGAGACAGCAGCAAAAACCGCCGCTTATATCAGCCGTGTTGGCTTAGGTTTTCCAGCACTCGGTATTTTCATGGCGCTTCGGTATCACACTCAAGGACTGGGGATTACGGCGCCTTTTGCCATGGCCAGCGTGATTGGCTTTCTTGCAAACGTGCCACTCAACTACATGTTGATCTTTGGCGTCTGGGGCGCGCCCGAGTTAGGCGCAGAGGGCTGTGGCCTCGCCACAGCAGCGTCGATGTGGATCAGCACCATCATCATCACCCTCTATGTGCTCCGGGCAAAACCGTTACAGCCCTTCCTACCGGAGCGCTGGCTCCAATGGCCAGATCGCCGTCGTATCAAAGAAATTTTAGCCGTCGGCTTGCCCGTTGGACTGACCTTTTTTCTGGAAACAGGGGTCTTCTCTGCGATTACCTTGTTCATTGCCCAACTGGGTGAGGCAGCAGTCGCCGCCCACCAGATTACCTTTAATCTTTGGGATGTGTTTTATATTCCAATGGTCAGTATCGGTAGTGCCATGGCGACCCGCATGGGTCACGCTATTGGCGCAGGGAATACCGAGGATGTTCGCATGGCGCTGCGTGTTGGCGCTACGTTATCGGCGCTGGTGGGCCTGGTCACCATGGCCTTATTGCTGCTGTTTCCGGATGAGATTATCGGTGCCTACACACAGTCGAGGGATGTCAGAGACCTCGCGCTGCGCCTACTCCGTTTAGCAGCACTGTTTATTATGATCGACGTCATTCAAATTGTCGGTTCGTTTGTCCTGCGCGCTTACAAAGAGACGCGCTTCCCGTTTATCGTTGTCACCCTCTCCTACTGGGGACTGGCGTTGCCATTGGGTTATCTATTGGCGATTCATTGGGGTGACAGCAGTCCTGAGGGTACGATTGATTTCTGGTATGCCACCATCGCAGGCATATCGGTTGCAACAGTACTCATCGTCTGGCGAGTGCGGAAGATACTGAGCGCGCTAGATTGAAAAAAGGGGTCTCGCCTATGTGCTAACCACCTTTGCCACACAGTGGGCAATCTGGACGCGCACTGAGGGTGATCGCTGAAGACTCACCTGACCAGCCATCGATGTAATGCAGAACTCCCCACGGCAAAGAGGCACCCAATAAATACTTCAGAGCGGCTAGACTCTGTTGCATCGCGATCATGCCGACAACGGGGCCCAAGATACCTAGCGTTGCGCAACCGCCCAGCGCTTGGTTGCCATCCGCAGATCCCAAGCAGTGGTAACAACCCATTTGGCGAGCTGGATCGAAAGCGATCCATTGCCCTGCCGTTTGCACAGCTGCCCCCATGAGCCACGGCAACTGTCTCTCATAAGTTGATCGGTCAATATCAAGGCGGGCCTGCATCGAATCAGAGGCATCAATCACCAAGTCGACGCCATCGAGCAATGCCTGAGAAGATTCGGGGTCAAATTGCCCCATACAACCCTCCAGCTCAATATCAGTGTTAGCGGCGCGAAGGCGGTTTGTCAGCGCATTGACCTTAGGTGCACCAATGTCTGCCTCTGTGTAGACCACCTGACGCGGAAGATTACTTAACTCCACCTGATCTGGGTCGACCACACGAATATGCCCAACCCCGGCTCCGGCGAGGTACTGTGTCACGGGACAACCTAGACCCCCTGCGCCTACCACCAACACGCAGCTACGCTGCAATCGCATCTGTCCGTCTAAATCTACCTGTGGCATCACAAGCTGTCTCGCGTATCGCGCCAGCTGATGGTCTGTCAGCGTGTCCATTGCCCCCCCGTTAGCCGCTCATGACCCGACCAGTCTAATCGTGTACTCACTGAGCAAAACGCTTGTTCCTGCAGTGCTGCTCGGACGGCGCTGGCCTGGTCAAAACCGTGTTCCAATAATAACCAGCCGCCCTCGGTGAGGTGGTCACGGGCATGATGGATAATGTGCTGCAGTGCCTCCAGTCCCGTCACACCACCAACCAGCGCACGGTCGGGCTCGGCGGGCAAGTCGCCTTGTAATAAATGAGGGTCATCGGCGGCAATATAAGGTGGATTCGCAATAATCAGCTGCCAGCTGCGACCGCTGAGTGCACCGAACCAATCACTCAGCAGCCAGTCCACTTCCAACCCAAGCGCAATGGCGTTGTCGCGAGCACAGTCCAATGCATCAGGACTACTGTCGATACCAGAGACCCGTGCTTCAGGGCGAGACGCTTTGCAAGACAATGCGATCGCCCCGCTACCCGTCCCCATATCCAACACGCTACTGGCCCCAGCATCGATCTGTTCGATCGCCCATTCCACCAGGTGCTCTGTTTCCCGGCGAGGGACCAAGACATGCTGGTTCACCTGCAAACGAACTGTCCAAAAATCGCAGTAGCCCAGCAGGTAGGCAAGTGGCTCTCCCGCTCGACGGGCATGGGTTAACTCGTTAAATCGATCTAGCGCCGCCTTTGCGACCAATTCATCGCCGTGAGCGAACAGCCAGGCACGATCAACCCCCAGCACCGTGGCCAACAGTGTCTCGGCCTCACCCCGATGAAGGTGCGCCGACGCAATCAGATCGCGAACGATCATTCATCCGCCAACGCAGCAAGCAGATCCGCTTGATGCTCCTGCCGAAGCGGCACAATGAGGGCATCCAGCGTGCCGCCAACCACGTCATCAAGCCGATACAACGTTAGATTGATCCGGTGATCAGTGATCCGACCCTGAGGAAAATTGTAAGTGCGAATCCGCTCAGAGCGATCACCGGAACCCACGAGGGAGCGCCGCTCAGATGCTTGAGTAGCCTTCTGACTTTCCTGCTGCGCAGACAGCAAACGTGCTTGCAGCAACGACATCGCTCGCGCTCTGTTTTTATGTTGAGAGCGCTCATCCTGACACTCGACGACCACGCCAGACGGAATATGTGTCAAGCGGACCGCCGAGTCTGTGGTATTCACGTGTTGCCCACCCGCGCCCGACGAACGAAACGTATCAACTCGTAAATCTTCTTTACGAATGTCAACGCTGTCAATTTCTGCTAACTCGGGTAACACCGCGACAGTGCAGGCTGAGGTATGAATGCGACCTTGGGACTCCGTCTCGGGGACCCGTTGTACGCGATGAACGCCAGACTCAAATTTAAGGTTGGCATAAACGTCTGTGCCCACCACGCGCATGATGATCTCTTTATAGCCGCCATGCTCGCCAGATCGCTCTGACAGCACTTCGACCGACCAGCCTTTATCCTCTGCATAGCGGTGATACATACGGAATAAATCACCGGAAAAAATCGCGGCTTCATCACCGCCAGTGCCCGCACGAATTTCCAAGAAAATATTGCTGGCATCACTGGGATCCCTGGGTAGCAGCAGTATCTGCAAGTCGGCCTCAACCGCCTCCAGTGTCTGTTCTGCTTCAGCGATCTCTTCAGTCGCAAGCGCTCTTATTTCCTCGTCTGGATCATCCAGCATCTGGCGAGTCTCACGCATAACCCCCTGCAGTTGAGTGAACTGCTGATATCTCGCAACGACCGTATCGAGATGTGAGAACTCCCGAGACAGATCACGAAATCGATCTTGATTACCAATGATTTCGGCGTCGCCCAATAATGCTGCCACTTCCTGATGGCGGTCCGTCAAAGTATTTAATTTGGTGAGCAAAGAGGCTTTCACAGTCGCACTGTTACCGCAGATTCACTGCAAAGTTGTCTGTTCGTCGCGCTCATCTTCGGCGTCGGCAAGACCGAGTACGGCGGCCATTTTAGTAACATCATCCGACCCCCCCTCCTTTGCCAGTTGCCTCAATCCCGCCGTGGGGGCATGGATCAGTTTGTTGGTCAGGCCGCGTGCGAGTCTGCTAAGCACTTCCTTCGGGGCACCGCCGTTTTCAAGCATTTTTAAGGCCTTATCGAGCTCTACCTGTTGTATCGCCAGCGCCGCATCCCGATAGGTTTTGACGACATCTGCTGACTGCCGCTCCAAAAGACCTTCCTGCAGCATCTCCATACCCGCGGCCACAATTTCATCGGCCTTACTCGCCTCAGAGGCACGCAGGCGCAAATTCTCTTCAATTACCTCCCGCATATCGTCTACGGTATAAAGGTAAATGTCGGGGACTTCAGTCACCTGTGGCTCGATATCCCGCGGGACTGCTAGGTCGATCATCAACATGGGGCGCCATTTCCGCGCTTTGATGGCACCTTCAACAGCCCCTTTACCCAGAATCGGCAACTGACTCCCCGTCGAGCTAATGACAATGTCGGCATCCGATAGACGCTCAGTCACATCCGCCAGCAATATGGCCTCGGCATCGAACTGTGAAGCGAGTAGCTCAGCTCTTTCTAGCGTCCGATTAGCAATGATTAATTTGCCCAAACCCGCGTCGCGTAGGTGCCGAGCCACCAACTCAACGGTCTCGCCGGCGCCCAGTAGCAACGCCGTGCTTTGCTCCATGTCACGGAAAATCTGCCTCGCCAAGTCGACCGCTGCATACGCGACAGAAACGGGATTCTCGCCAATGGCAGTATCAGTCCGCACTTTCTTGGCGATGCGAAACGCCTCAGAAAAAATCAAATTTAAGTGATAGCCGACAGCGCCTGCCTCTTGAGCCACTGCAAAGGCCGACTTCATTTGCCCAAATATTTGCGGCTCTCCCAACACCATCGAATTTAATCCCGCGGCCACTCTCACGAGGTGAGAGGCTGCGGCAACGCCGTGATTGCGATAAATGGCTGGTAGCAGGTGGTTGACGTTCAATCCGTGATGCTGGGCTAGCCAGTGTGATACTTGATCGGCCGCACCAATAGCATCCGAATCTGCTGGCAAGATCCCATAGAGCTCCGTTCGATTACAGGTCGACAAAATCACTGACTCTATAATCTCGGTTTCGGAAATCAACGCATTCAGAGAGTCGTGGACTTTTTCTGGCGCAAAAGCAATCTGCTCGCGCAGCTCCACAGAGGCCGAGTCATGATTTACACCGACTACTACCAGATTGTCTAACATCCCGCCCCTAGAGGCCCTCCCCCAACGCAACAACTTGTTATCATAGCATCTACTTCAAACAAACGGTCTGTTGGGCGAGAGCCGCGCAACAGCCGTAATTCGGGGCATAGCAGGCTTGCGACGACATTTCACTTCGCTCTTATACCTTTCTACCGTGCTATCGGCTCTGGTCGGATGTGCCTCGCCAGCAGGCAATGAGACAGCTGCTTCGGCGCCGAATATAGCTGCGGTTGTGAGCAAAACGACGCAAACGGCAACGGACCTTGAAAAAGCACCCGAGCAGCCTGAGACACCGATTCCAGAATCCAGCCTTCTGCCCCTCTTAAAGGCTGAGTTTGCACTGCGAGCGCGGGATTTTGAGCTGGGCTCATCATTGCTCACAGAGCAAGCCATGGTGCTACGCGACCCCGCTTTGACACGTCGTGCGCTGCGCCTCGCTGAATTTGTTAACGATGAACAGCGCGCGGCCGCGCTGTCACTGAGGCTTGCCGAACTAGATCCGGATGATGGCGCCGCGGCTGCAGCGGCCTCTGGATGGCTCGCACGTTCGGGTCAACCACTCAAAGCATTGCAATATGCGGCGCTGGCGCTAGAGCTAGGCGTATCGGTCAACGTCGCTGGCAACTTGGGGTCCTTTAGCCAACTCGACGACGACACACAGCTGGCCGTGGCAGCGGCCATTGAGTCGCTGTCATCACGCTGGCCTAACGACGATGAGGTCGCCATTGCAGCGACGCTACTGGCGCGATTTAAGCAGGATTGGCCATTGGCAGAATCGTTGATCACGCCGGTGCTGCAACGATCACCCAATGACGTTCGGTCCATCATGTTATGGACACAGTTACAAATTGATCAATCTGTCGAGGACCCACTGGAACGGCTTGCCGACGCGGTCACAGACTACCCAGAGAATACGGAGCTCCGGCTGCAGTACGCTCGCTTACTCGGGGCAGAGGGCGATTACAGCGGCGCCCAGGCGCAGTTTGCCATCCTCCTCGCGCTGGACCCTGATAATCCCGAAATGCTCTCGACCGCCGCCTTACTGGACTTTGAACTCGAACGCTATGATGCTGCCTTGGCCAAGTTTCTGCAGCTCATCGCACTCGAGGCTCGCCTCGACGAGGCTTTTTATTATGTGGGCCGGATTCGAGCCGCTGAGGATCGCTATCCAGAAGCCATTGAAGCCTTCGCGTCTGTGGGTCCGTCGAGAGAATTCAGGGATGCCAAAGCACGTGCCGCGCAAGTCCTCATCGACACTGCGTTTGCCAGCGATATTCGACAATTTTTTCACGAACAGAGGCATACGTACCCCAGCGCCGCTGAGCAACTTTTTCTTCTGGAGGCGGAGTCACTGCGTGACTGGGCGGGCGAATCACTCGAGGCCTACAATCGCGGTCTCAGCGCTTTCCCGCAATCCTTTTCCCTGCTGTATGGGCGCGCCATGATCCACGAATCAGAGGGCTCACTACAGGCAATGGAACACGATCTGCGCAGCATACTCGCTCAGGATCCAAACCATGCCGCCACCCTGAATGCATTGGGCTATTCGCTCACCAACCGCACACAACGTTATGAAGAGGCCGCCGTATTAATTGAACGAGCACTTGCGCTGTCGCCTGACGACCCGGCCATCATGGACAGTTTAGGCTGGGTTTATTACAAACTGGGCCAGTACGTCCAATCCGAATCGTTACTGCGTAAAGCGCACGCTGCCTTCCCTGATCCGGAGGTGGCAGCACATCTCGGTGAAGTACTGTGGGCGCAAGGTCGCGAAGTTGAAGCTAAGGATGTTTGGCAAGACGGCCTAAGCCGCGTCAGCGACCACCCCATCATTCTCGAGGCCATTGATCGATTGGGTGTCGCTTTACCGTGATAAATGCCCAGCGCCAAGCCGGGCAATGTGGATATTGGCGATCATCGGCCGGCATCATCGCTATGGTACTGATTCTCGCAGGGTGCACCGTTGCCCCCTCTCAAGAGACAACACCAGCACCCGCTGTATTGCCCAGAGCGCCGTTAGACCTAACGTCTTGGTCAGCCAAAGGGAAACTCTCGATCCAAGGCCCGGAAAGTGTCGAAACGGCACGATTTCACTGGCAACGAACCGATGCAGATCACGACACCATCGTGCTGTCTGGACCGATGTCACTGAATCAACAGACAATTCAGCGTAAGGGTGAGGAAACCCTCTGGATGGATGGTGACACCGAGCGGCCCGTCAGCGCATCAGCTGGCTCGTCACTTTTTATGTCTGATACGGCGCTGATCCCGCCTGCAACGCTGGGGACCTGGCTATTGGGTGCGCCTTCGCCCTCTCCTGAATGGACTGTAAAAGTCACACAGTGGCAAGTAGCGGGTGAATGGGAAGCCCCTTCACGGGTTATAATCCGCCACCACGACATGGAGATCAGGGTGATTATCACAAAATGGGATTTCAGCACCCTGCCGTGACACGCATTCACGCTTGCTCTCCTGCCAAACTCAACCTGTTCCTGCACGTCACCGGGCAACGGCCGGACGGCTACCACACGCTGCAAACCGTGTTTCAGCTGCTCGATTGGGGGGACGACATGACGTTTGAGTTGCGTGAGCAGCCGGGTATTACCTTGTCAGGCGACACCGATGATCTCCTACCTGAGGATAACCTCATCGTGAAGGCGGCTTGTGCGCTAAATCAACCTGAACGCGGCGCCCACATCCACATCACAAAACGCATCCCCCGAGGGGGTGGATTGGGCGGCGGCAGCTCAAATGCCGCGACTACGCTGAGAGCACTCAACATACTGTGGTCATTAGATCTTGACCAGCGCGCGCTGCTGGCACTTGCCAAACCACTCGGCGCCGATGTGCCGGTCTTCACACTGGGGCAAAGCGCCTGGGCCGAGGGCATCGGTGAGGACTTATCGCCTCTTTCGCTCCCTCCTCGCTGGTATGCTGTCATAATGCCGAGTTGCGAGGTGCAAACCGCTGAAATCTTCGGCCACCCCGAATTGACACGCAACACCGCGCCGATTACAGTGACGGCCTTTTTTTCAGGGGCAGGTCACAATGACCTACAGCCAGTCGCCATGGCGCTGTACCCTGAAATTCGCAAGGCTTGGAAGTGGTTGGAAGCGCGCGCACCATCCGCGCAAATGACGGGTAGCGGCGCGTGCTTATTTGCCGCGTGCGATACAGAGGCCGAGGCGCGCAGCCTAGTCGCGAGTGCCCCCGCGGGGGTAACAGCGGTTGCGGCAGAAGGTCTGGATCGACTCCCAGCAATGCAGAGAGTTGAGTGAAGTTTTTTTGGGGCGTCGCCAAGTGGCAAGGCAGCGGGTTTTGATCCCGCCATTCGGAGGTTCGAATCCTCCCGCCCCAGCCATCCTTACAGTCGCGGGCAATCGCGTAGAGGGAGCAGCATGTCATCTAAAATGATGGTGTTTTCAGGTAACGCTAATCCCGCGCTAGCGCGCCGGGTTGCGGATAGGCTGTACCTGGCGCTGGGCAATGCTGCGGTCAGCAAGTTTTCTGATGGCGAGATTACCGTTGAACTCAATGAAAACGTACGCGGAAAAGACGTCTTTGTGCTGCAAAGTACCTGCCAGCCAACCAATGACAACATCATGGAACTGCTGCTCATGATCGATGCGTTGCGTCGAGCATCGGCTGCCAGAATTACTGCCGTCGTGCCCTACTTTGGTTACGCACGGCAAGATCGTCGCGTGCGTTCTGCGCGGGTGCCGATTTCTGCGAAGGTGGTCGCAGACACCATGGTCAGCGTCGGCGTTGACCGCGTCTTAACCGTGGACCTGCACGCAGAACAGATACAAGGCTTCTTCACGGTTCCTGTCGATAACGTGTATGCGTCATCGATTCTCAATGCCGATATCGTGCGCTGCCAACATGAAAACCTCATTGTCGTCTCACCTGACATTGGTGGTGTGGTGCGCGCTAGAGCCATTGCAAAGCAACTCGATGACGCGGACTTAGCCATTATCGACAAGCGCCGGCCGAGGGCTAACGAAGCAGAAGTCATGAACTTAATCGGTGATGTAGAAGGCCGCATGGCCATTCTGGTCGACGACATGGTCGACACGGCGGGCACCTTATGCACCGCCGCCAACGCACTCAAAGAACGTGGCGCGGTCAAGGTCGTGTCCTACTGTACTCATGCCGTGCTCTCAGGCAAGGCACTGGAGAACATCAAGCACTCTCAACTGGATGAATTGGTCGTCACCGACACGATACCGCTGTCAGCCGAGGCCTTGTCTGTCGGTAAAATCCGCCAGCTGACAATTGCTGATTTACTGGCCGAATCTATTCGCAGAGTCAGCAACGAAGAATCAATAAGCGCACTGTTTGATTTATCTTAAAACAGTGTTTTACCCACCCATCACTGCGTTGGTCGCAGACAAAGTGATGTTTACTAAGGAGCCAGACCATGTCTGAATCTTTTATTGTTGTAGCCGAGACTCGCGTTGACGAGGGGAAAGGTGCGAGCCGCCGCCTACGTCGACTCGAGGGCAAAATGCCCGCTGTTATTTACGGGATCGATCAAGAAGCCCAAAGCCTGACACTGATCCGCAAGGATTTTGAATACATGCTGGAAAACGAAGCCTGCTTTAGTTCTATCTTAGAGGTTCAGGTGGACGGCAAGTCGCAAAACGCGATCATTAAGAACATCCAGCGGCATCCAGCCAAAGGCTTTCCCATGCACGCCGACTTTTTGCGCGTGCGCATGGACCAAGCCATTAAGGTCAATGTGCCGCTGCATTTCATTAACGAAGAGCAGTGCACAGGTGTCAAACTGGGCGGCGGCATGATCCAGAAGCAAGCCACTGACATCGAAATTCAGTGTTTACCGAAGGATTTGCCCGAGTATCTCGAAGTCGACATGCTAGACGTCGAGCTGGGAGGCATTGTTCACTTATCGGATATCACCCTTCCAGAGGGCGCCATCGCGACCGCCTTGGAGCTAGGTGATGATCACGATCTGGCCATCGCCTCTGTCATCGCGCCGAGAGGCATGAAAGACGGTGACGAAGAGGAAGCCGGCGAAGACGCTGACGGCGGTTCTGAATCCAGTGACGAAGACGCGGCAGCCGGTGAGGGCAGCGAGGACTGATTGGTCCGTGTCCGGCATCCGACTCATTGTCGGGCTTGGCAATCCCGACGCACAATACGAAGGCACTCGGCATAACGCCGGTGCTTTCTTTGTGCGTCAGCTTGCCAGCCGGTTCAACATCCCTCTCACTCAAGACAAAAATGCAGTCGGCGAAATTGGTCGTGGTCTCGTTGCCGGTCATGATCTGAGGCTGCTCATCCCCAGCACTTATATGAATCACAGCGGACGCTCTGTCGCAGGCACCGCACATTATTATCGAATCGACCCCAGCGACATGCTGATTGCCCATGACGAACTGGATATCGAGCCGGGGGAGGCGCGTTTCAAACGAGACGGCGGTCATGGGGGCCACAACGGGCTGCGTGACATCATTCCCGCCTTGGGCGGCCAACGTGACTTCTGGCGGCTCCGTATTGGCATCGGTCACCCAGGTGCCGCCGCTAAGGTTGCAGCCTGGGTACTCAGCAAAGCCAGCGTCGACAGCCGACTCGCGATCGAAGCGAGTATTGATTCTGCGATGGACGCCCTACCGCTCTTGCTTGCGGGCGATGACATCAAAGCCATGACGGCGCTCCATAGTGAGCATCATGGACGTGCTCCACTCATCAAGGATTAGAGAATATGGGAATTCAGTGCGGCATCGTGGGCCTACCCAACGTCGGTAAATCAACTTTGTTCAATGCCCTGACACAGGCCGGCATCGATGCGGAAAATTTTCCCTTCTGCACGATCGAGCCCAACACCGGCATTGTGCCCGTGCCCGATCCACGACAAGGCGAGATTGCGGCATTGGTCTCACCAGAGCGCAGTATCCCGGCGACCATGGAGTTCGTGGACATAGCAGGGTTGGTTGCCGGTGCTTCCAAAGGGGAAGGCCTTGGCAATCAATTTTTGGCCAATATTCGCGAAACCGATGCGATCGCACACGTGGTCCGCTGCTTTGAGGACCCCAATGTGATTCATGTTGCCAATAAGATTGATCCGCTCGCCGACATTGAAACGATCAATACCGAACTGGCGCTGGCAGATCTGGAGTCGTGTGAAAAACAGTTGAGTAAGGTGATTCGGACAGCCAAAGGCGGTGACAAGGAAGCCATTGCACTCAAAGCATTGCTTGAAGAGAAACTATTACCGCAGCTCAATGAGGCTCAGCCTGTGCGAGCGCTCACGTTGGACGACAACGACTGGGTACGCGTAAAGGGCCTCCACTTACTCACTACAAAACCCACGATGTACATTGCCAATGTGGCTGAGGATGGTTTTAACGACAATCCACATCTCGATGCGGTAGCCGGTCATGCGGCGGCCGAAAACGCCAGCGTGGTGGTGATTTGTAACAAGCTCGAATCCGAAATCATCGAACTGGATGACGACGAGAAAGTCGACTTTTTAGCCGAGATGGGCATGCAGGAGCCGGGCCTAAATCGTGTGATTCGGGCGGGCTACGACCTACTGAACCTGCAAACCTACTTTACGGCTGGCCCCAAAGAAGTGCGCGCCTGGACGATCCGCGTGGGATCGACCGCACCTGAAGCCGCAGCAGTCATCCACACTGATTTTCAAAAAGGCTTTATTCGTGCCGAAATCATTGGCTTTGACGACTATGTCAGCCACCGAGGCGAGCAAGGCGCCAAAGATGCCGGTCGGTGGCGATTAGAAGGCAAGGACTACGTTGTGGCGGACGGCGATGTCATCCACTTCCGCTTTAACGTCTGAGTGCGCTCAAGCGCGGCCCAACCCGCTCGTGATCGCCGCTCGGGTCTCACTGGGCTCAATCACCGCATCGATTTCAAGATAACTCGCCGCTTCCGTTGCACGTCCTTTTTCATACAGCTCCGCTAGGAGGGAGTCGAATAAAGCCTGTCTGGCGGCGTCATCGGGTGCTGCCGCCAACTCTTGGCGAAAACCCAGCTGCACAGCCCCCTCTAGTCCCATCGCCCCAAATTCACCCTGAGGCCAGCTCACCGCATAGCGTGGCACCGCAAAGGACCCTCCTGTCATCGCCATCGCACCCAAACCATAAGCGCGCCGCAAAAAGACCGCCACAATCGGCTGGGTCAGTTGTGCGCCGGCAATAAAGACCTCTGACATGAGGCCAGGCGCACCAGCGGCTTCACTGTCTGGCCCCACCATAAACCCCGGCGTATCGATAAAGGACACCACCGGTAACTGCCATTTTTCAGCCAGTTGATACAGCGCGGTGGCCTTCACTGCGGCATCGGCATCGATCGCCCCACCAAGATGACGGCAGTCGCTAGCCAGCACCGCGATGGCCCGTCCCTCTACCCGCGCAAGCCCAGTCACAATGGCCCGTCCCG